>Ga0181536_10001334_pt1 | contig 29155 bp, 27 predicted proteins | sample PEATcosm2014_Bin_41_FD_121105 | JGI IMG/M metagenome (GOLD analysis project Ga0181536, IMG submission 121105) | Peatland microbial communities from MTU Mesocosm Facility, Houghton, MI, USA - PEATcosm2014_Bin17_60_metaG | ecosystem: Environmental > Terrestrial > Soil > Wetlands > Peat | place...
CGGATGGAGCGAGGCCGCCGCCTGCGACCTGGCCGGCACCGGCGTGCAGGTCAAGCTGGTCCTGCCCGGGGCGATCGACACCGAGATCTGGGACCAGCCGGGCAACGACGCCCCGGTCTACAAGGGGCCCCTGGTCCCGCCCGAGGAGGTGGCCGAGGGGATCGCCCTGGCCATCGACAGTGACCGCTTCGAGCACTACCTTCCCGACATGAAGGCGGTGATCGAGATGAAGACCTCCGACATCGACGGCTTCTTCGCCGGGATGCGGGCCATGGCCGAGGACACGGCGGACGAGGCCGTGGTGGCCGAGACCGTCGCCGGGCGCGCCGCGCCGGGCGACCAGGAAGGGAGCGGTCGATGAAGGCACTCGTGTTCGGGGACCCGCCGGACCCCGAAGAGCCACGGCCCGAGCCCGTCGACTCGGTCGACGAGCTCTTGGACAAGATCCCCTTCGGCCTGCACCGGATCGACGACGCCCGGCCGGTACGGCCGGACTGGGTCGTGACCCGGCCGATCCTCTCGGGCATCTGCGGGTCCGACGCCAAGCTGGTCCTCGGCGACTTCAGCGAGGGCGACATGGACAACCCGATGGCTGCCTTCTCCTCGCTCCCCCACGTGCCCGGGCACGAGGTGGTCACCGAGGTGGTCGAGCTGGGCCCCGAGGCCGAGGGGCTCGAAGTGGGCCAGCGGGTGGTGCTCAACCCGTGGCTCACCTGCGGCCCCCGGGGCATCGACCCACTGTGCCCGGCCTGCGTCGCCGGCAACCTCCCGTTGTGCTGGAGCTTCACCATGGGGGCCATCAGCCCCGGGGTCCACATCGGCGTCACCACCGGCGCCCCCGGCGCCTGGGCGGAGCTGATGGCCGCCCAGGACGCCACGCTCTTCTTGGTCCCCGACTCGATCTCCGACGAGGCGGCCGTGCTGGCCGACCCCTTCGCCGTCTCCTTCCACGCCATCGTCCGTCACCCACCGCCTGCGGGCGGGCGCGCCGTCGTCTACGGCGCCGGCGCGCTGGGGCTCACCAGCGTGGCCATCCTGCGGGCCCTCTACCCCGACACCGAGGTGGCGGTGGTGGCCCGGTTCCCGGCCCAGGTGGAGATGGCGAAGCGCTTCGGGGCCTCCCTGGTGCTCCCCCACGAGCCCCGGCTCGAGCTGGTCGAGGCGCTAGCCGGGTGGTCGGGCGGCGTCTTGTACAACGCGCTGATGGGGCTGCCGGTCACCCGGCCCGGCCACATCGACGTCGTCTACGACACCGTCGGCAAGCCCACAACCTTCGAGGTGGCGGTGCGGGTGCTGGCCGAGCGGGGCACCCTCGTCTACACCGGGGTGAGCACGCCCGACCGCTGGGAGTGGTCCCCCGTCTACTTCAAGGAGCTCGTCGTCACCGGCTCCAACGCCTTCGGCGTCGAGGAGTTCGAAGGGGTGCGCAAGCACGCCATCCCGCTCTACCTCGACCTGGTGGCCGACGGCCGGGTGGACATCGCCCCCATGCTGACCCACCGCTTCGCCCTCGAGGACTGGCGCGGCGCCCTGCGATCGCTGGCCCTGCCGGCCGACAGCGGGGCGCTCAAGGTCGCCTTCGAGCCCAACCGCGCCTGACCGGCGCCGCTCAGCTCCCAGGGCCGAGGTCGGCGAACCGTCGGTAGCGGGCGGCGGCCGCGGTGGCCCAGACCGGGTCGGGCTCCACCCGGGCGGCGCTCCTCGCCCAGCCCCGCGAGGCGTCCAACGAGGTCTCGAGGCCGGCGGCCATGCGGGCCATGTAGGCGGCGCCGAGGGCCGCGCCCTCGGGCACGGCGACCGGGTCGACCGGGAGGCCGGTGGCGTCGGCCACCGCCGCCATCCACGCCGCCACCTGGGTGCCCCCGCCGCTGGCGACCACCCGGCGGCCCGGGAGCCCCGAGAGCTCGAGCATGCGGCGGATGACGAACCCGCTGGCCTCGAAGGCCGCCCGCTGGACCGCCGCCGCCCCCTGGGTCAGGTCGAGCCCGTGGAGGCTGGCCCGAAGCGTCGGGTCGTTGAAGGGGGTCCGCTCGCCCCGGATGTAGGGGAGCCACACCGGCACCCGGGACGGGTCGCCGTCGCGCCCGTCCCCCGCGCCCCGGCGCGGCAGGCGGCCCGGACCGGGCCTTGAGACCCCCCGCAGCAGCTGGCGGGTCCAGTCGACGAAGAGCGCCCCGGCGTTGCTCGGCCCCCCCACCAGCACCCGGTCGGGCACGGTGTGGGGCACGGTCACCAGGTTGGGGAACTCCACCCAGTCGTGGGTGACGATCCAGACCACGAGCGTCGCCCCGAAGATGGCCAGGACGTCGCCGGGCTCGGCGGCCCCGCTGACCAGCTGGTCGCAGAAGGCGTCGATCGTCCCGCCGGCCACCACGGTCCCCGACCCCGGAAGGGTGCCGGCCGCCGCCCCCATCTGGACCACCACCGGCATCTGGTCGGGCCGGGCGCCGAGGGCGGCCAGCCCCTCGGGACGCCAACCGTCGGGGCCGTAGAGGTCGCCGAAGACGATGGCCGTGGCCGTGTCCATGGCCGGCACCCCCGACAGCGCGCAGGTGGCCACCGCCTGGCAGGGCCAGTAGCCGGCCGCGGCGGGGGCCTGGCCGGCGGTCCACTCGAGCAGCCCCCGGGCGTCGGGCACCGCCGGGGCGGGGTCCCCGCCCTCGACCCGGCCCCGCGCGTCGGTGTAGAGGAGGCCGGGGAGGAACGGGACGCCCCGCCGGTCGACGGCGGTCATGGAGGGCACCATCGAGGTCACCGCCACCCCGGCCACCGGGGCGGAGATCTGGGAGGCCACGGCGCTGAAGGCCCGGCGGGGGCCCTGGCGCCACGCCCGGTGGGCGTCGTGCTCGAGCTGCTCGGCCTCGGGCACGAGGATCTTGTGGGGCACCCGGGACCGGGCCACCACCCGGCCGTCGGCGTCCACGGCCACCGCCTTCACCGAGGTCGTGCCCACGTCGACCCCCACGGTCACCGGGGATCCGGTGGCGCCGCCGGGGTCGGGCGGCGCCTTCGAAACTGACACGGGGGTCATATGCGGCCATTATGGAGCACATGGCTGCTCCCCGCCCGAAGGCCCTCATCACCGCCGCCGTCCGCGGCCCCGGACTCGACCTGCTCGGCCAGCTGGCCGACCTGGTCGTCGACTCCTGGCTCGACCAGCCCCAGCTCCGCATCTACAACGCTGACGAGCTGGCCGACCGGGTGGCCGCCGAGGGGGCCAACATCGTGGTCGTCGAGAGCGACAGCTGCGCCGGCAAGCTCTACGAGCAGCCCCTCATCGCCGTGGCCAGCTGCCGTGGGGACCCCAACAACGTGGACGTGGCGGCGGCCACCGAGGCCGGCGTCCCGGTGCTGCGCGCCCCGGGGCGCAACGCCGACGCCGTGGCCGAGCTGGCCGTGGGGCTGATGTTCGCCGCCAGCCGGCGGGTGGTGGCCGCCGACCACGACGTGCGGGTCGGCGACATCTACAAGGACGGCACCATCCCCTACCAGCGCTTCCGGGCCTGGGAGCTGGCCGGCCGCACGGCCGGGCTGGTGGGGCTGGGGGCGGTCGGCCGCGCCCTGCGCTGGCGGCTGCGCGGGCTGGGCATGGACGTCCTCGCCTACGACCCCTACGCCCCCGACGCCACTTCCACCCTCGACGAGCTCCTCGAGCGCTCCGACGTGGTCTCCATCCACGCACCGGTCACCGACGAGACGGTGGGGATGATCGGCGCCGAGCAGTTCGCCAAGATGCGCGACGGGGTCATCTTCCTCAACACGGCGCGGGCCAAGCTGCACGACACCGACGCGCTGGTGGCCGCCCTCGAGTCGGGCAAGGTCGCCGCCGCCGGCCTCGACCACTTCGAGGGTGAGTGGCTCGACCCGGCCCACCCCCTCGCCCAGCTCGACACGGTGGTGCTCACCCCGCACATCGGCGGCGCCACCTACGACACCGAGACCAACCACACCACGATGGTGGCCGAGGACCTCTGCCGGATCCTGGCCGGGGCCCGCCCCGTCAACATCGTGAACCCCGAGGTCCTCGACAAGAAGTGACCGGTGGCGGCCGGGGTACCCGGCCGCCGTCACAACCGGCTGCACAATGGAGGGGATGCCGGACCCTTCCGCCTTCCCCATGCTCCCCCTCCGCTGGCACCGCCCGGCGGCCGTCCCCGGCCCGCCGCCGGTCGACGCGCCCGAGCCGGCCCCGGCCCCCGCCGCGCCCGGACCGGCCGCCGGGGCCGCCCGCCCCGAGGTCGAGGTCCGCACCAGCACGCGGCGCCGCAAGACGGCGACCGCCTTCTGGGAGGGCGGCCGCATCGTGGTCGTCCTGCCGGCCCACGTGCGCCGGGCCGACCGGCCCGAGCTGGTCGAGTGGCTGGTCGAGCGGGTGCTGACCCAGCGGCCCCGGGCGGCGGCCTCCGACGAGGCCCTGGCCCGGCGGGCCGCCGACCTGGCCGACCGCTACGTCGGCGGTGAGCGGCCGTCTTCGATCCGCTGGGTGACCAACCAGGGCAAGCGCTGGGGATCGTGCACCAGCGCCACCCGGGAGATCAGGCTCTCCCACCGTCTGCGGGCCGTCCCCGAGTGGGTGCTCGACGCCACGATCGTCCACGAGCTGGCCCACCTGGTCCACCCCGACCACTCGCCGGGGTTCCACGCCATCGCCGACCGCCACCCCCGCCAGCGCGAGGCGGCCATCTTCTTGGAGGGCTACTCGCTCGGGCTGGGCGCGCCCGACCCCGGGGTGGCAGGGGCCTAAGTACGGCAAAGAGGTGGGCGGGCTCAACCGGTCATCGCAAGGAGGTCGGCGTGCCGCTCTGATGGTTTCATGAATCCGAGGCGCTTGCGTGGGCGGTCGTTGAGGCTGCGGCTGATGGCGTTGAGGTCGGCTCTGGTGCGCGTCGACAGGTCGGTGCCCTTTGGCATGTACTGGCGCAAGAGCCCGTTGGCGTCCTCGTTCGACGGTCGCTGCCAGGGACTGTGAGGGTCGCAGAAGTGGACCTGGATCCCCGTCGCGACGGTGAAGTCGGCGAATCCGGCGACGCTGGTCCAGGGTCAGATGGGCAGCACCCACTTGCAACCTCCCGTTCGAGTCAACTCACAGTCGTTGACTCGCCGGGCTGTTGCGTGGATCCCTTGAACCCGCCCACCCATTTGCCGTACTGGCAGGGGCCTGAGCCGGGCCGGCGGCACCCACCGTGTCGGTGTCTCTGCCCGAGCGCAGCACCTGGCCGGGCCGCTCGCCGGTCAGGGCGCCGTGCCGGACGACCTCGGTCCCGTTGACCAGCACGTGCTCGACCCCGGTGGCCTCGGCGTAGAGGCGCGGGGCACCGCCGGGCAGGTCGTTGCGGGTGCGCTCGGGGCCGTAGCCGACCTCGGCGGGGTCGAAGACGACCACGTCGGCCCACCACCCCTCGTCCAGGCGTCCCCGGTGGCGCAGGCCGTAGAGGCGGGCCGGCACGTCGCTCAGCTGGTGGACCGCCTCCTCCCAGCTGAGCAGCGACCGGCGCCGCACCCCGTCGGCCAGGAGCGAGGTCGTGTAGACGGCGCCGCACATGGTGTCGAGGTGGGCCCCGGCATCCGAGCCGCCGACGATCGTCCGGGGGTCCAGCCAGGCGCCGGCCCGGGCCGCCCAGTCCCCCTCCATCTCGGGGATGGGGGGCCGAAGCCCCGTGTGCAGTTCGTCGGCGACAACCACGTCGAGCATGGCGTCGAACGGGGACTGCCCCCGCTGGGCCGCCACCTCGCCGACGGTCCGACCTTCGTAGGGGGCGTTCTGCGGGGCGAACGTCTCCTCGATGACGAGCCGCTTCCACTGCGCCAGGAGGCGGAGGGTGCCGGCCTCGTCGGAGGAGGCCCCCGCCTCCATCCTGGCCCGCACCTCGGGGTCGGCCAGGGCGGCCAGCCGCTCGCCCGTGGGCAGGGCCAGCACCTCGCGCCACCCCGGAAGGCCGTCGAGGATGGTGCCGGTCTCGAAGGAGAGCCGGATGCGCATCGTGTGGGGCAGGGTGAGCGCCACCACCGTCGCCCCCCGGGCCGCCGCGGCGTCGGAGGCGGCCAGCTGGTGGGCGGTGCGGGCCGGGTCGGCGGCCGACACCCCGAGGACGTTCCAGTTGACCGGGCGGTCGGCCAGGAGGGAGAGGGAGGCCATGAGGTCGACCTCCTCCTCGCTGAACCCGTTGAGCGCCCCCGAGACGATCAGCTCCAGCGTCGTCCCCGGGTGGCGGCGGACGGCCGCCGCCAGCGCCTCGAGCTCGGGTCGGTCGGCGGCGCGCGAGGGGACCGGCAGGCCGTCGCCGTCGTGGTGGGTGTGGGCCTGGGAGGTGGAGAAGCCGAGCGCCCCGTCCGACAGGGCCCGCTCGAGCCCCTCGACCATCGCCGCCACCTGAGCGGGGGAGGCCGGCTTGCCCACGGCGTCGTCGCCCATGGCCACCCGGCGGAGCGTCGAGTGGCCCACCAAGAAGCCGGCGTTCACCCCCACCCGGCCCTCCAGCCGGTCCAGCCAGTCGCCGAAGGTGACCCAGTCCCAGTCGAGCCCGGCCTGGAGGGCGGCCAGCGGCATCCCCTCCACCCGGGCCAGCATCGCCGTCAGGTAGGCGGCGTGGTCGGGGCCGGCCGGGGCGAGGGAGAACCCGCAGTTGCCGCCGATCACCGTGGTCACCCCGTGGAGGGGCGAGGGGCTGGCCGAGGGGTCCCAGAACAGCTGGGCGTCGTAGTGGGTGTGCAGGTCGACGAAGCCCGGGGCCACCATGAGGCCGTCGGCGTCGATCACCCGCCGGGCCGGCTCGTCCACCGCCCCGATCGCCACCACCCTGCCCTCGCGCACCCCCACGTCGGCCCGCCGGGCCGGCGCGCCGGTGCCGTCGACCACCTGGCCGCCACGGATCAGCAGATCGAGCATCCCGCCACCCCCTTGTCCTCTCCCCCTCGTCCTGTGGTCCCATCCTCGCCCCTCGGACGGCCGGGCGCCAGGGGTCGCTCGCGGTTGCGCCCTCCGGTCAGCCCCCCGCCCCGGCCTCGGCGCGGTGGGCGGCGGTAGTGTCGGGCCCGATGTGCGTGACCCACCGCGACGCCGGCCACCCGACCCTCCTGCCGGACCCCGAGCCCCGGGCGATCAGGGTGCCGATCATCTCGGTCGACGACCACCTGATCGAGCCGGCCGACCTCTTCGACGGCCGCATGCCGGCCGCCCTCGCCGGGTCGGCCCCCAAGGTGGTGGAGCTAGAGGGGGGCCGCCAGGCCTGGGAGTACGAGGGCCGCCTCTACCCCAACGTCGGGCTGAACGCCGTGGCCGGGCGGCGCCGGGAGGACTGGTCGATGGACCCGGCCCGCTTCGAGGAGATGCGGCCCGGCTGCTACGACATCGACGCCCGGGTGGCCGACATGGACGTGGCCGGCATCTGGGCCTCGCTCTGCTTCCCCTCCCTGGTGGCCGGGTTCTGCGGGGCCGTCTTCTCCCGCTCGGCCGACCCCGACCTGGGCCTCGCCTGCGTGCGGGCCTGGAACCGCTGGCACCACGAGGTGTGGGCCGGCACCCACCCCGACCGCATCATCGCACTGCAGCTGCCGTGGCTGGCCGACGTCGAGGTGGCGGCCGCCGAGGTCCGCCGCAACGCCGGCCTGGGCTTCAAGGCGGTGAGCTTCCCCGAGTTCCCGGCCCAGCTCGGCCTCCCCTCGATCTTCACCGACCACTGGGACCCCTTCTTCGCCGCCTGCGAGGAGACCGGCACCGTGGTCTGCCTGCACACCGGGGCCTCGTCGTGGGCCCCCCTCCCCTCCCCCGACCCGCCCTTCGAGCTGCTGCCCACCCTCTTCCCGGTCAACGCCCTGGTGGCGGCGGGCGAGTGGCTCTGGTCGGGGGTGCCGCTGCGCTTCCCGTCCCTCGCCATCGCCCTCTCCGAGGGCGGCATGGGCTGGGTGCCCATGCTGATGGACCGGGTGGACTACGTGGTCGGCCACTCGGCCTCGGGAGCCGAGCGGGGCGCCTGGCGCTCGGACTTGCGCCCGAGCGAGGTGCTGGCCCGGAGCTTCTGGTTCTGCACCATCGACGACCGGTCGGTGGTGCCGATCCGCCACGTGATCGGGGTCGACCACATCATGGTGGAGAGCGACTACCCCCACGCCGACTCGACGTGGCCCGACACCCAGCAGGTGCTGGCCGAGACCATGGGCGGGCTCGCCGACGACGAGCTGCGGGCGGTGGCCGGCGGCAACGCCGCCCGCCTCTTCCGCCACCCCCTCCCCGATGAAGACGACTGGAGGCACCCGTGACCGCCACCAATGCAGTGGTCGACGCCGACGGCCACGTGGTCGAGCCGCGCTCGGCCTGGGCCGGGCTCCCCGACGCCCACCGGCCCCGGATCGAACGCGACGCCCACGGCTACGAGCACGTGGTGGTGGGCGACAAGGAGATCCTGGCGGTGCCGCTGGGGACCCTCGCCACCCCGGGCTCGGACTTCGCCGACACCGCCGCCTTCCGCACCCTCGAGGAAGCCCAGCCCGGGGGGTCGGACCCCGTGGCCCGCCTCGCCGACATGGACGCCGAGGGCATCGACCAGGCCGTCCTCTACCCGTCGGTGGGGCTCTACTTTTGGGCCCTCGACGACCCGGCGGCCGCCGTGGCCGTGGCCCGCGCCTACAACGACTGGCTGGCCGGCTACTGCGAGGCGGCGCCCGACCGGCTCTTCGGGGCGGCGATGCTCCCGATGCAGGACCCCGAGGCGGCGGCGGCCGAGCTCCGCCGAGCCACGACCGAGCTCGGCTTCGCCGCTGGGTTCGTCCGCCCCAACCCCTGCCGCGGCCGATCGCTCTCGGACCCCGCCTACCGCTTGGTGTGGGAGGCGGCCGAGGAGCTCGACGTGGCCGTCGGCGTCCACGAGGGGAGCTCGGTCATCATCCCCACCCTCGGGGCCGACCGACCGTTCAACCCGCTGATCCTCCACGCCCTCTCCCACCCCTTCGAGGAGATGCTCGCCTACGCCCAGCTGGCGGCGTTCGGCGTCTTCGAACGCCACCCGCGCCTCAAGGTCGTCTTCCTCGAGTCCTGCGGTGGCTGGCTGCCGTTCTGGCTCGAGCGCCTCGACGAGCAGGCCGAGACGTTCGGGGGGTTCTGCCCGGAGATGAATCTCCGGCCGAGCGAGTACTTCGCCCGGCAGTGCTGGATCAGCTTCGAGGTCGACGAGCGCACCCTGCCGGCCCTGGTCCCCTTCGTGGGCGCGGAGCGCATCGTCTGGGGGTCGGACTACCCCCACCACGACGCCACCTTCCCCGGGGCGGTCGACGCCATCCGGCGCACCGTGGGCCCCTGCCCCCCCGACGTCCAGGACAAGGTCTTGGGGGCCAACGCCGCCGCCGTCTACCGCCTCCCGGCCCGCCAGGCCGCCCGGGCGTAGGTGGGGGCCGGTCCGGCCCGGCTATCGTCGCCCCCCATGACCGCTTCGGGCCCACCGCTGCGCCTCCTGCCGCGCCTCGACGACGACAACCGCTTCTTCTGGACCAGCGGGGCCGACGGCGTCCTGCGCTTCTTGCGCTGCCAGGCGTGCCACACCTACGTCCACCCCCCGGCCCCCTGCTGCCCGGCCTGCCTGTCGTCCGACCTCGCCCCCGAGGCGGTGACCGGGCGGGGGACGGTCGAGTCGTTCACCGTCAACCTCCAGCAGTGGATCCCGGGCTCGGAGCCCTACATCGTGGCCTGGGTCTCCATCGCCGAGCAGCCCGACGTCCGGCTCACCACCAACCTCGTCGGGCTGGAGCCCGAGGAGGTCCACGTGGGCATGGCGGTCGACGTGGTCTTCGAGGAGAGCGGCGACGTCCACCTCCCCTTGTTCGGGCCGGCCCGGTGAGCGCCGGGGACGCCACGGCCGGGCGGCTCGTGCGCCGGGCGGCCATCACCGGCATCGGCCAGTCCGAGGTCGGCCGCCGACTGGGCCGCTCGGAGATCTCGCTCACGGTGGAGGCGGCCCTGGCCGCCATCGCCGACGCCGGCCTCGAGCGCGGCGACATCGACGGGCTGGCCACGTACCCGGGGATGGGGCTCGGCACCGCCGGGTTCGCCGGGCCGGGCACCCCCGAGGTCCAAGACGCCCTGCGGCTCCGGCTCGACTGGCACGACGGCGGCGGCGAGGGGCCGGGGCAGATGCGGGCGGTGATCGCCGCCTGCCTGGCCGTCGGGGCCGGGCTCGCCAACCACGTCCTCGTCTACCGCACCGTCACCGAGGGCACCGCCCAGGGGAAGGGCGGCCGCCAGGGCATCGGCGGGTCGGGGGGCGGGGGGGGCGGGGTGCCGCGCTTCGGCGGCTTCTTGCAGTGGTACCTGCCGTTCGGGGCGGTCTCCGCCGTCAACTGGCTGGCCCTGGTGGCCGAGCGCCGGGTGCACGAGTTCGGGCTGACCCGGGAGCAGCTGGCCCAGATCGCCCTCAACGGCCGGCGCAACGCCGCCTTGAACGACAAGGCCGTCTACCGCGACCCGATGTCGCTCGACGACTACCTGGCGGCCCGGATGATCTCGACCCCGCTCTGCCTCTTCGACTGCGACGCCCCGTGCGACGGGTCGACCGCCCTGGTGGTCTCACGCGCCGAGCACGCCGCCCATGCCCCCCACCCGGCCTGCCACGTCGACGCCGTGGGCACCGCGCTGCGGGGGCGGCCCAGCTGGGACCAGTTCGACGACATGACCACCATGGCCGCCCGAGACGCCGCAGCGTCCATGTGGGAGCGCACCGACCTCACCCCCCAAGACGTCGACGTCGCCCAGCTCTACGACGGGTTCTCCATCCTCACCATGGTCTGGCTGGAGGCCCTCGGCTTCTGCGGGCGGGGGGAGAGCGGCCCCTTCGTGGCCGACGGGACGGCCATCGCCCGCGGCGGCCGGCTGCCTCTCAACACCGCCGGCGGCCAGCTGTCGGGCGGCCGTCTCCACGGCTTCGGCCTCATCCACGAGGCCTGCCTCCAGCTGCGGGGCGAGGCCGGGGAGCGCCAGGTGCCCGGCCGCTCGGGGAACGGCCCCGAGGTGGCGGCCGTCGCCAACGGCGGGGGGCCGATCGCCGGCACCATGCTCCTCACCCGCCATCGGGGCTGACCGGAACAACGGGCGCCCGGACCCCGTTCGGACACCTGCCGACGACAGGCCAACCGCCGATGTGCATGGACTTCCGTTTCTTACTGTAAGATACGGAAGTCATGAATTTCAGCGGACGCCCACTCCTCAGCACCCGACTCGACGGGCCGCTCTACCTTCGCCGGCCGGTCCACGACCAACTCGTCAAGACCGCCGAACGGGGGATGAACGTCCTCGTCCTCGGGCAGCGGGGCTCGGGGAAATCGAGCCTCCTCCATCACGTGGCGGCCGAGCTCCGGGCCAAGGGCCACTTGGTCACCGAACTCGACGGTCGGCTGGCCGAAGCGCCGGTCGACTTCCTTCGGCTCGTCCAATCGCAAATGTCCCCTCGCGGCATGAACGACATGCTCGCCGATTCGATCAGCTCGATCTCCCGCGGCACGAACGAACTCCGGTCCGCCCTCGGCGGAGACCCGCTCGCCAGCGTGACCGAGTGCCTACGAGTCATCCATCAGATCGGGCGCGACCTCGACTCAGTTCGGCGCATCGTCCTGTGCGACGAACCGACACCTGAGATCGCCCACACCGTCTTCGGTCGACTTCGAGATGAACTGTGGCAACTGCCAATTACCTGGGTCGTGACCGGTAACGACACCGACGAGTCCAGCTACCTCACCCCGCCCGCGGACGCGTTCTTCGAGCGCGTCATGCGTATTCCCAAACTCTCCGAGAATGAACAGCGCCACCTCGTCACCTTGCGCGCAGAAGACCCTGAGCAAGAACGTCACCTGGCCGGGATCTCCGGTGACACTCCACGTTCCGTCATCGCCAACGCACTCGCCTCCTTGGAGAACGGGCTGAACGCCAAGGAGGTGTCGGAGGAGGCCCGCAGCATTGAAGAAGCGGCGAACCGGCTCGGCCGTCCAGCGGCCATGGCATTCGCCGAGTTGCGGTCCATAGGGCCATCGAGCGCATCGGACAAGCAATTCCTCAAACGACTCGGCTGGACGCGGGAGCGGGCTTCACAGGTCCTGCGCCAACTCGAAGAGGCCGGTGTGGTCGAGTCGTTTCTCGAGCGAGGGGAACAAGGCGGGCGTCCCCGCAAGGTCTATCGAGTTCGGAGCGTCGCGTGACCGCCGAGGACATTCAGCATCTCGACCGAGCGAGAGCCTTCAGGGCGACCGTGGGATTCGATGACCTCGAGCGCCTGCATGTCCCGTTTGATCGCTTGAAGGGCACGAAGCTGACGGAATCGCGGCTCACCAACCAGGTGCAACAATGCCGTCACGTCGCGCTGCGGGCCCCTTCGGGCGAGGGGAAGTCAAGTGTCATCGCGTCGGTGCTTGGCCCACTTGCCCTGGACCGCAAATCCACTGTCTTCCCAGTCCGGATCCCGGTCGCAGCAACGCCGAGCACCGTACGAGATGCACCGTGTTCTTGGAGTTCGTTGCCCACACGATCCTCAACTGGTCTGACAGAGACGGCCTCGACAGAGCTGAGAAGCGCATGCTCGACAAACGGGAGACCGAACTGCGAGATCGCGAGGTAACCAAACACGCGGGCCTGACGATCCCACTCTGGTTTCTCCAGCCCGACCTTGCCAACGACGTCACGACGACGATCAAAGCGATCGACAACTACTCCGATGCCATCGGGGAGTTCCGACGCATCATGGATTTGTTCGGAAGTCACGGCAAGCAACTCATGCTCATCTTCGACGACACCGACACTTGGACGAGGACTGCCAAATCAGACCGGCACGAGATCGCCGCCGCGTTTTTCTCCGGCCCGTTCCGAGCACTTGTCAAAGACGCCGAGATCCCTTCGGTCCTCGCGATCCACCCGAGTTACGTCGACCTGACCGAATACCGCGCAGTCCGACAGTATCTGGATACCGTGATCGAGATCCCTCGATTCGATGACCAACCCGCTGCCGCGCTCTCGGCGATCTTGGAACGCAGGGTGCGCACTGTGATCGGCGACGCAGTACAACTCGGACAAGTCGTCATGCCCGACGCTGTCGAAGCGCTCGGTACCTTCTACTCCGGCCCCGACCAGCACAATCTGCGCGACACCCTCCGAACCGCCAACACGGCCCTCGAACACGCGAGCCGCAACGACGCCGAAATCGTCAGCGTGGAAATGGTTGAGATGGCGATTGCCGAGGAGTTGGGCTGACGACGACCACACGCCCTGCCGAGCGCAGTTGCCTTGTGGCCGTTCATCCTGATCGACACCGACCGCCCGGCCGCACTGGCCCAGGCCGTTCACGAGACCGACCGGTCAACAGGACCCTTGAACTCTTGGATCCACCGCAAGGGCGCGCCCGCCGACGCGACCGCATCCATCTGCCTCAGGAAAGTCTCGCTCTGATCTTGTGGCGGACTGTTGCCTTCGCCGTCATCGGCGCGCAGTAGGTCCGACGCGTCGGGGTTGGGCTCGATCAGGACCGGTACGCGAACGATTCCGCCCGCAGAAGGCTCGTCGTAGGAGGTGGCGCCGTCGTCGCGGACCGACGTGGTCGGCTTGCCATCGGACAACCAGCGAGCTTCGTGCTGGGCGTAGGGGTCAGTGCACCACCCTTCCAGAGTCTCGTAGCCCACAGCGCTCCGACCGGCATGTCCTTCAACAAAGGGTTGCTTCGGGATCAGGCCACGGGCGCTCGCGACCTCCGCACCGCCCCGAGGTGCGGGGGCCGTGCCCGGCAGAGCGGTGGGTCGTCGTCGCCGAGAGATCGGGCGGCCACCGGGGTCTGGTGCCGCGGGTCACCCACGGTCTCACCTGCTGCGAGCGGTGCTCCGCCTCGGGGGTCGAAGAGGTGTGCTCGGTCTGATCCCCCGAACCCCAGGCTCGGGGCACTGACGCGTCGTGCTCAGAAGAGCGTCTGGTCGTGCCATCCGTTCGTCGACTGCCACCAGGCGTTCATCAGCTTCCCCGAGGAGCTCAGGTAGAAGGCGTCCATCCAGGTGGCACTGTTGGCGACGGCCGACGGCGCCCCAGCCTCGCCGCTGGCCAGCGCCTGGTCGTGCCATCCGCTCTTGGACTGCCACCACGCGTTCATCAGCTGCCCCGAGGTGCTCTGGTAGAAGATGTCCATCGATGTCGCTGTGCGCGCGATGGATGCCGGTGTCCCCACCATGCCCGATGCCAACGCCTCGTCGTGCCATCCGCTCGTCGACTGCCACCAGGCGTTCATCAGCTGCCCCGAGGTGCTCTGGTAGAAGACGTCCATCCAGGTGGCGCTGTTGACGACCGCCGACGGCGCCCCCGCCTCGCCGGTGGCCAGCGCCTGGTCGTGCCATCCGCTCGTCGACTGCCACCAGGCGTTCATCAGCTGCCCCGAGGTGCTCTGGTAGAAGACGTCCATCCAGGTGGCGCTGTTGGCGACCGCCGTCGGCGCTCCGGCGTCGCCGCTGGCCACCGCCTGCTCCGCCCAGCCGCTCGTCGCGTGCCACGAGGCGTCCATCAGCTGCCCCGAGGAGCTCTCGTAGAAGACGTCCATCGATGTCGCTGTGCGCGTGACGGCTGCCGGTGACCCCACCATGCCCGTCGCCAGCACTTGGTCGTGCCAGCCGCTCGTCGACTGCCACCAGGCGTTCATGAGGTCCCCAGACGTGCTGTCGTAGAAGACGTTCATCCACGTGGCGCTGTTCACGACGGACGCGGGCTTGGAGAGTGCCTTCACCGTCACCGACACTGTGCCGTGCACGCTCCCCTGGGTGGCGGTCACCACGCCGCCGCCGGGGACGCTGCCGGCGGTGAAGGTGGTGCTGGCCCCCGTCGCCTGGGAAAACGTGCCCCCACCTACTGTCGTCGTCCACGTCGGATCGAACCCGGCGACCACCGGGTTTGTGAACTGGTCGACGCCGGTGGCGACCAGCGATTGGCTGGCGGCCTCTGTGAGGCTCACCGACGCGGGGGACACGGTGATCCGGGACAGGGCGCCGACGCCGACCGTCTCGGTCTGGCTGACCGGGTTCAGGTACTGCGCCGACGCGGTGATCACCGGGCTTCCCGCCTTGGTGTCTCGATAGTAGAAGGAACCGCTCTTGGTGGCACCGCCGGGGACGCTGACCGTAAGCGTGTGCCCGAAGGTGCCGGTTGCGGTGGTCGAGAAGCCACCCCCCGACGAGCCGGTGGACAAGGAGACCGAGAGGCCGCCCGTCGGGGCCGCGGAGCTGAGGTCGAGGGCCATGGCCGTCGATGGCTGGCCCGCGACGACCGTCTGCGGCGCCGTGGCAAAGCCGAGTGTCGCGTTGAGGGAGCCGCGGCTCTCGTTCCAGCTGCCCACCCCGGTGCAGAGGTTGTAGCCCTTCGCGCATGTCGCGCCGTTGGTGCCCGAGGCCACGTCGTAGAAGGGGATGTTGGCCCCGTAGACGTATGTCGCATCGACCTGGACGCCGGCCACGGCCGAGCGGGCCGCCCACATCACCGTCGAGGCGCTGGTGCCGCCGACCCTGAGCCAGTCCGCCAGCCCTGTGCCGAGGGCCAGCGTGTCGTACACCGAGACGCCCGTCTTGGGGTTGGCGTCGAGCGCCACGTCGGGGGTGGCTCGGGCGCCGTCGCATGTCACCCCAGCCTGGTAGTAGGTGGAAAACGCCTTCTGAGCCGCCGTGGCCTGCTCAAAGGCGCTGCACCCCCCGCCGCCCTTGGACCATGCCGACTCGCCCTGCCACGCGTAGGTTGTCGCTGTCACCGTGAGCGTGGTGCCGCCGACAGAGACCACATCGGGGGAGGCCGACGGGTAGAGGACCCGCTCGCCGGAGTCGCCGGCGGCGGCGAAGTAGCTCACTGATGGGACGGCGGTGAAGTCGGAGTCGAAGCTTGTCTCGCTTGCGAACTCTGTCCCGCCCCAGCTCATCGACACGTACTGCGCATGGTGGGCGGCATAGGTGACCCCAACGAAGAGGTTTGTGTCGCTGTTGCTTGTCACCTCGACCAGCAGGATGTGCGCGCCCGGCGCCAGCGCGTGGGCCCACTCGACGTCGAGACTGATCTCGAGCGCCCAGCCCGATGTGGCACTCGGGTAGGTTGTCGTCCCGCCTGTCTGGTTGACCTTGGTGAAGCAGCCGTTTGTGGTGGTGCACGGCGGTAGGCCGTACTCGCTCGAGAAGGTGTCCAGGTTGCTGGCGATTGTGGGGTCGTCGAATGCATCGACGATGGCGATCGTCTTGCCGGAGCCACCTGTCGTGGGAAAGCCGTAGGCGGTGGTGATGGCCTTCGGCGGGAGCCCGGTGGGAACTGCAGTCTGCGGTCTGGCCGCCTGCCCCGTGGTGCCGCCGCCGCCCCCACCACCGACGCCGCTGGGAGATCCGGACTCGAGCACCTGGACGAGACAGTGCGCGTAGTGGGCAGGTGCTGGAGCGCACCCGCGTCGCACCACCGGCCAGTTGGGCTGGCCACCATGGTTCCCTCCCGCCGACGAGGCGCCAGCCGGCACCACCGCACCCACCGCTCCTACCCCAAGCAATGAGGCGGCCAACACCAGTACCCGAATTCTTGACACCTCTGACCCCCACCCGGTCGCCATACTGGCTGTGTCGCCGATGTGGCGAGCAGCCTAACCCAGCGAGCCACCTGTCGTGTGGCCGGTGTCGCTTGCGCGCCGGCGCCAGTTACCAAACGTTCGTTTGTCCGTTCGTGCCAGCTGAGGCGCCAGAGACCAGACGGCGTCCCCCTCCATCACCGACACCCTGCCGCCTCGACGAGCGACACCCCGGCCACCGCCGTCGGGCGGTCGCCTACTCGAGGGCCGAGTGGGCGAGCCAGAAGTGGGCCAATGCGGCGTTGCCTTCGACCGCCACGTGGGCCTCCTCGACACTCCGGCGGCGGTAGAGGACGCAGAGGAGGTCGGCCGCCCGGCCCCACAAGGTCACCTCGGGCGCGCCGTCTCGGGCGGCGACCGTGAACCCGTCTGGTTCGAGGGTGATCGTCCAGCGCTCCCCCGTGTCGTTGGGGCGGACCGCCAGCTGCTCGCCCTCCCCTCGCAGCCTGGCCACGCCCGGCGAGAACCGGACGGCCGGCCCCAGGTTCACCAGCAGCTCGTCGATGGCGTCGGCGGCCACCGCGGGGTCGGCGGTCGAGGGGAGGCCGCCGGCCACCTCGGCGTCGATGCGGTGGACCAGCGTCTCGTGGAGCTGGCGGCGCGACCAGAACCGGACGTGCTGGTCGGGCCCCCAGGCCCACATCGCCTCGTCAGGGTCGGCGGCGCGCAGCGTCGACACCAGGCGCGCACCCCCCTCACGGAGCCACTCGGGGGTGGGCGGCCCGGGGTCCACCACCGCGTTCGAGGCCCCGATCCGCTCGGTGGCCCGCACCCGGACCAGGTGCTCGGCCCAGCGGTGGACGGTCCCCAGGTGGAGGGCGAGGTCGTAGGCGGTCCACTCCGGGCACGAGGGGACGGGGGCGGTGGGGTCGAGGCCGCCGACGGCGGCGGCGAACCGCTCGACCTCCTCGGCCAGCCGGTCGCAGTGAGCGAGATGGTCCACCCGGGCTCCTCAGGCCGGCCGGGTCGGGGGCAGCTCGGTGCCCGCCATGGCGGCCGCCGCCCGGGCGGCCAGGGCCACCAAGGTGAGGGTCGGGCCGTAGCCGGCGGAGGTGACGAAGACCGAGGAGTCGGCCACCACCACGTTGTCCAGGCCGTGGACCCGGCCGAAGCGGTCGACCACCGAGGTGGCCGGGTCCTCCCCCATCCGGGTCGTCCCCATCACGTGGCGGCTCTCGGGCACCTGGGTCTGGTGGCCGGTGTAGCCCACGCCCGGCGAGGTGGTGATCATCGTCCAGGTGGCCCCCATCTCCTTCAGGATCGCCTCGAGCCGCGGGCCGTGGTGGGCCGAGGCGGCCAGCTCGTGGCGGCCGCCGCGGTAGGTGACCCGGGCCACCGGCAGCCCGCGGACGTCTCGCACCGTCGGGTCGAGGTCGACCCGGTTGGTGGCGTAGGGGAGGTCCTCCCCCTGCATGATGAAGGCGGCCAGCCGCTCGCGCAGCGGCGAGTCGGCCACCAGCCGGACGTGCTCGCGCCCCCAGGGGTAGACCTGGGACTCGACGATGGGGAGGGCCCCCGCCCCGTGCTCGACCAGCCCGCCGCGCAGCCACGGGAGCCCGGCCTCCTTGGCCGCCGCCCGGGAGCGCTCGTCGCCCACGATGGCGTCGTCGTGGACCATGGTCACTGACCGTCCGCGCTGGCCGTGGAGGGGGAAGGGCATCGTCCCGGCCACGATCGTCTGGAAGTGGACCATCAGGTACCGCCCGACCAGGTCGTTGCCGATCCCCGACAACAAGAGCAGGCGGGGCGTCTCGACCGCCCCGCCGGCCACCACCACGTGGCGGGCGTCCATCGACCGCTCCACGCCGTCGGGGCCGATGAACGACACCCCGGTGGCCCGCCGTCCCTCGGTCCTGATCTTGGTGACGAAGGTCTCGGGCCGCAGTTCGGCCCGCCCGCTGGCCATCACCCGCATGAGGAGCGCCACCGGGTCGCCCTTGGCGTGGATGGGGCAGCCGAAGAAGGCGCAGAAGCCGCAGTTGTTGCAGGCGGGCCGGTTGTCGTAGGGGACGCTGTTGGCCGCCGTGGGGGCCTGGTAGGGGTGGTAGCCCAGCCGCTCGGCGGCCGGGCCCGACAGCGTGGTGACGTACATGGGGGCGCCCGGGGGCATCGGGTAGGGGCCCGAGCGCCAGGCGGCGAAGGGGTTGGCCCCGGCGTCCCCCGCCACCCCGATGGCCCGCTCCACCTCGGCGTAGTAGGGCTCCAGGTCGCCGTAGGAGAGCGGCCAGTCGGCCACCGCGGCGTCGGGCTGCGGCCCGAAGGAGGAGAGCACCGCGAAGTCGTCCTCCCTGAACCTGGGGACCTTGCCGTCGGCGTGGGTGCCCCCGCCGCCGACCGTGGCCGGGATGGAGTTCACGTCGCCCACATGGGTGTGGTCGCCGTCCTCCTCCTTGCGCCGGAAGGTGCGCGGCTCCAAGAACGGGTCGGGGCCGAGGAAGTGGCGGTGGAGGAACTTGATCTCGTCGTTGGAGTAGTCCCCGGCGGGCCGGGTGGGGTCGTCGGGGTCGAGCAGGTGGTTGCGCCCGCGCTCCATGATCACCACCGACCACCCCGCCCGGGTGAGCACGTCGGCCGCCGTGGCCCCGCCGGGCCCCGAGCCGATGATGACGGCGTCGACGGGGCTCACGGCTGGGTCACCTCGGCGTCGGTCCAGCCGCGAGGCTGGACGTCGCCGTCGAAGCCGATGGCCCGCCAGCCGCCACCGTCGCGGTTGCCCCCGTACTCGGGCGGGCCGTAGGCGGCCTCGCAGGCGTGGCGGTAGAAGAGGTCGGTCACCTCGGGGTGGGACCGCAGGCACGCGTCCTGCTCCTCGCCGCTGAGCTCGCAGAACCCCTCACCGAGCGCGGCCAGCCCCTCGCGGTAGCGCTGCTGGAGCCCGACGACCGGCCCGTTGAACTCCCGCTCGGCCAGCCCCTGGGACCCCTCGATGCGGGTCCGCCAGGCCAGCTCGTCGAGGGCGGTCAAGCGGTGGAAGCGGGCGAACCCCGCCTCCCCACCGTGGCGGCCGGAGGTCGGGCCCCCGGCCCAGATGCGCGGGGGGTCGAAGGAGAAGGCACCGAGCAGGGTGTCGACGTAGTCGGCCACCCCCAGCCCCTCGGCGCCGGGGTGGCCGCCCTCGGCCGGGATCAACCGGGCGCAGGCCGCGGCGAGCGTGCGGTACTCGTGTTCGCTGAGAAAGACGGGCACCAAACGAAGCTACCAAGGTTCCCCGGCGCAGATCGCCCGCGAGCGCCGGTCCTGCCCCCGTGCGCTACCCGCCGGGAATAGGCTCCCCGCTACGCCCACCGACCTGCTGGAACGCCCCATCCTCCCCCGCCCGGCGCCGCCCGCCGTGCCAGCCGCCGCCAAGCACGCCTCGAGACGGAGTCGACGCAATCGGCTGCGCTGGTTGGCCGGCCTCCTGGCGGCGGCGCTCGTCGCCGGGCTGCTACTCACCGGCGGCGGCGGCCGCACGGCGGCCGGCCCGGGCCAGCCGCACCTCCGGGCCCGCCACCGGGCTGAGCCGGCCCCGTCCACCGCCTCCCGGCTCGACCCCGACTGGCAGGGGGACGGCCGGCCGGTGACGTTCGCCTTCGGCGGGGACGTCAATTTCCCCGCCGGCACGAACCTGGGCGACCGGCTGGCCGACGACCCGGCGACAGCGCTCGGCCCGACGGTGCCCCAGCTGCTCTCGGGGGCCACACTGACGATGACCAACTTCGAGTCGGCGCTCACCGACGGCACCTGCCCGACACCGCAGCCCAAGACATACGTCTTCTACGCGCCGGCCTCGGCCGTCACCGCCTTCCAGCACGCCGGGGTGACCCTCGTCACCGAGGCCAACAACCACGGGGAGGACTGCGGTCCGGCCGGCCTCCAGCAGGCCCTGGCCATAAGGGCGGCGACCGACTACCCGATCATGGGCATCGGGCAGAACGCCTCGGAGGCCTTCACCCCCTACGAGACCACCATCAAGGGCGAGCGGATCGCCATCGTCGTGGCCACCCAGGTCATCGACTCCGACCTCCAGGAGGCCTGGACGGCGACGACTGCCCAGCCCGGGTTGGCCTCGGCCTACGACGTCGACGCCCTCGTCTCCGAGGTGGAGCAGGTCCGCAAGTGGGCCGACACCGTCATCGTCTACCTCCACTGGGGGACCCAGCTTGACGCTTGCCCGAACCCGCTGCAGGAGCCGCTGGCCACGGTGCTGGTGAAGGCGGGCGCCGACATCGTGGTGGGGACCCACGCCCACGTGCTCCTGGGCGGCGGCTACCTCGGGTCCGCCTACGTCGACTACGGCCTGGGCAACTTCGCCTTCTACGACAACACGCCGCCGGAGAACCAGAGCGGGTCGCTCGTGATCACCGCCACCGGCCGCCACATCGACGTCGTCACCTGGCGCCCGGCGGTGATCGTCGACGATCTCCCCCAGCCCCTCGCCGCCACAGCGGCCGCCGCGGCGGTCTCCTCCTGGGAGGCGGCGAGGAGCTGCACCGACGTCACCGCCGCGCCCAGCGCCCCGATGGCCACCGCAGCCACCGAGACCTCACCGGCCACACCGGCGGTGGCCCAGACGCTCTCGATCGACGGCTAACGCCGAGTCATGACGACGGTCGAGGCCACCTTGTCGTGGAGGGTCAGGTTGTAGGGGTCCCACAGCGGCCAGAGCAGATCCAGAGGAGCCGCGTGGCGTAGCCGCCCAGCCGGAACGAATGCGGGGCGGGCCCGCCCGCCGACACGGTCGTCGGCCACGCCCCGAACGCCAGGCCCTCGGCACCGCGTCCGGCGGCCGGTGGCATGGGGTGTGCCGGCCTGGCCGAGGGCTGGAGCTCCGGCGGGTACCACTTCTCGTCCGACGCGATCCACCACCCGGGGCCCTGCGCCGTGTCGCTCATCGCCACCTCGCCCCGATGCCGGCCCCCGATCGTGCGGCGCCTCGGCCCTTTGGACGGCGATCCAGGTGTCAGCGATGCTTCTGCACCTTCTGGGCCAGGGCGTAGACCAGGGTCACCTGGGCGGTGGCCTGCTGGCTGCCCGCCTCGACCGGCACGGCGGTGCTGCCGGCGGCGGCGGAGGCCACGGGCGCGAACCGCTCGGTTGTCCCCCCCGACGTCGTGGAGTCGTCGGTCAGCGAGCAGACCCCGGCCAGCCGCTCGCCGGCGGCGGCGGCCATGGAGCCGGCGTGGCTGACGGCCTGGTGGACGGCGTCCTGGCGCGCCTGGTCCTCCAGGGCCCGCGGGTCGGCGATCGAGAAGGAGAGCGAGTCGATCCGCACCGAGTTCCCCGCCGCGCCCGCCGCGGCGTCGATCACCGAGCCGGCCGTCGCGAAGTCGGTGATCTTGGCCACCACGGTGTTGTCGACTGTGTACCCGGTCAGCGCGCCTGTCTGGTTGTAGGAGGGCTGAATCGAGAGCCCGGTCGTCTGGATCTCCTTCTTCTTCACCCCCCCGGCGGTGAGGGCGGCGATCACCGCTGTGGTGGAGGTGTTGTCGGCCGAGAGGGCCGCCTGGGCGGTGGCGCCGCTCACGCTCACCCCCATGGTGAGGGTCAAGAGGTCGGGCGTGCCGGTGGCCAGCCCTGTGCCGTGCACGGTCAGCGTCGGGGTCCCGCCCCCGCAGTGCAGCGGGGCGGCGCCGGCCCCTATCGCCCCGGCGGCCGTCGTCGCCGCGGCGGCCACGGCGGCCACGGCCACCGCCAGTCCCAGCCTGAGCCCCCGCCCCGCCCCGTCCCGCCGGTCGTCCGCTCGTCCCATCGGATCTCCTCTCATGTTCCCTCCACGGTGACCGTCACCTTCCAGACCACCTCGGTGGCCCCGCACGAGCCTCCGCCCGGAGCGCAGCCCCGGCGGCCCTCGGCCACCAACTCGGCCGTCCCGGGGCGCGCCGCCACGAACGACGCCGTGGCCTGGCCCGCCGGCCGGCCGGGCGCGGGGGCCACGGCGCGCAGCACCGGCGTCGTGGCGGGTGCCCCGGCCGCGACGCTGTCCTCGACGCGCGGCGCGCCCCAGGCGAGCCCCCGGGCGGCCGGGAGCACCACCTCGATCGACTGGCCGGCCGCCAGCTCCTCGGGCGCCGCGGCCGCCGCCGAGGCCTCGGGCGCGTAGGCCGCCGCACCTGTGGCGGCGGCCGACGAAGGGGACGTGTAGGCGCCGGCGCAGATGCCCGGGAGGCCCCCGACCCGGACCTCGGCGCACGACAGCCCGGCGGTGGCGCCGGCCGAGCGGACCGGGGCGACCGCCCCCTCCTGCCCGCTGGGGGCGGCGGCGCCGCCGGCGACGGCGGCGCGGCGCGGCGGGCCCGGGGAGGTCGACAGCCCGTAGGCGGCAGCCGCCACGACGAGCGCCGCGGTCGCCACGGCGGCCAGTGCCTGGAGCCGCCGGGCGCGGCGCCGGCGGAGCCGGCCGAGCAGCGCCGCCTTGGCGCCGGGGTCGGGACCGGCCTCGGGGAGGTCGGACAGTGCGCGACGCAGCCGGCGGTCGAGGTCGCCGGGGTCAGCCATCCTCGCCCCCGGTGTCGGCGGCCGGCTCGGCCAGCCGGCGGGCCAGGGTGGCCCGGGCCTTGGAGAGCTGGGACTTGACGGTGCCGATCGAGCAGCCCATGGCGGCCGCCACGTCGGCCTCGGCGAGGTCCTGGTAGTAGAAGAGGGCGACCGCCTCTCGCTGGCGCTCGGGCAGCGCCCGCACCGCCGCCACGACGGCCATCGCCTCGCCGGCCACGTCGGCGGCCCACTGGTCGGGGACGGCTCCGTCGGTGGCCCACACGGTGCGGTTGCCCCGGTCCTCGGTCGCCCGCCGCCGCCCCCTCGACCGGCACCGGTTGACCACCGCCGCCCGCAGGTACCACCCGGCGCGCTCGGGTCGGCGGATCCGCCACCAGCCGGCGTAGGTGGCGAGGAACGCCTCCTGGACGACCTCCTCGGCACCCGAGGCGTCGCCCAGGAGCACGGTGGCCAGGCGCACCAGCCCGCCGTAGTGCTCGTCGAAGAGGGCCGCCACCTGCTCGTCGCGGCCCGGGCGGTCAACGGTCACCGAGGTCCCGGCCCCCCGCAGGGACAGCGCCACCACGGTTCCCTCGCCCATGCCCCCACAGACGCACCACCGCCCCCTCGGGTTGCCCGACGGCCCCAGTCTGCCCCGGCCGCCCGGGGCGCCGCGACGGCCGATTGGCACCCGACCTCCCCCGCCCAACTACCCTGGCCCGATGGAGAGGAGATCCCTGCTGCCCCTGCTCGTGCTCGGCCTGCTCACGGTGCTCGCCGCCGGAGCGGTCGTCCTCGGCCTGTCGGAGGCCCCGGCCACCGCCGACCTGCTGGTGCACAACGGGGCCGTTGCGACCGTCGGCGCCTCGAGCCTCACCGCCGTCTACCAGGACGGCACCACAGGCAGGTACGTGCGGGTCGAGTACCGGTCGCCGGACCAGACCACCGAGTACCTCTTGAAGGACGGCCCGAACAGCGCCCCGGTGCAGACACAGCACGTCCCCGCGTCGGAGGCCAAGTCGGTGCTCAACCCCTTCTCCCAGCTCGAGCTGGTGACAGGGTTCAAGGCTCAGGGTCCCGACTTCGTGGCCGTCTCGTCGGCGACGCCCTTCCTCCCGCCAGCCGAGCGCCAGGCGGTGAAGGGCACGATCCGCTTCGTGGCCTCGGTGGCCACAGGGTTCTTGGTGCACGTGGTCGAGTCGTACCACCTGACCATCCGTACGACTACCCCTACAGGCACCCGGACGAGCCCCCGTACGGGCACCGACGACTTCAAGGTCACCGCCATCGGGGGCGAGCCCGCCCCCGGCCGCTGAGGGCACGCGGCCGGTCGGGAGCAGCCACAATGGGGGCCATGGATACCTCTCCGGTCCTCTACCGCGTCGACGGGGCGGTGGCCACGGTCACCATGCACCGCCCCGAGGTGGCCAACGCCCAGGACACCGCGCTCATCGACGCCCTGGACCACGCCTTCGACGAGGCGGGGGCCGACGACGCCGTCCGGGTGGTGGTGCTGTGCGGGGCGGGCAAGCACTTCTCGGCCGGCCACGACCTGAAGGCGCTGGTCGGCCAGACCGAGGCCGACCACTGGGTGGCCCTGCGCGAGACCCCCGAGGGCAAGTTCCTCCACGAGAAGACCATGTACTACGACCGCTGCCGGAAGATCCGCGACTTCCCCAAGCCCACCATCGCCGCCGTCCAGGGGAGCTGCGTGGCCGCCGGGTTGATGCTGGCCTGCATGTGCGACCTGATCGTGGCGGCCGACGACGCCTCCTTCTCCAATCCGGTGCTGCGCATGACCGGGGCGGCGGTGGAGCTCCTGGTCGAGCCGTGGGAGCTCGGGATCAGGAAGGCCAAGGAGTTCTTGTGGACCGGCGAGGCCATCGACGCCCAGGAGGCGTGGCGGCTCGGCCTGGTCAACCGGGTGGTGCCCAGAGGCGAGCTGATGGCCCGGACCTACGAGCTGGCCGAGCGCGTGGCGCTCGTCCCGCCGGTCACCGCGTCGGTGGTGAAGGACTCGCTCAACCACACGGCCGACCTCATGGGCCAGGCCGACTCGTGGAAGTACCACTTCATGGCGCACCACTGGATGCACAACACCCAGACCGCCCGCGACGCCCTCGAGGTCCGAAAGACCAGGGGGACGATGAAGGACGTGCTGGCCGACCGCGACCGCGGCGACGTGCCCGCCGGCGGCTGAGGTGGCCGGGGGCGACGGGGCGCCCGGGGGCGGCCCCTTGGCGGGCATCCGGGTGCTCGACGTGGGCACGCGCATCTCGGCCCCGTTCTGCGCGGGGCTGCTGGGCGAGATGGGGGCCGACGTCATCAAGGTCGAGCTGCCGGGGACGGGCGATTTCATGCGCACCATGGGCCCGTTCGTCCAGACCGGGGAGCGACCCGGGTACTCGCTGGCCTGGGCGGTCGAGGGGCGGGGGCGACGGGGGGTCACCTGCGACCTGCGGACCGAGGCCGGCCAGGCGCTCTTCCGGCGGCTGGCCGCCACCGCCGACGTGGTCTGCGAGAACTTCCGGCCCGGCACCATGGAGCGGTGGGGACTGGGCCCCGACGACCTCGACCCGCGCCTGGTCTACGTGCGCATCAGCGTCTTCGGGCAGACAGGCCCGTACTCGCCGCGCCCGGGCCTCGACCGGCTGGGCATCGCCTACGGCGGCCTCCTCCACCTGACCGGCGAGCCCGACCGGCCGCCGGTGCGGCCCGGGGTGACGGTGTCGGACTACCTGACCGGGGTCTTCGCCGCCTTCGCCGCGGTGGCCGGCCTCTACGGCCGCGACACCAAGGGCGAAACGGGCCAGGTGGTCGACGCCCCCCTCTACGGCGCGGTGCTGCGGATCCTCGAGTGGACCCTCGCCGCCTACGACCGCCTGGGCACCGTGCGGGGGCGGGAGGGCAACCGGCTGCGCAACTCGGCGCCGCTCGACAACTACCGAGCGGCCGACGGCGTCTACGTCTGCGTGGTGGCCGGGTCCGACGCCAACTACTCGCGGCTGTGCCGGGCCATGGAGCGGCCGGACCTGCTCACCGACGAGCGCTTCACCACGCTGGCCGACCGGGCCCGCCACGCCGACGAGATCAACTCCATCGTGGCCGACTGGGTGGGCTCGCTCCCCGCCGCCGAGGTCGAGCGGCGGTGCGTGGCCGCCGACGTGCCGGTGGGCCGCGCCTACAGCGCCGCCGACATCTTCGCCGACCCCCACATGGCCGAGCGCGGCGACCTGGTGTGCGTGGAGGACCCGGTGATCGGGCCGGTGCGCCAGCAGGCCCCCTACCCCCGCCGCTCCGGCCAGCCCCCGGCGGCGCCGACCGGGGCGCCACGCCTCGGCCAGCACAACGAGGAGGTCTGGTGCGGGATCGTGGGCCTCTCAGTAGCCGAGCTCGCCGCCTATCGCGACGCCGGCGTGGTGTGAGCAGCTCCCGGGCCGCTCCCTAGCCGACCAGCACGGCCACCCCGGCGTTGGCCCCGCGCCCCACGGTGTGGGCCAGGGCCACCCGGGCGCCCTCCACCTGGCGGGGCCCGGCCTCGCCGCGCAGCTGTCGCACCAGCTCCACCACCTGCCCGAGCCCCGAGGCCCCGAGCGGCTCGCCCTTGGAGAGGAGCCCGCCGCTCGGGTTGACCGGCAGCCGGCCGCCCAGGGCGGTGGCCCCCTCGGCGAGGAGCGCCCCGGCCCCGCCCGCCGCGCACAGGCCGATCTCCTCGTAGGCGAGGAGCTCCCGGGCGGCGTCGGTGTCCTGGCACTCGACCACGTGGAGGTCGCCGGGGCCGACGCCCGCCTCGTCGTAGGCGGCGGCCACGGCCAGCTGGCTGGCCGAGGGGACGGTGTCGTCGGTCGTCCCCGACATCGGCGTCGACTCGCTCAGCACCGGGCCGGGCAGGTGCGACCGCAGGACGGCGGCGGCCAGGCGGACCCGCCCGAGCGAGCCGTCGCCGGCGGTGAGCACCACGGCGGCGGCCCCCTCGTTGGGGGTGCACAGCATCCACAGGTGGAGCGGCTCGCACACCACCCTGGACCCCAGCACCGCCGCCGCCTCCACCGGGGTGGTGAACATGGCGTCGGGGTTGTGGGCACCGTGGCGGCGGTTCTTCACCACCACCTGGGCCAGGTGGTCCTTGGTGATCCCCGAGTCGGCCATGAGCCGCTGGGCCCGAAGGGCGAAGTAGGCGGGGGCGGGCGAGAACCCCGCCTCCTCCTGCCAGGGGGAGAAGAACGAGGAGCGGATGATCCCCTTGGGCATCTTCTCGAGCCCCATGACGAGCACCGTGTCGTACTGCCCCGACCGGATCGACGCCGCGGCCAGCATCAGGGCGGCCGCCCCGCTGGCGCACCCCGCCTCCACGTCGACGATCGGCGGGCCGGTCATCCCGAGCGCCCCCAGCACCTTGTGGCCCGAGGCCACCCCGCCGTAGGCGGTGCCGCAGAAGGCGGCCTGGAACCCGCCCCGCCCGACCCCGGCCTCGGCCAGGGCCCGGCTGACGGCGGCCACCCCCATCTCGGGGAGCGACACGTCGGGGAAGCGCCCGAAGGGGTGGAGGCCGACCCCGGCCACCTCGACGCCGGTCACGAGCCGCCGGGCCCGGGCGAGAAGGCGTAGGTGACCACGGTGCGGCCCTCGGCGTCGGTGTGCAGCGGGACCACGACGAGGTGCATCGGCTGGCCGGCGGTGAGCTTGCCCGGGTCGGCCTCGGTCAGCCGGCCGAGGACCCGGATGCCCTCGTCGAACTCCACCACCCCGAAGCCGTAGGGGACCTCGCCCAGGTAGCCGGGCGGGGCGGCGTTCACCGCCGTCCAGGCCCACAGCCGCCCCGGCCCGAAGAGCTCGGCCGCCACCGAACCGGGCGCCGAGCAGTAGGGGCAGACGTCGGCGCGGGGGAAGTGGTGCTGGCCGCAGGCCCCGCAGCGCGAGGCCGCCAGGCGCGGCGGCCCGTCGGCGAACAGCCCCTCGTGCACCGCCACCGCCTCTGCCACGCCCGAGAATGTACCGCCCCCACCGCCCGGGCCCGGGTCCCGCCCCGGGACCGCACCCCGCGGCCGGGCAACCCGGCCGCACGCCCGTGCGTCATGGAAGCATGGCCGCCTCCATGCGAGCGCTCAGCGTCCCCGCCCTCCTCGTCGCCGCCGCCCTGTCGGCGGCGACGTCGAGGACCCCCGGCGGCACCCTCCCGTCGGTCCCGCACACCCAGCGAACCGCCTCGGGGGCGTGCGTGGTGGCCGGGGGGACGGCGGGCTACCCGTTCGGGCGCGCTCCCCTCGTCGTCCACCCCCACCCGAGGGGCGTGGCCGCGGTGTGGCTGCCCGGCCTCGACGCCACCGACTGCGCGGCGGCCAGCACCGTGGGCGGCGCCGCCCTGGCCAGCCGGCTCGCCGCCGACCTGGCCGCCGCCCCCACCGTCGCCCCCGGCGCCTACAGCTGCCCGGTCGACGACGGGACCTCGGTCCGGGTCTCTTTCCTCTTCGCCCGGCGCCCCGACCAGACGCTCCACGTCAGCCTGAGCGGCTGCGCCTGGGTGACCGCCCGTGGCACCGTGGCCCGGGCGGTCACCGCCCGCCTGCGCCGCGACCTCGTCGCCATCGCCCCAGCGGCGTGGCGCGCCGCCCTGCAGCCGGCGGCCGCGGCGGACGCCCCCCGGTGTCCTGTACCGCCGTTGCGCTGCGTGGCCACCACCGGTTCCACTCCCACCTGACCAAGGGGTCGTGCACGGACGTCGCCAACGCTGGTCCTTCGCCCTCACCGCCGAGAAGCGCTCGGCCCGTCGCAACGTCGAAGAGATCGCCCATGCCACCACCGCGTGGGCCGGGCGAGGGGACGAGAACACCGCGCCCTTCGTCCGGCACGACTCGGCCGAGCAGGTCCTCGGGCGCGTGCCGGCTTCGGCGAGACCGTCGACGCGGCCGAGACGGCGCGACCCCACAGCGCGGCGGGACAGCCGTACGGCATGCCAGGGGACCTTCGCCTCTAGGTGGGCACGCCCAGAGCGTCCACCATGGGCACAGGCACAGACGAGCGCACAAGGGCGCGCGGTCGGTGCCCATGACCATCAGCGTCGACCGCCGGGCCATCGAGCCACCCGACCCAGGGAACGCCTTCGACGGTCTCGA
>Ga0181536_10001335_pt1 | contig 29146 bp, 24 predicted proteins | sample PEATcosm2014_Bin_41_FD_121105 | JGI IMG/M metagenome (GOLD analysis project Ga0181536, IMG submission 121105) | Peatland microbial communities from MTU Mesocosm Facility, Houghton, MI, USA - PEATcosm2014_Bin17_60_metaG | ecosystem: Environmental > Terrestrial > Soil > Wetlands > Peat | place...
CTTTCGAGTACGCGTCGCCAGGCTGCGATTGCTTCCACCCGGCCGCTTCCGCTTCCTTGAAGTTCACGGGCGGCTGCTCTTTGAATGCCGGAGGCGCGGCGGCCGAAGGCCGTTGGTAATGAGGCCCCACCGCGCATCCGGCCGAAACCAGCAGCAGGGTGAGGAGCGTCGCGACCGGGAAGTTCGGAGACGGGTTCATCTAAACTTCCCTTTCAGGCCTTGCCGCCCTTCTTGGTCGGGGAGCTCACTGAGGGGCTGACCGCGGGACTCGCGGTGGGGATCTGCGCGTTGACCTTGGTCCCTTCCTCCAGTTTGTCGACGCCGGTCATGACCACCACTTCTCCCGGCGCCAGCCCCGAAGTGACTTCCGAGTCGTCGCCTTCCGTCGTGCCGATGGCGATGGGGCGCACGGTCACCGTGGAATCCGCCTTCACCACGTATACGTAGGTGGCTTGCGAGTTGCGCTGTACGGCAGCAGTTGGCACCAGGGTTACGCCGCGTTTTTCCTCGACCAGCAATCGCGCGTTTACGAACTGATTGGGGAACAGCGTGCCTTTCGGGTTTTCGAATGTCGCTCTCAGCTTGAGCGTGCCGGTGGCCGGATCGATCTGATTATCGAGCGTGGTCAACGACCCTTGCGCCAGCTTCGTCTTGGCGTCGCGGCTGTAAGCATCCACTTCGAGCGTCTGCCCGGCGGCCATTTTCTTGAGCACCACCTGAAGCTGATCTTCGGAGATCGTAAAAATGGCGCTGATCGGGTCCATCTGGGTGATGACCAGCAATCCGTTGGTGTCGGCGGTTTGAACGATATTCCCGGGGTCGACCAGCCGCAATCCAATCCGCCCAGTGGCCGGAGCCGCGATCTTGCAGTAGGCCAGATTGACCTTGGCGCTTTCGATTTGACCCTCGTCCAGCTTCACCACCCCTTCGTCCTGATGCACGGTTGCCTGCTGGGTGGCAAGTTGTTGCTCCGGGATGGCCTTCTGCGGAACCAACTGTTGATAGCGAACCAGGTCGATGCGCGCGTTCTCCAGGGCGGCCTGGTCCTTCATCAGTTCCCCTTCGGCCTGGGTCAATGCCGCCCGATAGGGCCCGTCGTCGATTTCCACTAACAGATCGCCCTGGTGAACGGTGTCGCCTTCACGATAGCGAACGCTCATCAATTGCCCGTCGACCCGGCTTTTCACAGTAACCGTAGCCAGGGGCGTAACCGCGCCAAGCCCCGAATAATAGACGCCGATGTCTCCCTTGTGGGACGTCGCTGCCACCACCGGTATGGGCGGCGGAGGTGCCGCGGCGGCTTTATTACTTTTCGGCCACAGAAAATACGCGATTACACCCAGCAGCAGAAGAACGCAGAGCCACAGCCACAGCCAGCGCCGGCGGGAAGGCCTGGGCTTCCCGAGCCGGGCAGTTTCGGGCGGCGACTTTGGGCTATCGATCATATATGAAGCCCGCACAAACGTACCCCACAACAGTGCAGAAGCTGCACTTGGCAGTGCGGAATTTGCTGGAAGTCAGCCTCCCAGGTACTCGACGTGGGCGTACGTCCCTAACCGCGGGTTGTACGCCAGATACCAGCCAATATGATCGGGGTCCTCGTAGATCACGATCTGATCGCCGGCCCAGTTCCAGTCCGCGACGATGTTGTAATCGTATGCGGCCACATCCCAGTAGAAATTGTTGAACCAGAAGCGTTCCCGGTTTCCTCCCGCCAGCACGAAAACATGGGAAGGTCCAAAGCCACCGCTGAAATGTCCGTGTGCCCACGGCTGAGCGAGCTGGTAATGCGGATCGCTGGGGCCACTGTCATGTCCCACCCATTTGTCGTTCTTGGCGTCTACGTGCGGAACGTTCGGATGACCTTTCTGGTCCACTTTCACGTGGTTTTCGGTGGCGGCAGCGGGCTGCTGGCCGCGTGCGGGGGACGAAGCGCGCGCCGGCGCGGCAGCCCTCGCGGGGGCGGGACCGCGGGCGGGAATGTGTCCACCGCCCACCGCCGCGGCGTGACCGCCGCGTTGTGGCTGCTTACCGCCCCCCTTATCCTGCTGCGCAAAAGCAGCCACGCACATCAGGAGTAATAGCCCTATGATTTTTTTCACGTCGACCTTTCTGGCGATATCTCGCCGGTGAATCACTTGCACGTGATGTTCCACCAGCGGTTGGCAGGCGAGCACCGCCTGCCCCGCCTACGGCGCCAGGGCGCGCAAATCGTCGATCCAGAAGTCGGGGGCGAAGCGGGCTAGCTCTTCCACCTTGCCGTAGCCGTAACGGACGGCGCAGGTCTTGACGCCGGCGCGGTGGCCAGCTTCCATGTCGGCGGGGGAATCGCCCACCATCAGGCAGTCCTCGGGACGGGCGCCGAGCACGGCTAGGGCGGTCAGAATCACATCGGGCGCGGGCTTGTACGGGAAACCGTCGGTGCCTTGCACGTGGTCGAAATACTGGATCAGGCCGAACTGCTCCAGAACGGCGCGGGTGGTGGGAGTGCCCTTGGTGGTGGCGGTGGATTTGCGGCCGGGGAGCGCGGCCAGCGCCTCGGGAACGCCGGGGTAGACGCGTGTCAGCTTGTGGCCCCGCCCCAGATAGATGACGCGGTACTGGCGAATGAGCTCGTCGATCTGCGTGGAATTGTAGTCGGGAAAAATGTCGCCGAAGGGAGCGGCCAGATGGCTCCCGATATAGCTTTTCAGGAAATCGAAATCGACTACGGTGGGGCGTTCGCCGGCGGCGAGCGCCTCCTGGATGGCGCCGACGATATCCGCGGCGGAATCCAGCAACGTGCCGTCGACGTCGAACAGGTAGACCGGGAACAGCGGAATCACGCGGGCTGGGGATGCTCCCCTTCCGAGAGCCCGGGAACGCGCCGCCCGCCTTCGGGGCGGAGCACTTGCTGGACGTGTTCTTCGGCGTCCTTGCCTTTGCCGGAAGCCGTGAACGGCGCCAGCGTCTGGCCTTTGATGATCTGCATCACCTCGTCGCCATCCAGAATCTCGCGCTCCAGCAGCGTCTCGGCGATCTTGGCGAGCGCTTCAGCCCGCTCATCGATGATGGCGGCGGCCGTGTCGTAGCAGCCCTGCACCAGTTTCTTCACCTGCTCGTCGATGCGGATGGCGGTTTCTTCGCTGTAATCGCGGTGCTGGGTGATTTCGCGGCCCAGGAAGATCTGCTCTTCCTTCTTGCCGAAGCTGAGCGGCCCCAGCTCGCTCATGCCCCACTCGCAAACCATCTTGCGAACCAGTTCGCTGGCGCGCTCGATATCGTTGCCGGCGCCCGTGGTCATGTGGTGCATGAATTTCTCTTCGGCGATGCGGCCGGCCATGAGGATGGCCACCTGCGCCAGCAGGTAGTCCTTGCTGTAGGAGTGCTTATCGTCGATGGGCAACTGCATGGTGACGCCCAGCGCCATGCCGCGCGGAATGATGGTCACCTTGTGCAGCGGATCGGCCTCCGGCAGCACGGCGGCCACCAGCGCGTGGCCGGCTTCGTGGTAGGCCGTATTGCGCTTCTCGGCGTCGCTGAGAATGAGCGACTTGCGCTCGGCGCCCATCAGGATCTTGTCCTTGGCCGTCTCAAAGTCGAACATGGTGACGACCTTGCGATTCTGGCGCGCGGCGTTGAGCGCGGCCTCGTTCACCAGGTTGGCGAGGTCGGCGCCGGCCAGGCCCGGAGTGCCGCGCCCGAGCACCGAAAGATCGACATTGTCGCTCAGCGGGATCTTCTTGGTGTGCACGCGCAGGATGGCCTCCCGGCCCTGCACGTCGGGCCGGCCCACCACCACGCGCCGGTCGAAACGCCCGGGGCGCAGCAGGGCGGGGTCGAGCACGTCGGGGCGGTTGGTGGCGGCCACCAGGATTACGCCCTCGTTGGATTCGAAGCCGTCCATTTCCACCAGCAACTGGTTGAGCGTCTGCTCCCGCTCGTCGTGCCCGCCGCCAAGCCCGGCGCCGCGATGCCGTCCCACGGCGTCGATCTCGTCGATGAAGACGATGCAGGGAGCGTTTTTCTTGCCCTGCTCGAACAGATCGCGCACGCGGCTGGCGCCCACGCCCACGAACATTTCCACGAAATCCGAGCCGGAAATCGAGAAGAACGGCACGCTGGCTTCCCCCGCGATGGCGCGCGCCAGCAGGGTCTTGCCGGTGCCCGGAGGGCCGATCAGTAGTACGCCCTTGGGAATGCGTCCGCCCAGCTTCTGGAACTTCTGCGGTTCCCTCAGAAACTCGATGATCTCCTGCAACTCTTCCTTGGCTTCCTCCACGCCGGCCACGTCCTTGAAGGTGACCTTCTTCTGCTGCGTGGAGTGCAGCCGCGCGCGGCTCTTGCCGAAGCTGAGGGCCTTGTTGCCGCCGCTCTGCATCTGCCGCATCATGAAGATCCAGAAGGCGAAAATCACGATGAACGGGGAGAGGTTGATGAGGATCGAGACCCAGTTCCCGGAAGAGTTGTCCTTGATTTCCACATTGACACCGTGCTCCTGGAGCTGCTTGTACACATCCGGGTAATTGATAGGGATGTAGGTGTGCAGCCCCAAGCTGGGGTTCTGGAAAGATCCGTGGACCTCACTTCCGTTGATGCTGACATCCTTGACCTGTCCTTCCTGCACCTTGGCCATGAATTCGGTGAAGGTAAGCGGCTGCTCGCGGCGACCCTGGCCGGTTCGGACCACGGCGAACAACAGTACCACCAGGCAAATGAGAACCACCCAGAAGATCAACGTCTTGATATTAGAATTCACGAAACCTCCGCACCGGCACCCTCACTTTTGTAGACGCGTTTCCGGCCAATCCCGATTCCTATTTCGTTCATACGGCGTCTTCCCGGATCTGGAGAATCACCTGAGCATCGGGCTCCGCCACCAGTCCGGCAGCCGGTCCGAAGCGCCGCGCCCAAACGATGGAAGGGCCGTCGGTGAGGACCGGCCAATGCCGGCGCTCCCACAATGGGATGCGGGACTGTTGAAAGAGGGTCTTGATCTTCTCCTGGCCGGAGTACCCCACAGGCTGGTACTGATCGCCCGGCCTCCAGTTCCGCAATTCCAGGGAACCAGACAGGCGTTGCCAATCCAAGCAACCCATCCGATTATTATATACCCAATCGGGGCACACGGAACGCCCCGGTTTATCAATCAGTTCCAAAGAAATAGCGAGATTGGTGCCGGGCACCCGCACGGTCCCCGGCACGGCCAGCGTCAGGCGGTAATTGCGGGTATCCACACCACCCGCGCGCGGCTGCCCGAAACGCAGCCACTCGAACGAACGGAAGATGTCGAGCCCCGGCGCCTGTAGCCGTCCGTGCCCTTCCATGCTTCGTGCGAGGTCCATTACCGCCGCAATGTGCCCGAAATCGATGCCGCGAAGGTCGCCCTTCACCACTTCCATGGCGCGCCGCACCAGGCGCCGGGCCACCGCCAGGGGCAGCGTGGCAAGGGCGTCGGCACGGAGCACAACGGCGTTATCTGTTGCGGTGAAGTGCTGGGCAGCCAGGCGGTCGATTTCGGCGTCCCACCAGGCCTCTTCGGCCAGCGCCCAATCCGCGGTGTTGGCCAGGGTTTCGCCGATGGCCGGGTTCCATTCGCGCGCGATTTGCGGCAGTAATTCGCGGCGGATGCGGTTGCGCGCAAACTGAAGGCTCGCATTGGTGGAGTCTTCGCGGTAGGCGATGCCGCGATCCAGCAGGAACTGCCGGACCTCCCAGCGCTCCACCTCGATCAGCGGCCGGACAATGCCCTCGGACGTGACCGGCCGGATGCCGGCCAGGCCCGCCGTCCCGGAGCCGCGCAGAAAACGGAACAGGACGGTCTCGGCCTGGTCCGAGCGGGTGTGGCCGGTGGCCACGCGCTTCGCCGCGCCGCTGGCGATGGTTTCGCGGAAGAAGTCCAGCCTGGCCTGGCGCGCGGCCTGCTCCAGGTTGTCGGCCGATTGGGCAACGGCGGTCTCGCGGAGCGAGAGCGGCAGCCCCAGCCGAACCGCCAGACCACGCACAAACTCGGCATCCTGGCGGGATTCCTCGCCGCGCAGCCCGTGGTCCAGGTGCAGAACGCTCAACCGGAGGTCCCAGCGCGGCGCGAGTTCGACGAGCACGTGCAGCAGGCACACGGAATCGGCGCCTCCCGAGACGGCCACACCAACCCGTTGGCCAGGTTCGAACATGCGGTGGCGGGCGATAGTCTGAGCGATGCGATCAAGCAAGGGGAATACCGCCTCTATCGGAGCGCGTGAAAGAACTATAGCCGCTAACCCCAATCCTGTTCATTTAATCCAGCTCCGGAGGAGCGGTAGACTGTAGCCCACGGCGCAAGCCGTGGGAATGAGCGCGAAAACGATTCAGCCCCGAAGGGGCGTAAGATGCTCTGGCCCAGATCTTCCGCCCCGTTCCGGGGCTTATGGGCCGTTCATCCCTTTCCCAAGGCTGACGCCTTGGGCTATTCTCTTTCGCCCTATCGGGCTCAACCCCAAAGTGAACAGTATTGCCGCTAGCCCGCATCTCTCACACTCGCCGGCCGGCGCGCTCAGGCGGCTTGGGGGCTGGCGTCATATAGCAGCCTGCCTTCCTTGAGCGCAAGGTACGGCAACGTCATCAGGGAGTGTTGCTGCCGCTCGAAAGTCCCGCGACGAAAGGGAACCACATCGACCGGCACGTCAAGGTCGAGGAGGGCTTCGTACACGCCGTGGAGCAACAGATGTTGCCGCGGGGCGTCGTCTGGCAGCACGACCACCAAATCAATGTCGCTGCCGGCCCGATCGTCGCCGCGGGCCGTTGAACCTACGAGATACACCTGCTGGGGATGAAGAACCCGCACCAGCACCCGCACTGCATCTTCGACTGCCTCTAGTCGCGCCGTGGCCATTTCTCTGGTTTCCATTATCACGCATTACCCGTAGTGTGGCGTACCGGTGGCGGCTGAACCCGCACGCCACATGTTATAAAAGAGATTGTCATCTGGAATAGACAGAGCGAAATCATGGAACAAACGGCAGACATCGCGTTGATCGGTCTGGCAGTTATGGGCCAGAACCTGATCCTGAATATGAATGACCACGGCTATACCGTGGTGGCCTACAACCGGACCGTGTCCAAGGTGGACGACTTCCTGAACGACGCCGCCAAGGGCCGCAAGACAATCATCGGAGCCCACTCCATCGAAGAGATGGTGGCTCTACTGAAGCGGCCCCGTAAGATCATGCTGATGGTCAAGGCGGGCAAGGCCGTGGACGACTTCATCGAGCTGGTGCTTCCGCACCTGGAACCCGGCGACCTTATCATCGATGGCGGCAACTCGCACTTCCCGGACACCATCCGCCGCACCAAGTACCTGGAGAGCAAGGGCATGTTGTACGTCGGCACGGGCGTGTCCGGCGGCGAGGAAGGCGCGCGCTTCGGCCCCTCCATGATGCCCGGCGGAAGCCCGCAAGCGTGGCCGCTGGTGAAAGGTATCTTCCAGGCCATCTGCGCCAAAACGCCGGACGGCTCTCCGTGCTGCGATTGGATGGGCGAGGACGGCGCCGGCCACTTCGTCAAGATGGTCCACAACGGCATCGAATACGGCGACATTCAGCTCATCTGCGAAGCCTACCAGCTCCTCAAGGAGCACCTGGGCATGAGCAACGAGGAGATGCACGCGGTCTTCACCGAGTGGAACAAAGGCGAACTGGACAGCTACCTGATCGAGATCACGCGCGACATTCTGGGCTACAAGGACGAGAACGGCGAGTACGTGGTCGACAAGATCCTGGACACCGCCGGGCAGAAGGGCACGGGCAAGTGGACCAGCGTCAGCTCGCTCGACCTGGGCATCCCGCTGACACTCATCGGCGAGGCGGTTTTCGCGCGCTGTCTGAGCGCCATGAAGGCCGACCGCGTCGAGGCCTCCCAAATTCTGAAGGGGCCGAAGATTAAATTCGAAGGCGACAAGAAGGCTTTCGTCGAGGACATTCGCCAGGCGCTGCTGGCCTCCAAGATCGTCTCCTACGCGCAGGGTTTCATGCTGCTGCGCGAGGCGGCCAAGGAGTACCACTGGAATCTGAATTACGGCGGCATCGCGCTGGTATGGCGCGCCGGCTGCATCATCCGCTCGGCGTTTCTGGGCAAGATCAAGGCGGCCTACGACGCCAATCCCAACCTCAGCAACCTGCTGCTCGATCAATACTTCTGCGGCGTGCTCGAGCGCTGCCAGACCTCCTGGCGCCGCGTGGTGGCCAGGGCCGTCGAGGCGGGCGTTCCCATCCCGGCGTTCACCACCGCGTTGGCGTTCTACGATGGCTACCGCAGCGCCCGGCTGCCCGCCAACCTGCTGCAAGCCCAGCGCGATTACTTCGGCGCGCACACCTACGAGCGCGTGGACCAGCCACGCGGCAAGTTCTTCCACACCAACTGGACGGGGAAGGGCGGCAACGTGGCGGCGGGTCAGTACGTGGTGTAGGGCGGGGAAGACCAGGAGAACCTCTTGAGCGCGGACCGAACGCAACTGGCATCCAAAATTCGCTTGCTGCTGATGGACGTGGATGGCGTCCTCACCGATGGCAAGCTCTACAACGTCCCTGGGCCCGATGGCGCCATGGTCGAAACCAAGGCCTTCGACTCCCAGGACGGCATCGGGCTGCAATGGCTGGCGCGCGTGGGAATCGCGACCGGCGTCATCAGCGGGCGGCTGTCGCCGGCCACGGCCGAGCGCGCGCGCCAGTGCAAGATGAAATACGTCTACCAGGGCCACACGGAAAAGATACCCATCGTCAACGAGATTCTGGCGGATGCCCAGCTCGACCCGAGTGAAGTGGCGTACGTCGGGGACGATCTTACGGATGTGGTGGTGATGCGGCGCGTGGGCCTGGCCATCGCCACCGGCAATGCGCGGCCGGAGGTCAAGGCCATCGCCCACTACGTGACCCGCAATGCCGGCGGCCAGGGGGCGGTGCGGGAAGTGGTGGAACTGCTTCTGAAGGCGCAGAACCTCTGGCCGGAAATCCTGAAGCACTACGAAGTTTCAGAGTAGACAGAATAGGAGAGCAAAATGAGCCATGGTCTGAACATCCGTCCGGATGCCGCGCTGGATTTCGTCTCGGTGGGCGCATTGGTGAACCGTCTGGACCCCGGCATCATCCCCTTCCGGAAGGCCACCCAATTCCAGATCCACGTCAGCGGCGGCGAGTTCAACTGCGCCGCCAACCTGTCGGACTGCTTCGGCATGCGGACCGGCATCGCGACGGCCATGGTGGATTATCCCATCGGCGATCTGATCGCGGAGCGGGTGCGGGCGATGGGCGTGAAACCGTTCTACAAACGGTTCAAGCACGACGGCGTGCGCGGCCCCAACATGGCCACCGTGTACAGCGACCAGGGCCACGGCATGCGCGCCCCCGTGGTGTTCTATAACCGGTCGAACGAAGCCGGGGCGCTGCTCAAGCCGGGCGACTTCGACTGGAAAGCGATCTTCTCCGGCGGCGTGCGCTGGTTCCACAGCGGCGGCATTTTCGCGGCCCTCTCGCCGACCACTTCCGAGGTGATTGTCGAAGGCATGCAGGCCGCCAAGGAAGCCGGCGCGGTGGTTTCGTTCGATCTGAACTACCGGGCGAAGCTATGGAACATCTCCGGCGGCGAGGAGCGCGCCGTGACCGTGCTGGACCGCATCGTGAAGAACGCCGACGTGCTGGTGGGCAACGAGGAGGACTTGCAGAAGGGCCTGGGAATACCCGGCCCGGAAGTCGCCGCCAAATCCAAGCTCGATCCGAGCGCCTTTTTCGGCATGATCGGCCAGGTGGTGAAGAAGCATCCGCAAGTGAAGATTGTGGCCACCACGCTGCGCGAGGTGCGCTCCACCAACCACCACAGTTGGAGCGCGGTGGCGTGGATCAACGGGAAGGCCTACCAGGCGCCGACCGCCGAGCTTGACGTTTTCGACCGTGTAGGCGGCGGCGATGGTTTCGCCTCCGGCTTCTTCTATGGTTTGCTCACCAACGAGCCGCCCGAAGAGTGTGTGAAGCTAGGCTGGGCGCACGGCGCGCTCCTGACGACGTTCCCCGGCGACACCACCATGGCGACGTTAGACCAAGTACGCGCCTTCGCCCAAGGCGGCTCCGCGCGAATCCAGCGGTAAAGCCGCCTCTACCGCGCCTCGCCAAACCGCACCGTGGAATCGGCTGAGAACTTGCGGTAATCGCGATACTCCGCGTGGTTCCGCGTCCATAACTCGCGCGACCGCATCTCCGTCTCCGAAGACGCCGGCAACAGGTATTGCTTGCCCCCGACGTCGGCGAAATCGTAAGTCACCGCCGTGTTGGACAAAGAGATGGGGCAGGTCTTCGGAATCGCATCGGCGATGTAAGTCATGCTCAGTACATTGCCGGTCTCACGGTCCAATTCCAGCGTGCCGTGGTACCCGACTATGTCCTGAGTGAGTCCCGCGGGTGTCAGGAAGTCCAACATGAAGCGGGAGTGGGACACGTCCACCTGATACAGGTAGGTCGCGGCCTGCCGTTTCCCTGCCTTGTTCCACTTTTTCCAGGTGAAAATCGCTTGCGAGGCGGGGTCGAAAATCTGCTGCTGCATGAGGGCAAATTCCCCCGCCGAGATGGCCCCGCCCAGCTCCGTATATGACTTTTCGCTGGGCTTCCCGTTGACCAGAACCAGCGTGTGATCTTCTCTCCTATCGAAGTAGCTCAGCCGAATGGTGAGCGTGTCCAACATGCGCCAGGATGGGCGCTGGGTGAGGTGCTCGACGTCGATATAGCGGCGGACCAGTTGCGTGCAGATGAAATCCGGCAGCGAGCGCGCATAGTCGAGCGCTACCTGGCGGCTCATCTCAATGGCCGCGGCGGTCTGCTCGGGCGTTGGCGCCTGGGCCCACGCAGCGGCTGCGCACGCCAACAGGCCAAGCAGCCCCGCACTGCGCCGGATCATAACCTAATTGTATGCCGCTTCGCTGGAAACCGGGCTGATCGCGAACAACGGCGCCGGATCGCTCCGGCGCCGTTGTTCTTTGCGTGGGCTTGCGGTGCTACTGCTTCCCGTGCTTCAGCTTTTCCCTCTGTTCCTTGAGCACGGCCTTCCGGCTCAGCTTGATTTTATTGCCTTCGAGCGCCAGCACCTTCACCAGGATCTGGTCGCCTTCCTTCAGCTCGTCGCGGACGTCGCGGATGCGGTTCTCCGCGATTTCGCTGATGTGCAGCAGGCCGTCCGTCCCCGGGAAGATCTCGACGAACGCCCCGAAATCCACCAGGCGCACCACTTTTCCCAGGTAGGTTTTGCCCACCTCGGCCGAGGCCGTGAGGTCGGATATGATCTGCATCGCCTTGTTGGCCGAAGCTTCGTCGGCCGACGCCACATGCACCGTGCCATCGTCTTCCACATCGATCTTGACGCCGGTCTGCTCGATGATCCCGCGAATGACTTTGCCGCCGGGTCCAATCACGTCGCGAATCTTGTCGGTCGGAATATGCAGCGTGTAAATGCGCGGCGCGTAGGGCGAGATGCTGGCACTGACCTTGGGCTGCGCTTCGTACATTTTGTCGAGAATGAAGAGGCGGCCGCGGCGCGCCTGCTCCAGCGCTTCCTTCATGATGGCCGTGGTCACGTTGGGAATCTTGATATCCATCTGAAGCGCGGTGATGCCCTCGCGTGTGCCCGCCACCTTGAAATCCATGTCGCCGTAGTGGTCTTCGGCGCCGGCGATGTCGGTCAGGATGGCGTAATCCTTGTCTTCCATCACCAGGCCCATGGCGATGCCGCCCACGTGAGCGGCCAGCGGCACGCCGGCATCCATCAGCGCCAGCGATGCGCCGCACACCGTGGCCTGCGAGCTCGAACCGTTGGATTCGAGGATGTCGCTGACCACGCGCATGGTATAGGGGAAAGCCTCTTCGGTGGGGATCAGCGCCGCGAGCGCGCGCTCGGCCAGCGCCCCGTGGCCGATTTCTCTTCGGCCCGGACCGCGCATAAAGCCCGTTTCGCCGACGCTGAACGGCGGGAAGTTGTAATGCAGCATGAAGCGCTTGGAAGGGGATTCGCCGGGCTCGATCAGCTCGATGCGCTGCTCGTCGTCCTTGGTGCCCAGCGTGATGGTCACCAGCGCCTGGGTCTCGCCGCGGGTGAACAGCGCCGAGCCGTGCGTGCGCGGCAGAGCGCCGGTTTCGATGGTGATGGGACGGATCTCATCGAACGCGCGGCCATCCGGACGGCGATGATTCTCGATCATCTCGTGGCGGAAAATGCGCTCCCTGAGCGCCTCCAGGCACTTGGCGGCTTCCGCCTTCTGCTCTTCGGGCTGGGCTTCCAGCACGCGCTTCTTCAAGGCCGCCACCAGCGTGTGGCTTTCGGCCTTGTCGTGCTTTTCGGTATTCAGGGCGTCGGTCAGCTCCGCGCGGACTTCCTTGGAGATCTGGTCGTAGAGGGCCTGGTCGAGCGCCGCAGCCGCGAACTCGCGTTTGGGCTTGCCCGACAGCTTCATCAATTCGCGAATGCCGGCCGCGATCTTCTTGCAGCACTGGTGGCCGAACTCGATGGCGCCCAGGACTTCCTCTTCGGAGACCTGCTGCGCGCCGGCTTCCACCATCACGATGCCGTATTCGGTTCCGGCGACGATGATATTCAGCTTGGATTCACGGCTCTCGTCGTAGGTGGAGTTGGCCAGGTACCGGCCGTCTTTCATGCTCACGCGGACGCCGGATAGAACGTGGGGGAACGGGATATCGGATATGGCCAGCGCGGCGGCCGCGCCGACGATCGCCAGGGAGTTGGGATCCTGCTCCGGATCGGCCGAAAGGACCATGGCGATGATCTGGGTTTCGTAGAGGAACCCTTCGGGAAACAGCGGCCGGACCGGACGATCGATCAGGCGGCTGGTGAGAACTTCTTTTTCGGAGGGACGCCCCTCGCGTTTGATAAAACCGCCCGGGATCTTCCCGGCGGCGTAGGTGTACTCGCGGTAGTCGACGGTGAGCGGAAAAAAACCCGCTCCCGGTTTGGGATCGTCGGCCATACAAGCGGTGACCAGGACCACCGAGTCACCGGAGCGAACGACAACCGCGCCGTTCGCCTGTTTGGCCACCTTACCGGTTTCCAGGGTAATTTTGCGGCCATCCAAATCGACTTCAACTGTGTGAATCATTCTTCTTTAAAACCTCCAACCTCGGCCTGGAACCAGTCCAGGCCAGTCACGAATAGGCGTCCGCAAGCGGAGCCGTTTGAGACTGGAGCTGACAGGGTGAGTGGCCCTTCACGGATCGAGGCTACACGCCTCGGCCCCGTCCGGGCCAAATTGGCATGAATCGGAAGCACCTGCTTCCGAAGAATGGACTAGCGGCGGATGCCCAGCCGCTGGATCACCGCTTTATAGCGCTCTGGATCCGTATCGCGCAGGTAGGTCAGAAGCCGGCGACGCTTGGCTACCAAGGTCAACAATCCCTTGCGGGAACCATGGTCCTTTTTGTGCGCCTGGAAGTGCTCCTGCAGCAGCGTCAGGCGCTGGCTCAACAGGGCAATCTGTACTTCTGCCGACCCGGTGTCGGTCTTGTGGCGCTGATTGGTTGCGAAAACCTGCCGCTTTACTTCAATCGCCAGTGCCATTCTAGGGGTAATGCTCCTTGTCTTCTCTTTATCTCGTTTTGGTACTTTCCCAGAATACCACAGACGGAGGAAACGCTATTGGTGGGGCAGATTGGCATCCCGCGGCGGGTTGGCAACCAGGCTGTCTTGCCAAGCCACGGCTGGCGCTACGGAGCCGATTCTGCGAACATTGAGGTAATGCCGCCCCTTTTCGGCTACATCGGGCCGGGCGCCGGGTTTGCCTTTCTGGGGTCGTTCCTCAGCCTGATCGCATCGTTGTTTCTCACCGCCGGCGCGCTTCTGCTCTGGCCCTTTCGCGCCGCACGCGCGCTGCTCCGCCGCAGGCGGGGTTTTCGGCGGGCCAAAGTCCGGCGTCTCATTTTTCTGGGCCTCGACGGCCTCGATCCGCGGCTCACCGAGCGCTTCATGGCCGAGGGCAAAATGCCGAATTTGAGCCGTTTGAAGGAACAGGGGTCTTTTCACCGCCTGCGCACCACATTCCCCGCGCTGTCGCCTGTGGCGTGGTCCACCTTTGCCACCGGAGTGAGCCCGGCCAAGCACAACATTTTCGATTTTCTCAACCGCAGCCTCAAATCCTGCGTTCCTGAACTCTCCTCCTGCCGTGTGCGCCCGGCGCGGCGCGCGCTGCGGATTGGCCGCCTGCGCATCCCACTCGGGCGCCCCACTGTCTCGATGCTTCGCAAGAGCCAGACCTTCTGGAAGATCCTGGGCGAGCATGCCATCGGCAGCACCATTCTGCGCGTGCCCATCACTTTCCCGCCCGAGGAATTCAACGGCCGTTTGCTCTCGGCGATGTGCACCCCCGATCTTCGTGGAACGCAGGGCAGTTTCACGCTCTTCACCACGCGGCTCGACCAATGCGCGTACGAGAGCGGCGCCCGCTGCCCGCTGCGGCGCTCGGGCCAGCAGTTGGAAGGATCGCTCGTTGGGCCCGTCGCGCTGGCCCTGCCGTTCCACATCGTGCCGCGGTCCGGCGGCGATTCGGCGACGCTCCAGATCGCCGGCCAAAAGCACCGCCTGCAGCGCGGCGAATACTCACCCTGGATCCGCCTTGCGTTCCGAGCGGCGCCGGGCATCAAGGTTCGCGGCATCGCGCGTTTCCTGGTGACTGAAATCGTACCGGAGCTCTCGCTCTACGTGACGCCCATCCAAATCGATCCCGAAGCGCCGGCGCTGCCTATCAGCCATCCTTCTTATTACGCGGCTTACCTGGCCAAGCTGCTGGGCTCTTTTGCCACCGTCGGCATGGCCGAGGATACGTGGGCTTTGAACGAGGGAGCCATCGGCGAAGCGGCGTTTCTCCAACAGGCCTGGCTCGTTTTGGCCGAACGCGAAGCCATGTTCGAAAACGCGCTGGCGCACACCCGCCGCGGAGTGGTGGCGTGCGTGTTCGACACCAGCGACCGCGTGCAGCACATGTTCTACCGTCAAATGGAGGAAGGCGGCGGCGTCATCGAAGACCTCTACCGGCGCATGGACCGCCTGGTTGGCAAGGCGATGGAGTATGTGGACGCCGGCACCATCCTGTTGGTTCTTTCCGATCACGGCTTCTGCGCTTTCCGGCGCGCGGTGAACTTGAACTCCTGGCTGCACCGCAACGGCTACCTGGCGCTGGCCGGCGAGGCGCCGGAAAGCGGCCGCAGTTTCCAGGGCGTCGATTGGAGCCGCACGCGCGCCTACTGTCTCGGGCTGAGCGGCCTCTATCTCAACCTGCGGGGCCGCGAACGCCACGGCGTGGTGGCCCCGGGCGCCGACGCGGACGCTCTGAAGCGCGAGCTGATTACCAGGCTCTCGGGCCTCCAGGATGACGAGCGGGGGCAGGTCGCCATCCGCCAGGTTTATGCCACCGGCAAGCTGTACCGCGGACCGTACCTCGACGCGGCGCCCGATCTCATCGTCGGCTATAACGAAGGGTACCGAACGTCGTGGGATGCGGCCGTGGGCAAGGTGACCGCGCGCGTGATTGAGGATAACCCCAAGCACTGGAGCGGCGATCATTCGGTGGACCCGGTCCTGGTTCCCGGCGTCCTGTTTTCGAGCCGCCGCCTGGATTGCGACGCTCCCGGCATTGAGGACATGGCCCCCACCGCGCTCGATCTCTTCGGTGTGGCCCCGCCTGCATGGATGGACGGGAAGCCCTTGTTTGGCGCGCTATGAAACTGCTTGCCGCCGCCTTGCTTCCGGTCCTGTTTTCGGCGTGCAGCCATCACGGCAAATCCGTCATCGTGCTCGGCGTGGACGGCATGGACCCGAGCTTCGTCGAGCGGCATTGGAGCGCCCTGCCCAACCTTCGCCGCCTGCGCGATCTCGGCGGGCTGACGCGCCTGGCCACCACCACGCCGCCGCAGAGTCCGGTGGCCTGGGCGACGTTCATCACCGGCACGGACCCCGCGCAGCACGGCCTCTTCGATTTCGTGCACCGCGACCCAGCCACCATGCAGCCCATTTCATCCATGGCGGAGACCATCGAGCCGGCGCACCAGCTCGCCATCGGTCCTTATCTGCTGCCGCTCTCCAAAGCGCGCGTGCGATCGTTTCGCTCCGGCCGGACGTTTTGGGAGATCCTGGCCCAGCACGGCGTTCCGGTGACCATGATCCGCATGCCCACCAACTATCCGCCCATCCAGCGCGCCGGCCGCGCGCTGGCCGGGATGGGCACGCCCGATCTCGAGGGCACGTTCGGCACCTTCACCTGGTACACCGACGACCCGAACGAGCCCGGAGGCGCGGTGCCGGGAGGCCGCATCGTGCCGGTGCAAGCTATCGGACATCGCGTCGTCCTGCCCATCGACGGCCCCGCCAATTCGCTGCGCCGCGACCATCGCCCCGTGCGCCTCGAGATGGTGGCCGACATAGATCCGGATGCGCCGGCCGCGCGCTTCCAGATCGGCGAACAGGAGTTCATTCTGAAGCGGGGCGAATGGTCGCCGTGGATTCGCGTCCGCTTTCCTTTGCTGGGCCGTCTGGCCGGCGTCGAGGGGATGTTTCGTCTGTACGCGCGCGAACTTCACCCCGGCATTCGCATTTACCGCTCGCCCCTGAACGTCGATCCGGCCGACCCCGCGCTGCCGGTCTCCGCGCCCGAAAGTTACGGACGCGAATTGGCCCGGCGAATCGGTCCTTTTTACACGCAGGGCATTGAGGAAGACACGGCCGCGCTGCGCCAGGGCGTGCTCGATTTGCCCGAGTACCTGGAGCAAAGCCGCCTGGTGGCCGAAGAGCATACCACCATGCTGCGCGATTCGCTCGACCGCTTCCGCGAAGGCCTGCTGTTCTTCTACTTCTCCACCATCGACCGGGATTCGCACATGCTCTGGGGCAAGCACGAGACCGAGTTGCTGCGCACCTACCAGGCGGTCGATGCCGACATCGGCCGCGTGCTCCGCCGCGCGGGCGATGTCGCCGCCACCGTCATCGTCATGTCCGACCACGGTTTCGCGGCATTCAACCGCGGCGTCAACCTCAACACGTGGCTGTGGCGCGAAGGTTTCCTGGCGCTCGATCATCCCACAACCCCGGCGCGGGACGAGCCGTTCGCGAGTATAGACTGGAAGAGAACGAGGGCGTACGCCATGGGCCTCAATGCCCTGTATCTCAACCTCGCCGGCCGGGAGCAGCACGGAATTGTGGCTCCGGGCGCCGAGCGTGACCGCCTACTGCAGGAATTGGCGCGGCGCTTGCGCGAGTTCCGCGATCCGGAGACCGGCCAATTCCCCATCGCGGATGTACAAGCGGTAGGGAAATCGGCCAGCGTCTTTGCGCCCGACCTGATCGTGGGATATGCGCCGGGCTACCGGGCGTCCTGGGAAACGGCGTTGGGCGACGTCCCCGCCGGCCTGATCCGCATCAACACCGATGCCTGGATCGGCGATCATTGCATAGCGGCGGCGGCCGTTCCCGGAGTGCTGATCGGCAACCGCCGCCCGCGTGTTTCCGACCCGCAATTGAAGGATCTGACGGTCACCATCCTGAAGGAATTCGGCGTTGCGCCCGATGCCGCGATGAGCGGCCGGCCGGTTTATTAGGATCACCATGGCGAAGTCCGTAAAACTGAGTTCCGACCTGTGGCGGCGCGTCGAGCAGTGCGCGGCCAAAGCCGGCTACAGCTCTTCCCAGGAATTGATCGAGCACGCGCTTGAGAAAGAGCTGGCGCGCCTGGAAGATGCCGAGGCCCATGAAGAAGTGGAGCGCCGGCTCAAAGGTCTTGGATACCTGGAATGATGGCCTGGAGTCTGTTCCCCGACCGCGCCGCCGTGCGCGCAGCGGGCAAACGGCTGCAAGCGGACTTACTGGAGATTCGCCTCTACTCGAGCGAGCCGGCGCTGATGTGGGGCGCGCAGAAAGCGCTGCTTCGGGATAACGTGCGTTGGCTGGCGCTGATGTTGCCGCCGGCGCTCGTTCTGGCGCTCCCGCTGGCCTGGCTGTTCATTCAGCTCGATGGAATTTATGGACGCAATCCGCTGCCGGCGGGCGGCGTCGCCGTGGTCACCGTGCAACTGGAGCGCGCGCTCGAGCCGGCAGATGCCGTTGCCACGCTGCAAGCGCCGCCGGGAATCGCCGTGGAATCGCCTCCCGTGCGGGTATTCGCCCGACGCCAGATCAGTTGGCGTATCCGCGCGCTGCGCCCCGTCCGCGGCAACCTGCGATTCGTGATGCTGCCGGCCGGCGATGTAGCCTGGGTGAAAGTGAACTATCCCTGATGCGCGACTATGTCACCGTGGTGAGCGGCGCGCCCCGCTCCGGGACATCTTTGATGATGCGCATGTTGGAGGCCGGCGGCATCCCCGCGCTCACCGACGGCCAGCGCCCGCCGGACGCGCATAATCCGCACGGATACTTCGAATACAGCCCGGTCAAACGTCTGGCGCTGGGGGACGCCGCGTCCTGGATCGATGCCGCGCGCGGCCAAGCAGTCAAAATCATCTACCGCCTGCTGAAGCATCTGCCGCCGCACATGAGTTACCGCATCGTCTTCATGGAGCGCGACCTGGCCGAGGTGTTCGCATCCCAGCAAGACATGCTACGCGCGCAAGCGGATGCGGCCGCATCGCAGGAACCCGCCCGCTTGATCCCGGCGATGGCCGCCGAATCGCGCGTCGTGAGAGACTGGCTGGCGCGGCAGCCCAACATGTCAGTGCTGGCCGTACCCTATGCCGGGGTGGTGCGCGACCCACTGAAATGGTCGCACGAAGTGGCTCAGTTTCTCGGTGCCGGCCTGGACGAAGCGGCCATGGCGGCGACCGTAGATCCCTCGCTATACCGGCATCGGTGCGGCGCTTAGTCTCCAGCCCTGGAGCGCTGGACGCCGGCTCCTCGTCAACTGGTCACCTGACCAGTTCGATTGTGTTATCATGAACCAATGAAGAGCTGCGTGGTTAGCGCGACGGAATTTAAGGCAAAGTGCCTCGCTTTGCTGGATGAGATCGACCACCAGGGCGGCACGGTCACAGTCACCAAGCGCGGCCGCCCGATGGCTATGGTCGGGCCCGTCAGAAGGCGGCGGCTATGGAGATCCCCCGAGGGCCTGTGGGCCGGAAAGGTGCACATTTCGGAGCGACTGCTGACCGCCGATAGATCGGAGTTGTGGGAAGTTCTCCGCCAGGAATGAGGACAACGGTCTGACGCCTCGCCTTCTGCTTGACACTCACGTACTTGTCCGCTGGCTGGTCGATCCCAAGAGGCTCTCGCGGGAACAGTTGCGCGTGCTCCGCGGCGCGGTCCGGCGATGCGAACCACTGGCGTTGAGCGCCATCACGCTGCTCGAAATCGCGGTGCTGTTCGGCGAAGGCAGTACTCGGCTGAAGGTCCCCGCCCAGGAACTCCTCGCCGCCCTCGGGCCGGGGGCCGGATTCCACATTGTCCCCATCGACGTCGAGGTTGCCGCCGAGGTCGCCGCTATGGGCGGCGTTCTGCGGGACCCGGCTGACCGGGCCATCGTCGCAACGGCACGCATCCATCGCCTTCGGCTGGTGACTTCCGATCGACGGATTGTCGAATCGAAGCTGGTGCCGGTGGTCGAGTAGTGGCCAAGGGTTTCGCTACCGGCTCCCGGAATACGAGGTGCTGCGCGACCCAGTGAAATGGGCGCACGAAGTGGCTCAATTTCTCGGTGGCGGCCTGGACGAAGCGGCCATGGCGGCGGCAGTGGACCCCTCGCTATACCGCCATCGGGGCGGGATGCCATAAGCCGAGGCCCCCCAATCACTTCGTTTTCTGTTCCAGTGTCTCCAGCTCGCGGCGGCACTGCTCCGCCTCCGGGGCAATCCGGCACGCTGCTTGCAAATGGTCCTCGGCTTCGTTCATCAACCCCAGTTGTTCGTCGGAAAGGCCGAGTTCGAATTGCGTCACATAGTCGTCGGGCGCCACCGCCAGAACCTGCTGAAAGCTGGCACGCGCTTTGGCGTAGTCCTTCAGCTCCAGGTAGACCCCGGCCAGGTCGCGGCGCGCCAGGGTGTTGTGAGGGTCGCGGGCCAGAACCCGGCTCAGGATGGCAACAGCCTGGTTCAATCGCAGGTAATACACCGCCACCTGGGCGTCCTCATAGAGCCGGTATTCCGGGAGCCGGTCCTTGGGATCCGGTCCGGAGCCGCCCAAGGTGGCTCGCGGGCCGGCGGAGAGATAGCCGAGCGATTCGAGCAGCGCCCGCGTTTGCGGCGATGCATCGCGCGGGGACGCGGGACGCTTGGGCGCGTAGCGCGCCAGCAGCCTTGCCAATTGGCCTTCGAGCTCCAGTGCCTTCTGCGATCCCTTGACGAACAGGTCGTGCTGCTCGTGCGGGTCGGTATCCAGGTTGTAGAGCTCCGGCCGCGGCGCCTCGATGTATTTGTAAGCGCCGGCCCGCAGGAAGCGCAAGGGCGCCCATCCGAACGCATCGTGCGCGTATACGCTCTCGCCGTAGACCGCGCCATGCCTCCCCAGGAGACTGGTTCCTTCAAACGATGGCGGCACGGGCAGGTGCAGCGACTCCAGGATAGTGGGCGCCACATCGATCAACCCGGCTGGATCGGTCACCCGCGCCGCACCGTTCGCCGCGCCGGCCGGCCAGTGAAAGATCAGCGGCACCCGCGACGTGCTTTCGTAAATGAAGTAGCCGTGGCTGGCTTCGCCGTGGTCCCCCAGGCTCTCGCCGTGGTCCGAGAGCAGAACCACCAGCGACCGGTCCCACCACCCCAGTTGCATCAGCGCCTGTTTGAACGATCCCAGCAGCCGGTCCACGTAAGCCACTCGCGCATCGTAGCTGGTGGAATACGGCTTGTGCATGTCGAAGAGGTGGACGAAGGCAAACACTGGCTGGCCGCGGTTGGCCGTGAGCCACTGGCGCGCGGCGCGCAGCACCAGGGCTCCATCGCGCCGATCCTTCCCCGCAAACGGGCTGCGCGAGACAGCGCCGAGGAACATCGAGCCGGACAGGGGCGACAACGCCGCGAAGTTGAAGGGGCTGTCATAGAAGTCAAAGCCCTGGTCGAGCCCCAGTTGGCGTTCCAGAAAGACGCTGCCGATAAATGCCGCCGTGCGGTAACCGTGAGAGCGCAACACCGAGGCCAGGGTGACTGCGCCCTGCGGGACCCGCTCGGCATTCTCTTCCACCCGGTTCTCGAACGGATAAGTCGAGGTGAGCAGCGACGTGTGGGAGGGAAGGGTCAGGGGAACCTGGCAATCGGCCTGGGTGAACAGGGTGCCCCCCTCCGCGAACGAATCCATGTTGGGAGTGCCGACGCGGGTATAGCCATAGGCGCTCAGGTGGTCGGCGCGGAGCGTGTCCACCGATATGAGGATGACGGAGGTTGGCTGCGCCTGGCCGGCGGCGGCCAATAGCAGAAGTAAGAGAATCGTCGATCCTAGCCGCTTCAACTGCGCGCTCCTGCTTCCCGGCGGGTCGCCCGCTTATTGCCGGACTACGGTTGTGGGAGGGATCGCCCTCCCTTCCGCCAGCATACCAGGGTCCCTCGCATGTCGGGCGTATACCGCCCGGTCGCCACGGCCGGGCTGTCTCCGCGGCCGCATGGTGGGCCTCGGGCTCGACATCGAGGCGCTGGAAGGGCCGGTATTCTAGAACACTTGAAAGCAGAAGACCTGGTCCGAGCCTTGCGGGCTGAGCGAGTATTCGCCGGGCTCCAGGCTTTCGCCGGCCTCGATCCGATACAGGTCGGTGTCGAGGCGCGTGACCTCGATTCGGATGGCCGTGGGCGGGTTTTTCCGCGAGAACAGGATCTCGCGGTGGTCGCTTTTGGAATCGAGCTTGAAGAGTTGGAGGCGTTCGGGGACCAGCTTGGCCGCCTGCAGCAGGAAGATGGGCAACGACAGCGGCGTCTTGGCGGAAGAGTTGGCGCCGTCGATGACGTAGAGGATATCGTCCTTCTTCTTCTCTTCCTTGGCCTCGACGGCTTCGGTCGGGATGAGGTTCTCGGCGTGTTTCAGATACGGGAGGTCCGCCTTGGGAGGGCGCGGTCCGGCGTACTTTTGGGCCGTAGCCGTCAGGGCCACGGCCAAGGCCAGCAGCAAGAATCGGCGCAGCATAGCAGTTCGGATCTATCTTAAACCAAAACCCGGCCGCGGTTCGTCCTTATCGCGCGGCCGTTCGTCCATAATGATAAAGGTGATTACCCAAACAGCATCCGAAAGCCGTGCGGCACTGGCGATTTGGGGGGCCTTCCAGTCCGGCCGGCCACTCACGTACATCCGCACCGTCGAGGAACAGCGCGTGGCCAGGGTGCTGCGAGAGGTCGCCCTGGGGCTATTCGACTCGCCGGTCCCCGTTTGGACGTGGAGCCTCACCGAGGGCCTCCGCCGCGATAACCAGGCCACCGAGGCCGGCACCGAGGCTCCTCGCCAGGCGCTGGACTTCATCGCCGCGCACAACGGCGCCGCTATCTTCCACCTCAAGGATTTCCATGAGCCGCTGCGCGAATCCGCCGAGATCCGGCGCCGCCTTCGGGACGTCTACGAAAGCTGTCTGGACCAGCGGAAGTTTGTCGTGATCACCTCCCCGGTGGCGTTCATTCCGGAGGAAATCGAGCGGAGCGTGGTGTTTCTGGAACTCCGGCCGCCCGACCCGGTCGAGCTGGTCGAGGTGCTGCGGGAAGAGGCTCGCGGCTCTATCACCGAGGCGGCACTCGAACAGATAGCCGGCGCCCTGCTGGGACTGACGCTCGACGAAGCCCGCTTCGCGTTGCGCCGCGCGCTCGCCGCGAGCGGACATCTCGGACCCGATTTCCTGCCGCTCCTGCTGGAAGAAAAACGCCTGCTGGTGAGCCGCAGCGGCGTGATCGAGTACATTGCCGAGGTTGCGCGCATCGGGGACATCGGCGGCCTGGAGCAGTTGAAGAAATGGCTGCTGGAGCGCCGGGAGCTCTTCCGGATGCGCGACAGCCTGACCCAGGAAATCGTGCCCAAGGGCGTCCTCCTCATGGGGATTCCAGGCTGCGGCAAGAGTCTGGCGATCAAAGCCATTGCTTCCGCGTTCGAGCTGCCGCTCTATCGCATCGACATGGTGGAGATCTTCTCCGGGAGACATGGCAAGCCCGAAGGCGCATTTGTCGAGGCGTGCCGATTGTTGGAGGACATGGCGCCCGCGGTTCTTTGGTTCGACGAGATCGAGTCGGGCCTCTCGACCACGGATTCCGGCGGGGAACAGGGCAGGATTTTCGCGTTCTTTCTCACCTGGATGCAGGAGAAGGCCACGGGACTGTTCGTCGCCGCCACCGCCAACCGAATCGACCTGCTCCCCGCCGAAATGATTCGCAAGGGACGTTTCGACGAAGTGTTCTTTGTCGACCTGCCGCTCGAAGACGAACGAATCGAGATCTTCAAGATTCACCTCACGCGCCGGGGAGTGGACGTGGCCCCATTCGACCTCGGAAAATTGACCCAATTCACGGGCGGCTGGGCTGGAGCCGAGATCGAGCAGTGTGTGGTATCGGCCCTGACCAAAGCGCGCTTGGCGGGCCGGCCGGTGAGCGAGGAAGATCTCATCCGCGTGGCCGTAAAGATTGTGCCGCTCTCGCGCACCATGAACGAGCAGATCAATCACATCCGGGCCTGGGCCTTCGAGCGCGCGGTCCGCGCCTCTCTGCGCGGGTGAGGCCAAGCCCGTGCAACCTGCCCCACGAGCAGTAGAGCCGCAGCCAAAGTGGTGCAGACCATCGTTTTTCGTGGTCTGCAAACCCCGCAACGATGGGCCCAGTGGGGCAGACCATCGTCTTCCGTGGTCTGTTGGGATGGGCCTTCGGCCCGCGAAATTTCATGAAAAACTCGATCGGCTCAGTGCCAGGCTTCGTGGGGCAGGTCCCCGACCTGCCCTGATGGGGTTGGCTGCCGTTGCCACGTGGCAGGTCGGGGACCTGCCCCACCAGCCGGCGGATCTTCAATTCTTGGCGTTCCCGTATTTTTCAACGGGTTGAGCTGGTTTTTCGACCCTGCCAACCCTGCGGCGACGGCCCTCGTTGCCGTGAACGGCGTGTTACGGGATCTGTTGTCGAAAGATGGTTCTTCTTTCCATCAAGTGGCTCCCGAACATGGTGTGATGTGTTGATCCCAGTGGCTAGCGTCGCAAGTGCGCTAAGATACGGATTCAGAAGCAAAAAATGGTTCATGCGGGAATGTCCGAACTTCGTGTCGCCCTGCACCGGCACAGCACGCCGGACCCCCTTCAAGGCCAGTCGCGTAACCTTCTGTTGTTCTACGCCGCGGAATGTGGCCTCAAGGCGGCTTGGTTGAAGCGAAACAGGCTGCGCAGCACGTCCCAGCTCAGTTCAACCCTCAACGCAAGTATCGGGCACGATCTCATGCTCTGGGCCAAGAAACTCGCGTTGCCTGCAGCACTGGCTAGTGCAACGGGTCGTTTTCGGCTCAAGAGAGAAAACTCGGCGTTGGAGACCGCGGCCGCGCATCAGGCTTGGCGGTACGGTGTCGAGATCCTCGCAGCCGATGAGACTGTCCTCGTGAATTGGCTTCAAGCACTCTGCCAGTGGGCGAAAGGAGAACTGAGCCGGTGATCCCCGCTGAGGTTAGACTGTACACTTGGCTCGACGTAGAGGACGCACTGTTGCAGTCCCTGGAGGCCGGAGGCCACTGGCCAGAGTGGTTCATAGGCGCTAGGGCCTATTGGGACGGAGTCCTCATCCGGGTCCGAACAGGGAGTATTCCAAGGGCCAAGAGTTGGGTCCGGGAGTTGTTCGAACCTCGAGTTCGTGAGCCTGAACCAAACCTGTTTTCCGACCTCCTGATCACTCTTGAGAGCATTAACGGTGACCAACGCACGCTTCCCGTCACCCTCGAAGAGACGAATGAATCGCCCTCCGAGGTGCGCTTCACACCCACCTTCGCGCGGCCTGCCTTCGTGCAGTCGGCCACGACGGAATTGATGCCTCCCGAGCCGTTTCCTGACGGAAGCCCGGCAATTTTCGCATTCCATTCGTTCAAAGGTGGGGTCGGTCGCACTGTGCATGCTGTTGCCCTCGCGCAGGCGATCGCGGAAGCCGGCAACGCGGCATTGCTAGTTGACGCAGACCTTGAAGCTCCAGGCATCACCTGGTTCCTGGAGAGTCGGCTACCGAGTCCCCCGATCTCCTTCGCAGATCTGCTGGCACTGTTCCACGGCGATCCAGATCCGTCCGCCCGCGAATCGATCGAGCTTGCTTCAGCCCGTTTACAAGATGCGTCCTTGAACTGGGGGTCGCCCCCGACCGGCGTAGATCTGTACGTCCTACCGGCCTTCCGTTCACCTCGCGCCTTTCACTCGCTTGAGGTTCGCCCGGAACATCTTCTGCAGGGCAGGTCGGATCCGTTCGCGCTTTCGACCTTGCTGGCCTCGTTAGGACGCTCCCTCGGTGTCGATGCTATTGTTATCGATTTGCGGGCCGGTCTCTCGGAGTTAGCGGCCGGGCTAGTCCTTGATCCTAGAATCTGTCGGGTCTTCGTCACGACCCTCAGTGGCCAGTCCCTGGACGGTACGGAGCTGGTTCTCGATCTAGTCGCGAAACGCGCTCCCTCGACGCGCGATAACCACCCCGTCCCTATAGTGATTCTGAACCAAGTGCCAGCAGAGATTGGGGCGAGTGGTTCACTGGCTGCCGTGGAAGAGCGATTGCTGAGCGCGGTTTCGCGGACCGTTGACAAAGGGGACGACGTTTCTGGGGGCGACGTGTTGAAGGGGCCGAGCTGGTTCGATATTGGGCTTCTCACGTTGTCTCGCGTGTGGGACGAAGTGCTCTTGGCGATCCAACGCAGTCAAATCCACGAGACCGTTCAGCCGATCGCTCGACTGCTGCCCTCACGGTCCCGGCAGCCGATTGTCAATCGTGAGCCTGGCCAGCTTGACGAAGCGCGCAGAGAGTTGAGCGCGACGGCAGAACGACTGATCTTTGCCGAAAAGGGCGAAGGGGTGGACTTTTTGCCGATCTCCCCCTTGCGACGGCTTATTGCGGATCACCGTACTCAACTGCCCATTGCCGTCATTGTGGGGGCAAAGGGGGCGGGGAAAACGTATACGTACTTGCAGGCGATCAGGCGGGGTAGCTGGCAGCAGTTCGCAACTGACGCCGGAGAAACAAGGAGCAGTGTTGATGCGATGCTCTGCCCCATTCTGCAACCTCAGAATGTAAGCGGTGAGGCGCCTGTGCTGTTGCAGCACGCGCGCGAATCAGTCGCAGCCGGGCTGGGCCTGAGTCAACGTCTGGACGCTTTCCAAATACAGGATACGCTTCGGGGCTGGTTGAAGCAGCAGGACCTCCACGAAGGTGAGTGGCGCGAACGCTGGCTCGACCTGATGGCTTGGACGATCGGCTATCGGGTTAATGAGCCAGGTGCCGGGAGGGAGGTGTCGGAGTACTTAGCCAAGGGCGGACGCCGTCTGCTGTTCCTTTTGGACGGCTTGGAAGACCTTTTTCAGAGCGTCGCCACTGCCGAGCCGGAGCAGCGGGCCCTGCGGGCGCTCTTGCAGGATGTGCCGAACTGGTTGAACCAACAGCCCGATCGTGCTGTCGGCATTCTCGTTTTCGTGCGTCGCGACATGGTTGCCGCGGCTGTGCGCCAGAACTCAGCCCAATTATTAGCGCGGTATGAACCGTATTCTTTGAAATGGGACAGGCTCGAAGCCCTGCGCTTAGTGACCTGGGTCGGCCTCAAGTCTGGCATCTTTCCGGAGTTGACAGTGGATCAAATCCGACAATTCAACCTAGATCAACTGACGGAAGAGTTGGTCCCGCTGTGGGGCCGAAAACTGGGCGGGGACAAGTCGCGCGAAGGCCGAGCCGCCGAATGGGTTATTGCCGCCCTATCCGATTTTCGAGGCCAAATCCAGGCCCGTGACATCGTCAGATTTCTGCATCTGGCAGCCCGACGCTCGGCCACGGTCACTCAGTGGCCTGATCGAGTGCTAGTGCCTGTGGCCATACGCAACGCCGTCGCTGACTGCAGTACGGCGAAGATCGGCGAGATCTCACAGGAAAACCCCGCGCTCGGACAAGTATTTGACAAATTGAGGGCCTTGTCCTCAGATGTTAAGTCGGTGCCGTTCAGGCGCGAGGATGTTGGATTGACGGCTGAGGAGTTACAGTTGCTGGAACTGAACGGCATTGTTGTTGCTGAAGAGGGCGTCTACTATATGCCGGAAATCTTTCGACGTGGGCTGGATTTCCGTCTCCCACTGGGCGCGCGTCCGAAAGTGCTGGCGCTTGCACGGCGCCGCCAAATCGGGGCGACATAGAGCGGGACAGCATCGGATGTAAGGCCCGCCCAGACCCCGGTTTTTCGTGGTCTGCAAACCCCGCAACGATGGGCCAAGTGGGGCTGCCCCATCGTTTTCCGCGGTCTGCCGACCCTGCGGCGACGGCCCTCATTGCCGTGATCGGCGTTTCACGGGGGGAATCCTGCCGAATTGGGATTCCGGGCGGGATGCCGATTTCCAGTTTCAATCCACTAACTTTCCAGCGGAAGATGTTTCAGTCGACAGCGGACGTGGCCGATCAAGTCTGTACCCGAAAGGCCCATGTAAACTCTCTCGCTTCCATGAATAGCAGACATCCTAACAGACCGGTGGAGGCTCAAGATCCTCAGGCAAGACTTCCCCGTGCTCTAGCCTCTCTTGCCGACGCGCTTCGGCGCGGGCAGCCACAGCTAGATGGTAAACGAGTGCCTCGGCGTCACCGGCGTCACTGAAGTACGCGAATCCAACCTCAGAACCGAAGTAGTGAGCTTCAATCCGATTCAGGACTGCGGCCAACGCAGCCAAGGCTGCATCAACATGTTGCCGACTCGCTGGGAGCAGCGGATCCACTCCTCTGCATTTCACGGCCAAGTCAAAGTCGCAGTGCGCAAGATGGCGGTTCCGCCATTCTCGTGCAAATGCACACAGCCGCTCCGCATCGCTGACCAGCCGCTCTATCTCGGACGACAACCTCGGATCGCTCACAACCGCAGCAAGCCTCTTGATCGTCATATTCGATTTGCGTCCGGACTTTGGAGGGTCCGTCAATCGCGCCACGTGGAGAAGAACATCATCCCAAAGAACATCCTGCACCACGCGGAAAAGGAACGGCCCCACACTGTTCAGGAGCGTTACGCGTTCCGGCGACGTTGCGTACAGCTTCCGGTACTCGAGCCATTTTGCATAGAGCCAAATTAACTCGTTCTGCAGAGCGTGATAGACCTGACCCAATTCAGAGCCGAGGACCCGCAGGTGCCCATCGCGAACAGCCTCCGCCGATTTTGCCTGAGCCATGGCTTGATTCTACCGAATCACAACACAGGCGACACAAGACTGGAGCCACCGCCTCGCGGGCTGATCGGTCGCGCCCACTTGCGATTGGACAGCATTAGGACCCCTAAGAGCGCTTGCGACGTGAATCGCGCTCCAGGTGGTTTGCATCGCCGCCAACTACGCCAGGCGTGCACCTTTACGTTGTTCCCCGTCAGCTTCTCAAGAGGTCCCTCATCGTCGCCGGTGCAAAGCGCGGGCCACTGGTCCTCTCTTGGAGTTTCAGGGACGGGCTGCGCAACCCCCAATCGCTCAGCCGTTGGCGTTTGGGAGTTTCGCTGCCTATCCCCGCATTTGCCCGCCCGCCTCCTTGCCGGCTGTGCGCTGTGCGATAGGATGGTGTCACCGTATGCTGAAAGGTCTTCTCACTCGGGTGTTCGGCCGCACCGGACATGTGCATACCCAACCACATGAGGGCGCGCCCGTCATGGCGCTGTCTGCTGAGAACCCACCAGCAGGCGATACTGCTCGGGGATCCGCAAAGCCGCCATCGAACGGAGAACCCGAAGCGATTCGCGAGTCTGGCATCCTCTCAAACTGCAAGGCGGTGGTTTCCGCAGGCAATCTGCTTGCGATCCGGGAAGTTCGACGAACCGGCCCGGTCGCGTGGATCCCGGAACTGAATGGCTGGCGCATCAACCCCAGTACGACCTTCCCCCTGACCGTAGTCGGCAGCGACGAGCGCACTGCGCGCCGGATCCGCGAGGTGCTCGACGGCATGGTCGACCACCACCAGGAAGATGTGGCCGAGGCGATTGCCGGCGCCGTGGTGGAGCGGGGTGCGCGATTCCATGAATTCGAGGAATATCTCACAAGGCAGCGGCGCCTGTA
>Ga0181536_10001339_pt1 | contig 29066 bp, 27 predicted proteins | sample PEATcosm2014_Bin_41_FD_121105 | JGI IMG/M metagenome (GOLD analysis project Ga0181536, IMG submission 121105) | Peatland microbial communities from MTU Mesocosm Facility, Houghton, MI, USA - PEATcosm2014_Bin17_60_metaG | ecosystem: Environmental > Terrestrial > Soil > Wetlands > Peat | place...
ACACTCTGTCACCTTGTGAATGTGCCATGCAGTCGCAGATCCTTCCAATTCATGTCGCCGTCGTAATCCACAAAAACATCAACTATTGCAAGCAGACAGGCTTACAACCCTTGGCGCGGCTGCCCTGGTGTTGGCACCTCGGTTGCACTAATGCCGGTCCTGGTGGAACCGAAATACTCAAACTTGCCGGTCAAAGCCAAGATCTACGTTAGCGTGGTTTCTGCTGTCGGGGCAGCGATACCCATTGTTGCCCTCAGCCAGTGGGACCCCCACAACCTGATTCGTGCTCTTTGTTTTCTGGCTGTTGCTGCCATCGCGTCGGCCCTCAAAGTAACCCTGCCCACAATCACCGGCACCATGTCGGTGAACTTCCTTTTCATTCTCATTGGCATTGTCGAGCTGGATTTACCGTCTACCCTGATCATCGGATGCACGGGTAGCTTGATTCAATGCCTTTGGAAATCGAAGACCAAGCCAAAACCCTTCCAATTAATCTTCAATACCGGCGCGATGGCCATCTCGGTGGCTACTTGTTACTACGTCTATCACGCAAACCTGGCAGGCTTGCCCAGCGACAGTAACCCGCTACGTCTTGGTGTTACCGCTTGCATGTTTTTTCTCATGAACACCATTCCGGTCGCCGCGGCCATCGGCATGACCGAGCACAAGTCCCTGACGCGCATCTGGTACGACTGCTATTTCTGGTGCTTCCCCTACTATCTCGGTGGCGCCTCCATCGCGTGGATACTCAGCGTTCTGAGCCGGCAGACGCACTGGCATGCGTCCGTTGTGCTGATTCCGGTGATTTACTTCATCTATCGCTCCTATCGCACTTACTTGGGCCGCCTGGAGGACGAGAAGGTACACGTGGAAGAAATGGCCGCGCTGCACCTGCGAACGATCGAGGCGCTGGCGTTGGCCATTGAAGCCAAAGACCACACTACCCACGACCATCTGCGCCGCGTTCGAATCTATGCCATGGAGATCGCCAAGGACCTGGGGCTCTCTACTTCCGAAATGCACGCCCTGCGCGCAGCCGCGCTGCTCCACGACATCGGCAAGCTCGCCGTCCCCGAACAGATTATCTCCAAGCCTGGCAAGCTCACACCGGAGGAATTCGAGAAAATCAAGATTCATCCCGTTGTCGGCGCCGAAATCCTGGAGCGCGTCCAATTCCCCTACCCTGTCGTCCCCATCGTGCGTGCCCACCACGAGAAGTGGGATGGTAGCGGGTACCCCGCAGGCCTCAAGGGAGAAGAAATTCCCATCGGCGCTCGCATACTTGCCGCAGTCGACTGCCTGGACGCCCTGGCATCGAATCGCCAGTACCGCCGTGCCATTCCCCTCGAACGCGCCATGGAAATTGTTTCCTCCGAAGCGGGAAAGAGCTTCGATCCCCGAGTGGTCGAAGTGCTCGCACACCGCTATAAAGAACTGGAGCAGATAGCCCTGGCGCAGACCTGGGACAAGAAGCGCCTGTCCACCAATCTCAAGATCGAGCGGGGCGTCGCGCCGGCCGCCGGCTTTGAGCAGTCCAGCCCGCTCGTCAGTGCGCGTAAGGATGCATTCGATCCGCTCTGCTCCATCGCGGCAGCCCGCCAGGAAGTGCAGATGTTGTTCGAGCTGACGCAGGACCTCGGCAATTCGCTCAGCTTGAACGAGACCCTGTCCGTCGTCTCGGTCCGCTTGAAGCGCCTGGTGCCTTATGACTCCATCGCCGTCTACGTGCTGCGCGACCAGAAACTCGTGCCGGAGTACGTGAACGGTGAGAATTTCCGCCTATTCTCATCTCTCGAAATTCCCGTGGGTGAGGGTCTTTCCGGATGGGTGGCTCAGAATCGCAAGCCCATCCTCAACGGAAACCCGTCGGTGGAAGCCGGCTATATGGGTGACCCCGGCAAGTTCAGCACGCTGCGCTCCGCGCTGGCGGTGCCGCTGGAAGGTCTGAACGGCGCCGTTGGCGTACTCGCCCTCTATCGTGCTGAGAAGGACGCCTTCACCCGCGACAATCTCCGCATCCTGCTCGCCATCAGCTCCAAGGTCTCGCTGGCCGTCGAAAACGCGTTGAAGTATCGGCTTGTCGAAAATTCTGCCACCATCGACTACCTCACCAATCTGCCCAACGCCCGCTCGCTGTTCCTACGGTTAGATAGCGAGTTGGCGCGATGCCGCCGCATGAACATCCCGCTCGCGGTTCTGGTTTGCGATCTGGACGGCTTCAAGCAGATTAACGACTCCTTCGGCCACTTAACCGGCAACAAGGTCCTGAGCAGCGTGGCAAATGGCCTGAAAGAGAACTGCCGCGAGTACGATTACGTAGCGCGTATGGGCGGCGACGAGTTCGTGTTGTTGCTGCCGCACATCACTCCCGAGTCGGTCGACGAGCGCATCAACCAGTTGATTCGGATCGCCGCCGAAGCCGGGGAACACGTGCAAGGAAAACGCCTTCTCTCGATGAGTGTGGGCGACGCCTTCTTCCCCATGGATGGCAGCAACGCGGAGGAGCTGCTGGCCACGGCCGACCGGCGCATGTACAAGAGCAAGCAGCAACAGAAAATGCGCCAGTCCGGTACGCCGGTAATACTGAAACAGCCGCAGGTGCCGGCCCTCAGCGTCCAGTAATCAGTGGCGACACTTCAGCGTGCCGCGGCGAACTTAAGTTCGCCGTTGCTCTAACCCCCCGCTTTCGGCCGCGGCGTTGCGTCACCCTGCGTCATGCCCATCGCCCACTTCACCGCTTCCAGCCACATCTTCTGGATGTCCGGCCGGTCCCACACCTGCTCTTCGTGCCCCAGCGACGAGTAGAACACGCGCCCCTTGCCGTAGTCGCGCACCCACGTCACCGCGAAATCTTTATCCGTGCGATGCACCCTCGGTCCCGTCAGGTCCACCGAACTTGGGTCCAGGCTCATCAGCACGCGCACGCGATCGCGCGAGTAATTCTTGAACTGGTAAATCTCGTCAGTAATCTCGAACGACGCCGGGAAATGCTTCGTGGCCGGGAAATTGCGGTCCTCCACGTTGATCTTCACCTTCTGGTGCCACGGATGATCGTTAAAGTACCCGCCGATCAGCTCGCCGTACTCCGGCCACTTGTAAAACGTGTCGGTAGCCGAATGCGTACCCAGAAATCCCTTGCCATCCTCCTTCACGAACGACAATAGCGACGCCTTCTGCTCGTCATCCAGCGGCAGCTCGCCCGTCGTGTAAAACATCACGGCATCAAAATAATTCAGGTTCTTCGCGTTGGCGTCCAGCTTCTTCTTGGTAAGCAGTTGAGTGTCGGTCCGGATATACGTATCCCACAGTCCCGATTCCTGCCCGATCTTCCAAATCGTGGCCAGCCCGTGCGTAATCGAATCATGCTGAAAACCGTTGGACATCCCGATAGCCAGCAGCTTCTTGCGCTTCCCCTGCTGCGCCTGCGGCGAAGCCACAACCGCAAAAGTCAAAATTAGAAAAACGATCAGAGCGGATTTTCTCACGCGAAAGCCTCGCAGGGATCATATCTCAGTTGGACGGGAGGCGGGGTGGGTGTCAGCCCCTAGGTAGTGGAGTCGTAGCGTGGAGATGAACATGCCGACGGGAACAAACGCGACTGTGACCTCTCAGGCACCAGGGTATGCAGGTAGCTCAGCACGGGCAGGCAGTTTTAGAGGCTTCAACTCTCCGTTGATCGTCTCGTAGTTCTTGACGATACCATCCAGAAGATCGCGGAGAAGTTTTGCTTGGTGCCATGGTATGGTGACAGCTACACGCTCTAAAACAACTCCGTGCTGGTTCTCCCACGTTGGCCGGTCGTCATCTGGAACTTGTATTAATTCCGCGAAACGTAGTCTGACATCGTAAAGCGTCCAATTCGTATTCACGACGTTCGCATATGCTTCAAAGACACCGTCCTCTGGTTCTTCAAGCGGAACTCTATTTAGATCCATGAGGCTTGTGGCTGGTGCCTCGGCTTTAGTTTTCGGGTCTTCGGATGCCATCTGGTTACCCTACCTCTCTGGGTATCACGATGCGAGCGCGAGCCGACATGGTGCGCTCGCACCGATACTGTTCGTATTGGATTCGCCTGTGTAAGACTTCTCGGATTTTGGCCGGCGGCGGCGATTGTTGCCGCGAATTCTTCTCCGGCGCTTCCCCCGTGCGAGTGAACCTATGTTCAGCTCTTCCTCAAGAGAAGGCGCCGTAAAGGATTCAGTCCTGGCGGCTAACGCTGCTGTCACGCTACCAAGAACCGAAACCTCTTCCGGCTTCTGGTCGGCCAACGCTCTGTTCTCTTCTTCGAAGGTCTTAACTTGCAGTGAGTCCTCGGACAGGTCAACGAACCATTTGGCCAGCTCGCTAAAAGGCACAAGCTTCCCAATGAATGCAACGTCAAAGCCAGCCGCGATTCGTATGATCGTGTTGATCGTAAGATTCCCGTATTCGGGATTAGCGGCCCGCGAGACGACGCCCTGGGTTATTCCCGCTCGGGCTGCGAGGTCCTCTTGAGAGAGTCCAGACTTCTTCAGCATGGTTCGAATCTGGAAAGGAAGACCGCGCCTGACTTGCGCGGCTACGAACTCTTCGCGATATCTCTTGCTCTTAGCGAGCTTCACCCACAACTGACTAAATCCGCTCAACGGTCGTCCCCCTTCCTAGCTCTAGCAGCGCCTTGTGGCGAAGCGCCACGCCGAAGGCATCGTGCGGCATAAATGTCCTTCCGCTTTTTTCGCAGCCGAGAATCATAACAAACTCCCGATTCACGGCCGGAGGCCATAGGCCTACCGGTCGAAATCGTCGCCTATGCGGTCTCTTCGCTCCAGGGGCAAGCGCGTCCACAGAAAACCTGATTTCTCCAAGCCCTGCGTGCGCCTTCGTTAGCACTTTAAACTCCTCAACGTTCTCATCTTCCCAATCCTCGGTGGCACCCAGGATGATTAGCGTCGCATCAAACTGCGCCTGCACCTCAGGATCTTGAACCGCGTACCACTCCTCCAGAAGATTCCGATTGTCCTCGGTGACGTAGTCGAAGAATTTCCACAGAGCCATCTTACACTAAACCGCGCTAGTATGCAATATTACATAAAATTATTGGATATTGTAGAAAATAAAAGGAAAGTTATTATTTCTCCCAGTCCCCTACACCTTCGACGCCCGCCGCAGCGTGTACGCCGCCGGATTGACGTTGCCGTGCTCCAGCCTCTTCCAGTCGTCATGCACCGAAATCAGCTTGCCGCTTACGTGGTTGGATCGCTCGGAAGCCAGAAACAGCGCGAGCTGAATCTGTTTTTCCGGCGAAACCCCGCCCGTGATGCGCACGTGCTCGGCCTCTTCCAGGTCTTTCGCGCCGGCGTTTGAGCCGGCCTGGATAATCTCGTCCGTCATGCTCGTGTAGGTGCCGCCCGGTTGGATCGCGTTCACTTGCACGTTGTGATCGCGAACCTCTTCCGCCAACGACTCGACTAGCCGCACCACGCCTGCCTCCGACGCTGCGAACGCCGCAAAGTTCGGCCGCGCCTCCGCCGCCCCCGATCCGCTCAGGACAATAATCTTGCCCGAGCGCCGCTCGATCATCTGCGGCAGCACCGCCCGGCACGCGTGCATCACGCCCAGCAGGTTGGTCTCGATCACCTCCCACCATTGCTTCGGCCTTCCCTCGAGAAACGGTCCGATCGGCCCCTGCACGGCCGCCGCTGCGATCAGCACGTGCACTCCGCCGAACACCACGCGCATGCGGTCCACGGCCGCCGTGAGCTGCTCCAGGTCGCGCACGTCCGCGCGCAGGCGCAGTGCCGCGCCGCCCGCATGTTCGATCTCCAGCTTCGTGGCGTCGAGCTCCGCCTGCGTTCGCGATACCAGCCCCACCCGCGCGCCGGCCTGCGCGAAACCTAATGCGAGACGTTTGCCAATCCCGCGTCCTCCGCCAGTGATCAGAACGCCTTGGTCTTTGATGGAGCGCACGCCACTATTCTACGCGTGCGTCGAAGATTCCGGTTTCCACCTGCCCGCCGCGTTTCACCTGGACAAAAATGCGGTAGCTTCCAGATTGCGGAAAACCGTAAGGGAAGGATACTTCCGCCGGCGGAACGCCCGTGGGCATAGAGTGCATACTGCGCATGCCGCTCGAATCCGCGGTCATCATCAGCGCCGCCATGGGCGCCGAGCCGGAAGGGTGCACATGCGCGAACACCTGGAAGTCATCGCGCACAAACGCCGCGTGTCCCGCCATGCCCATGTAGAGTTCCATGTCCTCGGCTGGTTTGCCGTTCGCATCTTCCACTCGGAATCGGAACAGTTCCGTGCGTTTGGCCCGTAGCGGATTGGCGTCGCGTACCCACACCATGTGGTAACCGTCCGGTAGCGGTGAGATGCGGCGCGTGAAGTCGGCCTGCGCCACGTTTGTGCCTGTACCTGCTGCGTCATCCTGCCCGGCGGCAGCGCCGGAGATCTGCGGAATATCAATCTCGCTCGTTCCCGTTTCCCCAATGCCGTTGGAATGCACGATGTCAGCGTATAGGCGGTACCGGCCCGCTGGCATCGCCGGCAGATCCATCCCGAACGTTCCTGGCTCGCGCTGCTCCGGATGCAGATGCCACACGCGATCCATAGCCGGCGTGCTGATCACATATAGGTGCATCAAGTGGCCGTGGTCTGGCACCAGGTCGTCTAGTTTGTCGGAGCGGAACCAGTCCTTGTCCCGAAGCCGAAGCACCAGCCGGCCGCTGCCTTCGACCGTTGCCGACATCTCCACCGGCTGGTAGATGTTGCTCGCGTACGCCCGCGCTTCCGCATCCCACCACTTGCCGCCCAGATACACCGCCAGGCAAACCAGCACGAAGGTGACGCCCATCACCACCGCGCCGCGCTTGCGATTCCTTTCCGGCGGCGTAACACCAGGTTCGAGCTGCGCTTCGCGTACGCCCGCGCCCACAATGCTTACGATGCCGATCACCAGCACAGCCATCAGGGCGAACAAGCCCGTTCCCAGGCCCTTCTGCATTGTGGAGGATCGCGTGGCCAGCGCCGGCACCGGCACCGACAACTCGCCCTTCCCTTGTGCGCCATCCGCTTCCACGCGCACCTGCCACGCTCCAAAACCCATCATCCACAGGCTGCCTGTGTAGAACTGCGGGTCGTCCGGTGACCGCTTCGCGATATCCGGAGTCGGCGCGAACTTCGCCCCCGGACCCGTCAGCCGCAACGGCACCACCCGCACTTCTCTAACATCGGCTGACGTGGAGCGCACCTCCACTTCCGCCACACCTGGAATTACCGCCGGTGGCCGCACCGCCACCAGCAAGTGATACGGCCCGGCATTGCCCTCATAGAACACATCCGGGCTGCCTACGTGTGCGAATGCCGCTGAGGAAACGGCGAACAACAGAAGCAGACGTGGCGTGATCATGTCTTCATCGCCGGATCCGCCGCATCCAGTTGCCCCAACCGATCCCGAGACGGGTGGTGACCATTCCGGCTATGGCCGCGTAAGCCATTTCCGTCCAGAACTGGCTGGGTGTTCTCTCCAATTCCACGAACAGGTTGCGCACGTAGTGGCTGTTGGGGTGCATATTGTAGTCGAAGTAAATCGTCCCGAACACCCAGTTGCGGCTGTAAGGGCTCATCAGGAAGGTGGCGAACGGCCACTCCGCCGCGACAATCAATCCGACAAATAAAACACCGGAAACCATTGCTTGGAGCCACGCGTTCCAGTTCTTCGTCCGCGCCCACAGTAAATCGAGCCCGATCGCCGGCACGATGAGCAGCACTGGGAATTCCGGCGGCACGAAGTGCGTCACCTGCTGGTATACCGGCCCCAGCTTCGGCGTGGCCGCAAACAGCGGCAGAATCCACACGCAACCGATCAAGAACAGGCTGTAGATTCCGATAACGATGGTCGCCGCCCACCTGCGGCCCGAAGCTCGCGACACGCCGGCCAATATCCCCGGTATCGCGATGGCCAAAACCCGGTAAGGAAATGCGCTGTGCATGTAGACACGCAGCTCGTATTCAAAGACCAGGATCATGAGGCACACCACGATCATGGCCCCCACATACAGGAACAGCCATTCGAGTTTGCCTCGCGCCGCGTCCGTGACTCGGTTCATCTGCCCTAGAATCAACACTAACGCGCCGAACTGTACCCCCACCATCCCTGTTATCAACAGCACATGCGGCGGGCTCATGATTTTCACGTCGAGCCCGTAGGCGTTATGCCACCAGTCGTCAAACGGCGCCGACGTGATCATCGCGATTCCGCCCCACGCCGCAATGAACGCGCCCAGAGGTCCACGGAAGCCCCAAATCTTCACGGCTGCGTTTCTGAGCGGCGAAGTGTTGTTAAGTGTCGTGGAAAGAATCAGATAGCCGCAGGATAAACCCGCAAGAACCCCGCACATATAGATGGCGATGTGCGCGGGCGTCCAAAACGTATCGCGGCCAATTGAGCGGTGCCAGGAAATATCCCAATGCGTCCCGACCATGGCGGACGTGACGGCGAGAACCGAGCACCACACATACCAGGGGATGGCCGGGCGTGCCAGTTCGTTTCGGATCTAGTGATTATACGTTAGTCCTGAGAATCCTGTACCATCGGGGCCACTTTTCTAGCAAATCCATGATTTGCCGATGCCTGTTGGCGCTCCTACTGGTGAGCACCGTCTATGCCGGCGATTCCGGCGACCACGTGCAATATGTCGGAGGAACCATCTCCGCTCTTCCTACCAAAACTGCTGGATTTATCAACACTCACGGCGAAGATCTTTTCCTGTTCCAGACGAAGGGTGTGACGGTCCAGATTCCCTACGACAAGATCAACGCGGTTGAGTATGGCCAGAGGGTCAGCCGCCGCTACGCAGAAGCCGTCCTCCTGTCGCCCGTTTTCTTACTCAGCAAGACCCGGAAGCACTATTTAACTGTTGAATTTACAGACGATCGAGGGAAAGAGCAGGCGATGGTGTTTCTGGTGAGCAAAGCCGACGTTCGTTCCCTGCTGGTCATCCTGGAAGCAAAATCGGGCCGGCGCATCGAATACCAGGACGATGACGCCCGGCGCTCGGGAAAGGGCTCTTAAATGATTGTTCCTATTGCCTTTCTACTTCTTGCCGCCGCCGAGACTTCCGCCCCCGACCCGGCAGTCATTGACGAGCAGGAGCTCCAGCAGCTTCTAACCGTTCGGCGGCTGTTTGTCGACCGCTTTTCCGGTGGCGAAACTGCCTCGCAGATGCGTGACATGATCCTCAGTAGCCTGCAAAACACGAAACTGTTCGTCGTCACCGAGAACGCCGACAAGGCAGACGCCTTTTTGCGGGGTTCGGCCGAAGACCTGGTTTTCACCGACGAGCACACCGCGAGCGACAGCATCCACGTCCAAGCGAATCTAGCTAAAGGCAGCGTCAGCAGTTACAGCGGTCGAACGAGCGGCCGCGATGAGGCCAACCGCTCGCAGGGCGTTGACTTCGGGGATACCGAGTCTAGCCACAGCCTGGAGCGGAGGCACGAGGCCGTCGCCGCAGTCCGGGTGGTCAATAAAGATGGCGACGTGATCTGGTCGACCACACAGGAAAGTATGGGCGGTAAGTTCCGTGGCTCCAGCGCTGATGTGGCTGACAAAATCACCAAAAAACTAGTGCAAGATTACGACCCAGCACGCAAGTTGAAGTAGTCTCATTTTCGCCTTGTCTTCGCCTTTTGGACATGATATTCTCCTTGCTGCCGCAATCCGCGGCGGAGGAACAAAATGCCGATTAGCGAAATGATTTTGCCCGAGTTCGACGAAGAAATGAAGAACACTCGGAAAATGTTGGGACGTGTCCCCGACGGCAAATTCGATTACAAACCACACGAAAAATCGATGGCGCTCGGCCGCTTGGCGAGCCACGTCGCCGAACTGCCCGGCTGGGCGGCGCACACAATGCAATCGGAGCTTCTGGAAATGCAGCCCGGCCAAAAACCGTATCTCGCCGAGTCCAACAAGCAACTGCTGGCGGATTTCGACAAGAACGTGGCCGAAGGGCGCAAGCTGATCGCGGGTGCCAGCGACGCGGACTTTCAGAAGATATGGACCTTCAAGTATGGCGGGCAGACCATACTTTCGATGCCACGGGTTGCGGTGCTGCGGAGTGTGGTGATGAATCACATGATTCACCATCGTGCGCAATTGAGTGTTTATCTCCGGCTCAATGAAATCGAGATCCCTGGCATGTACGGTCCTTCGGCCGACGAGATGAAATACTGGACGGCCCAGAAAGCGTAAACCTGTGCCAAGCTGGTAGTCAATGGCGGAAGTTTGCCCCGCTCTTGCCGGTTTCGATCCCCTCACCGTTGAATGGTTCGAGCGGCGGTTTTCCGCGCCGACTGAGCCGCAAATTCTCGGGTGGCCGGAGATCCGCTCCGGCCACGACATTCTGATTTCCGCACCCACCGGATCAGGCAAAACGCTCTCGGCATTTCTGATCTGTCTCGATTCGTTGGTGCGCGCCGCGCGTGAGGGCGCGTTGCGGGATGAGACCACGGCCGTTTACGTTTCGCCGCTCAAAGCCCTCAGCAACGACATCCGCAAGAACCTCGAGACCCCGCTCGCCGAGATTACGGCACTGGCCGCGGAGAAGGGAATTCTGCTTCCGCCGATCCGCACCGCAGTTCGCACGGGCGACACACCGATGTGGGAGCGGCAGCGAATGGGCAAGCACCCGCCGCACATTTTGGTGACCACGCCCGAGTCATTGTATATTCTGCTGACCGCCGAAGGCTCGCGGCGCATGCTGCGCACGACGCGGACGGTGATCGTGGACGAAATCCACGCAATGGCGGACGACAAGCGCGGCTCGCACCTGGCTCTTTCGCTGGCCCGTCTGGATGCGCTGGCCGAGGGCGGGAAACCGCAGCGCATCGGGCTTTCGGCGACGGTCAAACCCATCGAAGAGGTGGCGCAATTCTTAAGTGAACGGGCGGGCATCATTCAAATCGGGCACCGGCGCGCGATGGAGCTTGCGGTTGAGGTCCCGAAGGACGAGCTGGGCGCGGTGGCTACCAATGAGATGTGGGCGGAGATCTATGACCGCGTAGCCGACTTGATCCGCGCGAACCGCACCACGCTGGTATTCGTCAATACGCGGCGCCTGGCTGAACGCGTGTCGCACGCGCTTTCCGAACGGCTGGGCGAAAACGCGGTGCTGCCGCACCACGGCAGTCTTTCGCGCGCGTTGCGCTTCGACGCGGAAACGCGGCTCAAGAACGGTGAACTGCGGGCAGTGGTGGCGACGGCATCGCTGGAACTGGGCATCGACATCGGGACCGTTGATCTGGTTTGCCAGATCGGAACGCCGCGATCCATTGCGGTAGCGCTGCAACGCATCGGCCGCTCGGGCCATTGGGTGGGTGCAATGCCCAAGGGCCGCATCTTCGCCACTACGCGCGATGAACTGGTGGAGTGTGCCGCGCTGGTGCGCGCGATTCGCGCCGGGGAACTGGATCGGCTGGAGATCCCGCATGGTGCGCTCGACATTCTGGCGCAGCAGATCGTGGCCACGGCTGCGACAGGGGACTGGAGCGAAGACGATCTGTTCGCGCTGGTGCGCAGCACGTATTCGTATCGCCATCTGGATCGCGCGGATTTCGACGCCGTTGTGACGATGCTCTCGGACGGCATCGCCACGCAACGCGGCCGGAGCGGCACCTTTCTGCATCGCGATCAAATCAATGGCCGGGTGCGAGGACGGCGCGGGGCGCGGCTCGCGGCCATCACTTCGGGCGGGGCCATTCCGGAAAATGCCAACTATCTGGTGGTGGCCGAGCCCGAAGGCGCAACCGTCGGGACGGTGGATGAAGACTTCGCCGTCGAGAGCATGGCTGGCGACGTGTTTCTGCTGGGAACGACGTCATGGCGCATCCGGCGCATAGAAGCCGGGCGACTACGGGTAGAGGATGCGCATGGCGCCGCTCCCTCGCTTCCGTTTTGGAATGGTGAAGCTCCAGGCCGCACCGACGAGCTTTCCCGCGAAGTATCGCGGCTGCGGGAGGATATTGCAGCGCAGCCACGCGAGGCGGCCGTCGAGCTCCTGATGCGTGAGTGCGCGCTCGGCCGGAGCGGTGCGGAGCAGGCAACCGATTACGTTTGTGCCGGCAAAGCCATGCTGGGCGCCATACCCACGCACGCGACGATTGTCGCCGAGCGGTTTTTCGACGAGGCGGGTGGTATGCAATTGGTGCTGCATGCTCCGTTTGGCTCACGCATCAACCGGGCTTGGGGTCTGGCGCTGCGCAAACGGTTCTGCCGGTCGTTCAATTTCGAGCTGCAAGCCGCGGCCACAGACAACGGCATCGTGATTTCGCTCGCCGAGCAGCACTCATTCCCGCTCGAAGTGGTTTTCGAATTCCTGCGGTCGGCTACGGTGGAGGATGTGCTGACGCAGGCCATGCTGCCTGCGCCCATGTTTACGGCGCGCTGGCGCTGGAACGTGACGCGCGCGCTGGCGGTGCTGCGTTTCAGCGGCGGGAGCAAGGTACCGCCGCCCATTCAGAGGATGCGATCGGACGACTTGCTGGCCTCGGTTTTTCCCGACCAGGCCGCTTGCGCCGAGAACCTGACGGGCGAGATTCGCATTCCCAACCATCCGCTGGTCAGTGAAACCATCGCGAACTGCCTGCACGAAGCCATGGATGTGGAAGGGCTGAAGCGCCTGCTGGACGGGATCGCCGAGGGTGAGATCCGCACGGTGGCCATCGAGAGTCCGGAGGCATCGCCCTTCTCGCACGAGATCCTGAACTCGAATCCGTATGCGTATCTGGATGACGCGCCGCTTGAAGAGCGCCGGGCCCGCGCGGTGCAGATGCGGCGCACGCTGCCGGATCTCGCGGAGGGCATGGGCGCGCTGGATGCTGCGGCGATCGCTCAAGTGGCGGCGGAATCCTGGCCCGTGGTACGCGATGCCGACGAGTTGCACGACGCGCTTCTAACACTGATCGTGCTGCCGCCGGTTGAGGAGTGGCGGCATTGGTTTGACGAGTTGGCGGCTGCGAATCGCGCGATCACGATTCAGCGTGGCAATGCGGTTCTGTGGGCCGCGGCCGAGCGTGCGGGGATGGCGCGTGCGGCATATTGCGGCACGGGGGATGAGCAGCAGGCCGCAGTGACTGAAACGTTGCGAGGGTGGCTCGAATCGACCGGCCCCATGACCGCGCAGGCACTGGCGGAGCGGTTGTCCATTTCCCGCGAACTGGTGGACGCGGGGCTCGCGCAGCTCGAACGGGAAGGGCAGATTCTGCGTGGGCGCTTCAGCCCGAATGGCGCCGAGGAAATCGAATGGTCAAATCGCCGCGTGCTGGCGCGAATTCACCGAATGACGATCGGCCGGTTGCGGCGCGAGATCGAGCCCGTCTCGACTGCGGATTTCATTCGCTTTCTATCGCGTTGGCAGCACATCACACCAGGCAGCCAGTTGCATGGCCTCGATGGCGCGCTGCAAGTGATCCGGCAGTTGCAGGGGTATGAGATTTCGGCGGCGGCGTGGGAATCGCAGATACTGCCACGGCGCATCGCGCGATACTCTCCTGATCTGCTCGATCAGCTTTGCTTGTCCGGTGAAGTGGTTTGGGGACGGCTCTCGCCACATCCTGCCTTCGAGCGACCGGAGCCGGGGCGTGTGCGCCCGACGCGCGTTGCACCCCTCACGATTTTTCTGCGGGAAGACAGCGGGTGGCTGGTCGCAGCGGCGCAAAGCGGTGCGGGTGCTGTGGAAGATTCGCTTTCGCATGCGGCGCGCGAGGTGCTGGCGGCCCTGCGGCAACATGGCGCTTCGTTCTTTCCGGACTTGACGCGCGCGACCGGAAGGCTATCGAGCGAAGTGGAGGATGGGTTGTGGGAATTGGTGGCCGCGGGCCTGGTGACGGCCGATGGATTTGAGAACCTGCGCTCGTTGGTGGACCCGAAGCGGCGGCGCGGGGAGGGGCGCGGGCGTAGTGCGCGGCCGAGGCACGCAGCGGGGCGGTGGGCGCTCATGCGGCCCGTTGCCGGGCCTGCGCAGGAATCACACGAAGCGTTTGCCAACCAGTTACTGTTGCGCTGGGGTGTGGTGTTTCGCGATCTATTGGCACGTGAAACGCTGGCGCCTGCATGGCGCGATCTGCTCACCGTGCTGCGGCGCATGGAAGCGCGAGGGGAAATCCGCGGCGGGCGGTTCGTCGCCGGACTCGTGGGTGAGCAGTTTGCGCGGACCGAGGCGATTGATCTGCTGCGCGCGATGCGGCGCTCGGCCGACCATGGAAGCGTCACGGTTTCGGCGGCCGATCCGCTGAATCTGGCTGGCATCCTTCTTCCGGGTGCGCGCGTGAGCGTTCTGGCTGGTGGGGCGGTGGAGGTGGTGGAGTCGGCAGAACTCGCAGCCACGGGTGGATAGCAGGGTGCGAGTTGATGCAGACCTTGGTAGTGCGCTAAGTCTGCACTGTGAATCAGGTGATACATTTTCCATATGAAGTTGAGAGTTTTGGCTTGTCTTCTCCTGCTCATTGCCGTTCCACCAATCCCAGGGCAAGCGCCCGATCAACCCGCTAACGAGGGCAAAAATCCAAAAAGCGCTACCCGTAAACAACAGAACCCAGCCCAAGCGGTCACGCCTGCCTCTGCTGAGAATCCGATTGCCTCCCCAATTTCCCAAGACGGGGGAGCTAAACAAAAAGAAAAGAACAATCCAGTATCCATATCGACGGTCAAACCGCTCGATGTCCGCGCCGATGTCCCAAAGGATTGGATGGACAAACTCAATTGGGTTTTGGCTGTGGCCCTTGTGCTGATAGGCATATTCGGCGTGTTGTATGCCAGGAAGACCCTGAAGGCCATAGAAGGACAACTGGCAGAAATCAGGGCAGCCGGAAAGCAAACTGACGCAATGCTTGAGCACGCTGGCACCCAGGCACAGGCAGCAAAACTCAGCGCGGAAGCAGCGAAACTCAGTACTGAAGTACTTATCAACAGCGAGCGAGCCTGGGTACTTGTTAGCAAGGTATGGGCTCCAGATATCGGCCCACCTCTGGGAGGAAGAATTAACGAGTTTCTGTTCAATCTGGAGAACCGGGGTAAGACGGTTGCTCGGCTGACGGGGCCGTACAAAGTCAAATTCCGTTTGCTCGCCGCTGGCGACAGATTGCCTGATATTCCGGATTATGAAATTTCCAACAGATCGTTGCTCGATGCTCCAGAATCTCCGATCCATGGCAGGATAATGGCCCCAGGGCAAATTGACGAAAGGATATCGGCCCAGTACTGGGATGTGCAGATTACCATCGGCGTCTTCGAGTCCATTCAAAAACTGGAGGGCCGACTTTACTTCTATGCCTCTCTCAAGTATTTCGACTTTGCTGAAAAGGAACGGGAACTCCAGTTCTGCTATGTCTATGTTCCCGCGACGAAAGGGCAGCCTGCCAGATGGGACATCAGCGGCCCGAAGGAGTACAACAAGCACACCTAGCGTCAAAACCCAGATGGATAAGTTGTACAAGGTGGCGTGGTACGAGCGGCCAGAAGTTACAGGCCGCGAACTGGTCCTCGCAATGTTCGTCCATACCGCGCATCATCGAGGGCGAGCCGAGGTCTATCTGCGTGCGAACGGCATCAAGCCGCCGGCTTATCGATTCTAATAACTATGCAGGGGAGCGGCGGATCTGATCTCCCCGGATCAACGGAACTCGCGGCCTCGGGCGTAGAATGGGCATTCCTGTCTGCGCGCCGCGCGACAGAGGGAGTTGCAACTCCAATGACTCGCTGCGAAAGAAAGGCCGAGCATGCTCGGCCCCTACAACAACTTCTGAGAGCGCGTTTCATGCTTGGACCGGTATTCATTGCTCTCTGTTCCGTGCTCAACTTGTCCGCCGCTGACTACAAAGCCGGCGTCGGCCGCATCCTCATCACGCCGGACAGGCCCATTTACATGTCGGGCTATGCCAGCCGTGATCATCCCTCCGAAGGGGTGATTCATGACCTCTGGGCCAAGGCACTGGCGCTCGAGGACCACAAGGGCAATCGCGTGGTCATCGTGACAACCGATCTCGTCGGCCTGCCGCGCAGCATTTCCGACATCGTGGCCGCGCGGGTGGAGAAGGCATACGGGATCGACCGCGCGCAGCTCGTGCTGAATTCGTCGCACACGCATACCGGCCCGCTCATCCGGCACAATCTGGAAACTATGTTCGAGCTCACGCCGGAGGACAGCCAGGTGGTGGCCGATTACGCGGCCACGCTGACGGAAAAGCTGGTGATGGTTGTGGGCGCGGCGCTCAAGGATCTGGCTCCCGCCAACCTTTGGTTCGGCAACGGGCGCGCGACGTTCGCCATCAATCGCCGCGAAAAGACACCGAAGGGCGTGATCATCGGCGAGAATCCGGCAGGGCCTGTCGATCCCGATGTCCCGGTTTTGAAGGTCACGGCGCCTGACGGCAAGCTGCGCGCAGTGCTGTTTGGCTACGCTTGCCACAACACCACGCTGACGGGCCAGTTCTACAGGATCAGCGGCGATTACGCTGGTTTTGCGCAAATTGCGCTTGAGGAAGCCAATCCGGGCGCGACTGCGCTATTCGTGATGCTGTGTGGAGGCGACCAGAACCCGCACCCGCGCAGCACGCTAGAACTGGCTCGCCAGCACGGCGGGGAATTGGCTGCCGAAGTCAACCGCGTGCTGGGCGAGAAGCTAACGCGCGTTCGCGGGGCGACGCACGCCGCATTTCAAATCACCGAGCTGGGTTTTGCACCACAGTCGCGGGAAGGCTTCGAGGCGCGATTGCAAGAGACTAACGTGTATCGAGTGCGCCATGCGAAAGCGATGCTGCGACTGTACGATGATGGCAATCCGATTCGCCGCTATTCTTATCCGGTGCAGGCCATCCAGTTCGGCAAGGACCTGACCTTTGTCGCGCTGGGCGGTGAAGTGGTAGTGGATTATGCTCTGCGCATCAAACGTGAATTCGGATCGAAGGGTGTCATCATTGCCGGCTATTCTAATGATGTGATGTCGTACATTCCGTCGCTCCGCGTGCTCAAAGAAGGCGGCTACGAAGCCAGCGACAGCATGATTTATTACGGCCTGCCGGGACCCTATGACGAGCAGGTGGAAGACCACATCATGACGACAGTGTGGCAGGTGATGAAACGGGTTGGGCGGCCCGCGGTGCAATAATAGAGCCATGGGCACGACCACGCTGGTTTCGGTCGAAGAATACCTGCGGACGAGCTTTCCCGATGCGGATCGCGAATATGTTGACGGCCGCATTGTGGAGCGGAACGTGGGAGAAGTCGATCACAGCGACGTGCAAACTGCTGTCGCATACTATTTGCGAACGCACTACAAGAAGGGCGTCTGGGCCGGCGTCGAGGTTCGCGTGCAGGTAAAGAAAACGCGGTTTCGCATTCCGGACGTGACCGTGGTTGGCGGCGGGAAGCCCGCGGAGGCGATCATCCGGAAGCCGCCGGCCATTGTGGTGGAAGTGCTTTCGCCGGACGATCGCGCGGGCGATCTCGAAGACAAGATCGCCGATTATCTGGCGTTTGGCATTCCATACGTCTGGGTAATCAATCCGGAAAGCCGCCGCGCGCATGTGCATACGCAAGACGGCAGCCGTGAAGTCAAGGACGGTCTTCTTCGAGCCGAAAGCATCAAAGTCGAAGTGCCTCTCGCTGAAATCTTCGCGTAAGCCCGCAGTAGACTGGAAAGATGCGGTGGTGGGCTCTGCTATTCCCGGCCGTTTCCTATGCGTTCACGGGCGGCACGGAACTCGAGCGCGGCGTACACGAGGTCGAGCTGGATAGGGCCGAGTGCTACCGCGTCCATGATGTTCAGGTCAGCAAAGACGACATTCACTTCTACTTCACCGACGGTTATTTGATTTTCGCCAAGCCAGTGGAAGGCATACGGATGGCTGCGGTGTTTACGGCTGATGTAGAGGCCGGCGACGCGGAGCTGCTGCTGCTTCCACCGGACAGGAGCGAGCGCCGGTCACTCGCCGTCTACACGGGAAGCCCGAATCTGGACGAGCACCTCAACGCCGCCGTTCTGTTGTTCGGCGACAACACTTATGACGGCCTGATGCAGCAGATTCGCGCCAACGAGTTCAACCGGCCGCAGCCGGAAATGGGTGCGATCATGGCGGAACAATGGACGCATGTGGTGCGCAATCTTGCGTCGAGCTTCGAAGCGCGCTTGCTGCTCGATCTGCTTTCCCCGCGCCATCGGCAACAAGGCTGTTTCGTGGCTGCAGTCAGTGGCAGGAAGCTTGGAAACTTCGATGTGGTTTATGAGCCGCGATCGGATGAGCAAATCGTCGCCGGCAAGGTCACGTCGCGAAACGGCATGACGTTTTTCGACGTGTGGACAAGCTTCGCAGCGGCGCCTTACCGCAAGGGAGTCCGTAAAGCTCCGGAGCCCGAACTGACTCTGAAGGACTACCGCATCGATGCCACCCTCGAACCTGATCTCTTACTGCGCGCGACGACGAACGTCAAATTCACGTTGGCGGACAGTGGCGAGCGCGTTTTGCCATTCGAGATCGCCGGGGGCATGCAAGTGTCGTCAGCGACGATTGACGGGGAGCCCGCGGAAGTGCTCCAGCCGGAGTCGCTGCGCTCCAACCTGATCCGCAACGACGGCAATACTTTGTTTCTGGTGGCGGCCACGCATGCGCTCGAGGCTGGGCGCGATCATGAAGTGCAGTTTCATCATGAAGGCGCGGTGGTGGAAGACGCCGGCAATCACGTGTATTATGTGGGCCCGCGCGGCACATGGTACCCCAACTTCGAAATGCAGTTCGCGCGCTATGACCTCACGTTTCGATATCCCAAACAGCTTGGTCTGGTGATGCCGGGCGATCTCGTTTCCGACACGACGGACGGCGATTGGCGAGTTACGCGGCGCATGACGCCCGTGGCGATTCGTTTCGCCGGCTTCAACCTGGGGATGTACGAACGTACACAGGTAGTGCGCAACGGCTACACGGTCGAAGTCTGCGCGAATCGCGCCGGTGAAATCGCTTTGCAGCCCAAGCCTGCTGGTCCCGGCGTTACGCCCCGCGGACGCAAGCGCACCGCCACCGAACCTGTGGCTCCGCAAGCTCCGTATCCGCCCGCACGGCTGGAGGAGCTGGCTGCCGAGGTTGCGTCCAGCCTGGAGTTCATGGCCGCAAGATTTGGACCGCCACCGCTCAAGACGCTGGAGGTTTCACCCATCCCGGGAACCTTCGGCCAGGGCTATCCCGGACTGCTGTACCTCTCCACTTTGTCGTATCTGCGGCGCGAGGACCAAGCCATGGCCAGCCTCGACCGCCGCCAGCAAAGCTTCTTCATCGATCTGATTGAAGCGCATGAAACCGCGCATCAGTGGTGGGGAAACGTGGTTGGCGCCGCGAGCTACCGCGATAACTGGCTCATGGAAGCGCTCGCCAACTACTCGGCCTTGCTGTATCTGGAGAAGCGCGACGGGCGAGGCGCGCTGGATGCAGCGCTGGAAGACTACCGCGAGGATCTCCTGCGGAAGGATGCGGACGGCCACACCGCCGAATCCGCCGGGCCGATCGTGCTGGGAGCCCGCCTGGAAAGCTCTCATTCACCTGTTTCATGGAACACCATCACGTATGGAAAAGGCTCCTGGATCTTGCACATGTTGCGCGCGCGGACAGGCGACGAGCGTTTCACCGCCATGCTGGCCGAATTGCGCCGGCGCTACGAATGGAAGACCATTTCGACCGAGCAGTTCCGCCAGCTCGCGGCGGAATTTCTGCCACCCGGCTCACCCGACCCGAAGCTCGAGGCTTTTTTTGAACAGTGGGTTTACGGCACGGGAATCCCGACGCTCACTCTCAGCTACTCGGTGCACGGCCGCGCGCCGGCGGTGACGCTGACGGGCAAGGTGTCGCAAACTGACGTCGATTCCGAATTCAGCGTGCAGGTGCCTGTAGAGATCCAGAGTGGTACCGTCCGCGAGGTGAAAATGGTGCGGACGTCCGGCTCGCCCGAAGAGTTTACAGTGGCTTTGAAACAAGCGCCCGTCAAAGTCTCGCTGGACACGTCGAACGTGCTGGCGGTGAGCAAGTGAGCGGCAGCCGTCAGGCGTTCACCCGGTAACAGGCCAGCCAACCCTGGTTCCGGATGTAAAGCTGCCCGCCGCAAACTACCGGATGCGCCCAACTCGGCCGGCCCTGGTCGGGAATTGTGAACCGCGCCTTCTCCCGATAGCCATCCGGCGTCGCGTCGGCCAGGCCTGCGACGTTGTTTTCGCTCAGCAAATACAGGCTTCCATCGGCCGCCATCAGGCTGCCCTTACCCACGCTGCGGTCCTTCCACGCCACGCGTCCCGTGGCGTACTCCAGACAGGTGAGAATGCTGTTGGAATACCCGTAGAGGAATCCGTTCAGGACAACCACACCGCCGTGATGGTTCTGCATCTCGCGGCTGAAATAGATTTCTTCCGCCTTCACGGTGCCGTTCTGCGCGGTCAGGCCCAGTAGCGCGCAGCCGGTGCCGTAAGCCGAAGTGTAGAAAACTTTGTTGTCGTGGAACACGGGCGTCGCGATATTCGCCGTGCGATTCGCCACGCGTTCGTATCTCCACATCAGCTTCCCGTCGCCGGCCCGCACGCCCACGCCCGCCTCGGCGGTCAGAGCCATGATCGTTCGCACGCCCTGCACATCGGCGAGGATGCAGGAGGAGTACGCTGCGCTGTCGCTCAGGTCCCGGCTCGCCCAAACTGTCCTTCCAGAAGCCTTATCCAACGCCACGACCGTTGCGCCAGGCCCGCCCGGCGTCACGATCACGCGATCGCCGTCAATGAGCGGTGATTCGCTCAGCAGCCATTGCGGATTCTGTCCTTTGAACTCTTGCAGAATATTGCGGCGCCACACCTTCGCGCCGTCCTGCGCGCGCAGGCAGGCCAGCTCGCCGTTTTCGGCCAGTGCATACAAGCGGTCGCCGTCAAGCGTTGGCGTTCCTCTCGGACCGTTGCCGCGATCCTGCTCCATTTTGCCGGCGAGGCCAGTGACCCACGCCGTTTTTCCGTCCCCGCGGCTCAAGCAGAACACGGCGCTCTGCCGCTCCCGGACTCCCTGCACGTAGATGTGGTCGCCGCGGATCGCAAGCGACCCATATCCTTCGCCGAGCGTGGAAACGGACCACACCGCCGGCGGCCCGCCCGATGGCCACGACTTTGCCAAACCGGTTTCACTGGAAACTCCGGAGCGTTCCGGGCCGCGCCATTGCGGCCATTCGGGAGTGTCGCTTGCCGCCGTGATTCCGTGCGGTTGCAAGACCGGAGCGGCGAGGACGGATAGGAAATCTCTGCGTTTCACAGCGGATCCTCCTGAGCAGAGGTGTTAACGTCTAATATGTGCCGGACCGCTCAGCTTCGGCTGCCGGATAATGCTTCAGCCAGTTCCTGCTCCACCGTGCCCTGCTCCGTCGCTTCCACGTCGGCATACGCGTTCCGCCGCTTGTAGCACAGCAGCATGAACCCGGCCAGAATCAGCACCGGTGGGATCACCATAATGATGATGCCCATGTTCATCACGCGCGAGCGTTCCGCGTTTTGTGCCGCTGCCGTACGGAAACACATCACGCACTGCGCAAAGGCGCTCGATGCCACCAGAGGAACCAGCGCGGCGAGCCGTTTCATTGTGCCCTCATCAGCAGCGACCGGATGGAATCCGGCATGAAGATCATCATCAAAAGTATACACAGCACCAGCATCGGGAACAGCGTCAGAAACAGGCTGAACTTTTCGAACTTCAGGTGCATGAAGTAGGCAATGATCAGCGCCGCCTTGATGACCGACAATCCCATCAGCGCCGTCAGCATGATGAGCGTGGGCAACTGCTCGTATGCCAGGAAAACCTCGATGCCCGTCATCACCAGCAGCGCCACCCAGACGTACAGGAACGACACCGTCGTGCCGCCAACGTGTTCTACCGCTATCGCTTCGCTATGATCGCTCATGATCGCTCCTAAAGCCTGGCCGACATCAGATAAACCAGCGGGAAGATGAACATCCAAACAAGGTCCACGAAGTGCCAGTAGAGTCCGCTTACCTCTACGTCCTCATACTTGAACTTTCCACGCCCCACCGCGAACGCAATGATGCCCAGATAAATGACGCCGATAATGACGTGCGTCATGTGCAGTCCGGTGAGGGCGAAGAAGGTCCCTCCGAACAGCGGCACGCCCCATTCGTTATGGAACGGCGTGACGTGCTCGTTGTTGATGAGGTTCAGCCATTCCGTCAGGTGCAGGCCCACGAACCCCAAGCCAAACGCCATGGTGGCGAGAATCCATCTCACCGTCGCCTTGCGGTTGCCGTGGTTCATCGAATGCACCGCCATCACCATGGTCAAGCTGCTCGAGAGCAGGCAGAACGTCATAACGCTCGAGAAGATAATGCTCGGCACGAAAATGAAAGGCTTGGGCCAGTCGGGCGTCGAGAGGCGTAGATAGGTGTAGGCCATCAACAACGCCGAGAACGTAAGTGCGTCCGAAATGATGAACAGCCACATTCCGAACTTCTTCGAATTGATCGCGTACGGATGTGTGCCTCCCTGCCAGACCGAATCCATGACAGCGACTTTGGCGTCAGACATTCGTGCGTTACCCCCAGAAGAAAAATAAAGCCATCAGCAAGATCCAGATGGCGTCCAGAAAATGCCAGAAATACGCGCTCACGTCCACGGCGGTCCGCTTGCCCGGCCCCAGCCGCAGCAGAAACGCCTGCACGTCGATGTAGCTCAGGGCCGTGATCCCGCCCAGCAAGTGCAGGGCGTGTACGCACGTAAGCAGAAAGAAAAAGGAGCTGGACGGATTGGTCGCGAGATAAAATCCGGCGCTGTGCAATTCCCGCCACGCGGCATATTGGCCGCACAGAAACAGCGCTCCCAGAACCGTGGCGCCTGTCCAATAGCGATTGAAAGCGGCTCGCTGCCCACTCCGCAGGGCGCGCCGCGCCAGTTCGATCGCGAGACTCGACGCTACCAGCACTCCCGTGTTCAACCAGAGAATGCGCGGCATGGGCGTGGCCGACCAGTCATTCGACATCCCACGCCGCACGAAGAAGGCGCTGGTGAACGCCGCGAAGAACATCACGCTCGCGGCCAATAGGACCATCAATCCTGTCATAGAGGCCCGCCGGTGCGCCCCGCGTCCGCCGGGTTCGCGATCGCCGCCGCCAAAATTCCGCGCAGGCGGAGGTGCGCCGCGTCCTCCAATCACATCGGTTGTGAGCGATCCAGCCATATTCTCGTCTTTAAGCCGGGTCCGACTGCATGATGTAGTCTTTCGGGGCTCCGGGTACGCTGTACTCATAAGGGCCGTGATTGACCACTGGATGCTTTCCGGCGAAATTATCGAACGGCGGCGGCGACGGAACCGTCCATTCGAGTGTCGTCGCTTCCCACGGATTCACCGGCGCCGGCTTGCCCTTCTTCGCGCTCCAGATCAGATTAAACAGGAAGATGAGTTGAACCACTGCCGTAGCGAACGCCGCGTGCGTCATGAACGTGTGGACCGGCAGCAGCTTGCCTAGAAAATCGAAGTTCGTGAAATCCGCATAGCGCCGCGGATTGCCCGCGATCCCCAGGTAGTGCATCGGGGTGAAGATCGCATACACACCGATGAACGTCAGGTAGAAGTGGATCTTCCCCAGCGTCTCGTTCAGGAAGCGCCCGGTCACCTTCGGGAACCAGTAAAACGTTCCCGCAAACATGCCGAAGATCGCGGCCACGCCCATGATCATGTGGAAGTGGCCGACGACGAAGTACGTGTCATGGAAGTAAAGATCAAGAGCCGGTTGGCCCAGGAAGATGCCGCTGATGCCGCCCGTCACAAACAGCGAGACAAAGCCCAGCGCAAACAGCATGGCGGTAGTGAAGCGGATTCTGCCGCCCCAGAGCGTGCCGATCCAGTTGAATGTCTTGATGGCCGATGGCACCCCAATCGACATCGTGAGTATGGAAAATGCAAAGGCCGAATATGGGTTCATGCCGCTCATGAACATGTGGTGGCCCCAGACGAAGAATCCCAGGAACCCGATGCCCAGAATGGCGTACACCATCGCGCGATAGCCGAAGATGGGCTTGCGCGAAAACGTTGAAAGCAATTGAGAAGCCACGCCCATGCCGGGCAGGATCGCGATGTAAACCTCGGGATGGCCAAAGAACCAGAAAAGGTGCTGCCACAGCAGCGGCGACCCGCCCTTGTGATTGAGAATCTGGTCGTTCACTAGCAGCCCCGCCGGCAGGAAAAAGCTAGTGCCGGCCAGGCGGTCGAGCAGCAGCAGCACTCCCGCCGCCAGCAGCACCGCGAAACCCAGCAGGCCCAGAATCGCCGTGACGAACCAGCTCCAGCAGGTGAGCGGGAGCCGCATCATCGAGAGACCCTTCGCCCGCAGGTCAATAGTCGTAGCGATAAAGTTGATCGCGCCCATCAACGAAGCGCCGGAGAAAATCGCAATGCTGATGATCCAAAGCGTCTGGCCCAATCCCTCGCCGGGCCCCGAGAGTGCTCCGACCGCGCTCAGTGGAGGGTACGCCGTCCAGCCCGCGAGCGGCGCGCCGCCGGGCACGAAGAACGCCGCCACCATGACGACCAGCGCAAGGAAGGTGGTCCAGAACGAGAGCATGTTGAGCACCGGGAACGCCATGTCTTCGGCGCCGATCTGAATCGGCAGGAAATAATTCCCGAAACCACTTTGCGGAGCCGTGGTCAGCACAAAGAACACCATGATGGTGCCGTGCATGGTCATCAGCGACAGATACAGTTCGGGCGTCATGATGCCGCCCGGCGCGCCCGTCTTCCAGAGCGTTTCAAAAAAGCCAACCTTGGCGTCGGGATACACCAGATGGAACCGCATCAGCACCGACAGCCCCATTCCCAGGAAGACCGAGAACAGCGCCAGAAAGTAGTACTGGATGCCGATCACCTTGTGGTCGAGGCTGAAAATATAGCGTCGGATGAAGCCCGTGGGCGCGTGGTGCGCATGAACTATGGGTGAGGCCATGCTCTCTCCTCTGAAATTGCTGAACTGACGGAAACGCCGCGGTCGGTTTTCACTTCTGTGCGGCCTGCTCCTGCAACCACTTCTGGAAATCTGCTTCCGGCATCACCTCGAGGGTGGTCCGCATCTGGTGGTGTCCCAGCCCGCACAGCTCCGAGCACGGGACTTCATAGGTGCCGATCTGATCCGCCTGGAAATGGAAGGGAATCTCCATGCCGGGCACGATGTCCTGCTTCAGACGCAGCTCGCGCACAAAGAAGTTGTGGATGACGTCGCGCGATCGCAGGATCAGTTCAATTGGCTTGCCGACTGGAACCTTGATAGATGCGCTGGTGATGTCGTCCTTGCCCGCCGGGTCCTTATCGTCGATCCCGAACGGATTGCCGCCCTGGTCGTTAACCTGCTTAAGGTCCAGCTTGCCGAACTTCCCATCCGGCCCGGAGTAGCGGAAGCTCCAGGCAAACTGCTTGGCCATCACTTCAATACGCATCGCCCCGGCCGGCGCTTCCTCGAAATGTACCGCCGCCCAGATGCGCGTTCCCGCCAGTACCAGGCCGATGAACAGAACGGCCGTCGCCGAGGTCCACAACACTTCCATGACGTTATTGCCGTGGGAATAGTGCGCCGTACCGCCGCGGTCGCGGAACTTGATAATTACGTACCCCAGCGCCATTTGCGCGCAGAAGAAAATGATCCCCGTCACCCACAAGGTGAGGGTGAACTGCGCGTCGTAAAACTGGCCGTGCTGGGAAATCGGTGGCGGAAACCACCAGTAATGACCTAGAAAGAAGTAGCAGATAACCAGCGTCAGGACCCAGACCACCGCGCCGAGCAGCATGCACACTCCAAAAAGGAAATCGCCCGGGATGTGGGCTTAGGGATAGACCCTAACATAAAGTGACTAGAATGGCAACTTAGAAATGCAAGACACGGGAAAAAGCGGCCGTACAACTCCTGCGTGCCGTCAGAGGACCGGCGGTAGCGCCAGTTGTGCTTTCCCCAGGGCCTTCTGGAGCAGCGTCACCGCCTCGGTTTCTGGAACGCGCCGGGCCATGGAGAGCTCCGTCACCAGCATGTGCCGCGCGCGGTCCAGCATCTTTTTCTCGCGGAAGGAGAGCGGTTTGTCTATCTGCAATAGCAGCAGACCTTTCAAGACTTCCGCGACGCTCAGCAGACTTCCGCTCAGCATCTTTTCGGAATTCTCTTTAAATCGCGATTTCCAGTCCCCGTGGAACTGGCAGGTTCCGGCAGCCAGGAACGCCAGAACCCGGGTGATCTCGGCGTTGCGCGTAATTTTCCGCAACCCGATGGTGTCCACATTGGAAAAGGGCACCATCACCGTCATGCTGCCGTAGACCAGACGCAATAAATAGAATTTTTCGAATTGAGTGCCGAAGGAGCGACTGCTGATGTTTTCAATGGTGCCAACCCCCTGATTGGGGTACACCACTTTATCACCGATATCGAAGGTCATACGGAGATCCCCTCCACTTGTACCACCGGTGCTCAGTTGTGACTAGAATTGAAGTGACGAGAGAAACAAATCATAAGCGCAATACTTGTCAATGTCAACAAAAAAAGTTACTCAAAGCCCCTTCTGATGGGCGTTTCCAGCATGCCTAATATTTTCCGACTATCGAGAACCGTCGACCCAGTTAGGCCAGAAAATTGCACACCAATCCCAGGTTCCACCTAGCCCAGGTGGTGTAATCCGTTACCCGACCAGACGACGGATATAATCCAGATTCCGGATCATATCGTCGTCGACCGAGTTCGACGGGCAACTGGTTTCCAGGTTCGCGTAACCGTGAAATCCAATCTCGTCGATGGCTCTAATGACCGCCGGGAAATCGATCTTGCCTTCGCCCAGGTAATGCGGGTTGTCTTTCAAGTGAATCTGGCAGATTCGGTTTTTGCCCAGCCACCGGATTTCCTTCAATACGTCAAAGCCGGCCTCTGTAGAGTTGCCGACATCGTAATATGTCAGCACCGCCGGGGACTTCGTGCGCTCCATGATCCGGACGTTGTCTTCGGCCGAAATTGTGTCTTCCAGCCCGAGGATCACCCCGGCTTTTTGCGCCTCTGGCGCGATCTCGTGCAGCACATCCCCTACGTAATCCATTTCTTCTCGGGTCGTGAGCGCGCCCTTACCGAAAAACGGCAGCAGAATCACGCGCGCGTCCAGCCTCTTCGTAATGGGAATCGAATCGGCCACCCACTTTTGACCCAACTTGTCGCTTTTCAGGTAGTTGACGTGGAGGATATCGAGGCAGGTGCCATCCAGGGCGATTTTGTGGATTTTGGCCGCGGTCAGAAACTGTTGTTGCAGGGCCACGTCGTCCATCGGCAGCCTGCCGTCCAAGGGTTTGCGTCCCAGACTCACCTGGACGCCTTCGAATCCCAACCGGGCGGCCGTCTCTACCGACTCCAGTTTCCCGGTCAGCCGCAAATTCCAGTCGGTGACGCCGATTTTCAGGCCGCGCGCCCGAGCGCGAACTCGAGGGGCGGCGAACACTGCACCCGCGAACTGGAGCAGGGTCCGGCGCGAGATCGACATGAATCAGCCCTGGGAAGCCGCCCGGACCAGGGGCCTAGCTGGCGCTCGCTCCGCCTGAAGAAGCCGCCGCAGACTGCGGAGGTCGTTCAGCAGCCGCCCGCTGGTCTTGATGTGCAGGGAGAGCTTGGCCAGATTGTACGCCACGATTTGCAGTGCTTCTTTCCGGCGCTCCGGACCTTCCTTGATTGCCAGTGCGATTTCTTCATCCACCTCACGCCGGGCTTCTTCGATGGCCTCAGCCAACAGCGAAACGTATTGATGAGAGCTTTCGATGTTGTCGAACGGCGTTTCCGATACGTAACTCATAGGCGCCTTTCCAACTGGTCTAGAGTGGCGGGATCGTTATGTGAATGAAACTTAATTCTCGCACAAAAAGGCGGAAACCGAACCCTCGGATTTTGCCAGGAGTTCACCCGATCCTGCCTAGGACGCAAATTTGGCCCGGTTAGGTTCGCCATGTTACCATCCTTATATCCGGCACAACAAGCGGGGACGTAGTTCAGTTGGTTAGAACGCCGGCCTGTCACGTCGGAGGTCGCGGGTTCGAGCCCCGTCGTCCCCGCCAATCCCTTCAATCATTTAGACCCATCGGTGGTAGCCTTCTTTAGGCTCCTTCTCTTGTGCGACGACGCTCACGGGATTCTTGTCGTATTTCTCGAAGCGAATGGCATAGTTGAAAACGCTGCAAAGGATTGTCCGGAACTGGTTGACGCTCGATGCGGCGAGGCCTCCCTTTCGCAGATCCGTGAGAAAGTTCCGCACCTCATCCGGTGTGACCTCGCGGGCCTTTTTCTTCCCAAACCGCGCAATCACGCGTGGTGTTCTGTACTGGAATTTGCTCCGGGTCTTGCTGCCGTGGTGGTGCCACCAGTCGTTGAATTCCTGGTACTCTACGCGGGAGGATGGTTGCCAGGCGCGTTTGCGTGGCCGGCCGGAGTCGGTGACGTTATCGTCGAACTGCTCGCCCCGGTTGTCGGCATCGCTTATGTGAGTGGGTCGCGCAGGTCAGCCGGTTTGCTGCGGGCCTGGAATCTGTTTGGGATCGGCGATCTGGTTGTGGCCGCAGCGACCGGTTTCCTGACATCACCCTCGCGGCTGGAGATACTGGCGTTCGATCGGCCAAATGAACTCATCAGCGCGTTTCCGCTGGTTATGATTCCAGCTTTTCTGGTACCCCTCGCTGTGTTGTTGCACCTGGCATCTTTGGAAAAATTGCGCCAGACCGAGACTGGACCGCGGATTCTGAACCCGCTTCTCGGCGGTGGGGGTAATCGAACGTACTGAAGGAACGAGTCACGGCCCATCCTGCCCGGTGAGTGACCACGAAAGAGCGGTCGCAACAAGCTGATTGGCAAATGAACATATCACGCCCTGCCCGTGGATATGGGTTCCATCACGTCCGCAAGCCGCTTCGCCACTCCGCAGGATGCTGGCCGACTTATGGGTAGTAATCCTCAACCCTCAACGCACCGGGAACGGATAGGTATAATGGCGCGATAAGGAGACGAGGAGGGGGA
>Ga0181536_10001340_pt1 | contig 29065 bp, 26 predicted proteins | sample PEATcosm2014_Bin_41_FD_121105 | JGI IMG/M metagenome (GOLD analysis project Ga0181536, IMG submission 121105) | Peatland microbial communities from MTU Mesocosm Facility, Houghton, MI, USA - PEATcosm2014_Bin17_60_metaG | ecosystem: Environmental > Terrestrial > Soil > Wetlands > Peat | place...
CGTTGTTCGTCGTCAACAGGCCAAAGGCGCTTTCCACCACCTGGATTTGAAAAGGCGCGCTGGTGCCGGCGCTGGTGGTCACCGTGATCGTGCCCGTGCCCACCGGCGTCGCCGACGGAAGAATCGCGTCCATCTGGGTGGGACTTTGGTAATAAAACAACGGGTTCGTAGTCGTCCCGTTCACCGTGACGCTGACGGTCACGCCATTCAGTGTGCTTTGTAAGGGCGGGTTCAGCAGCTTCGTGGTCTGCGGCGACAGATTTGTGCCCCAAATCTCGAAGATCGAGCCTTGCGCGATGCCGTAATTCGGCAGTCCCGGCAAGGTGAAGCTGTAGTTGTTCAACAGGCCAGTGACGGTGGGCGTCTGCCCCAGCGCATGACCTGCGAAAATGCCCGCCAAGGCGAGCGTGAAGCCGGCAAATCTCATAATTTCTCCTTTAATGAATGCATCGTGCGCCGGAGCGTGAAGTGTTTCAGATCATATTCTCTCATATGCCGGCAAGATTTGAAACAACCCGCCGCATGGTTCTCCCGATCCCGACTGATTTATGCCGCCCGCCCCCCGCGCCTGCCGCCCGCCGCGAGTGGTAGTCTCTAGAAATGCACTCCAAAACGCGCGCTTTACCAATTGCAGTGGCCGCGTGTGCCGTGGCTCTCTCGATGCCGGCCCTCGCCCAACCCGCTCCAGCCGGCAAGACCGCCGAGCAGGCGTTCAAGAACATCCAAGCCCTGCAGGGCACGCCAGCCGATCAGGTGTTCCCCGCCATGCAATTCATCGCCGCGTCGCTCGGAGTGGAATGCGACTTCTGCCACGTACAGGGCAAGTTCGATTCCGACGACAAGCCCGCCAAGAAGGCCGCGCGCAAGATGATCGCCATGACGCTGGCCATCAATAAGGACAGCTTCAACGCGCGGAAGGAAGTCACCTGCTACACCTGCCATCGTGGCAGTCACGACCCTGTGGGCACGCCGCCCGTCCTCACCAGCGACGCGGGACCCGAGCACGCCGAGTCGGCCCCGGCCACCTCCAGCGCGGAGCCCGCCGCCGATCGGCTCCTCGACAAATACGTCGCGGCCATTGGCGGCGCGGACGCGCTCCACAAGATCTCCAGCCGCGTGTCGAAAGGCAGCATCGCCGTTGCCGGCCACGAAACACCCATCGAAGTCTTCGCCAAAGCTCCGGATAAGCGCATGTCCGTGACGCATTCCCCATCGGGCGACAGCATCACCGCCTTCGACGGGCAAGACGGATGGCTCGGGAGCACAGGGCGCCCGGCGCGCGACATGTCGGGGCCGGAAGCCGAAGCCGCCAGGCTCGACGCCGATTTCTACTTCGCCACGCACATCAAAGAGATCTTCAGCGGATTCCGCGTGGGGCATCCCGATAAGATCGGCGACAGCCCGGCCTATACGTTGATCTGCATGCGCCAGGGCCAGCCGCCGGTGCGGCTTTACTTCGACCAGTCGTCCGGCTTGCTGCTGCGGCAGGTGCGCTATACCGACACGCCCATCGGCCGCAACCCCACCCAGATCGACTACGCCGATTATCGCGAGGTGGATGGCGTCAAGGTGCCGTTCCGCTGGACGCTGGCGCGGGTCAACGGGCGCTTCACGATTCAGATCCAGGAAGTGCGGCAGAACGTGCCGATCGACGACGCCAAGTTCGCGAAGCCCGCTGCTCCGGCCGGCTCGGACGTGCTTGACCGTTTTTGGGGAAAACCGCTCCCTGACGGTCGCGGCTCGGAAACAGTCGCGGCTCGGTAACGGTCGCATTGATTTCGCAAGGCTTACTGAGCCGGGCCCAGGGGGCACCCCGTCAGGGAGCGGTCTCCGTCAGTTAGGAATTCCCGATGCGGTTAAGCAGCGCGATGTGGCGACGCCTACCACTCTCCGCGTGCCGCGCTATAACTGGTATTGACGGTTTTGGTGCTACCTGGCCAACATGCCGGTGGAGAGAATTTTGCGACCCGCGGTGACGCAATTGAAGGACATCCGCTTTCTCGCCCTGATCCTGGCTGCCGTGCTGGCATTCAATGGGACCGCCCAAACCCCGCCGCACGCGAAAAAGAAGCTCCTGGCGATCGGCGAGGAGAAGGGCTACCGGCACGAAGCCGTTTCTCACGCGCTGGCCACCATCGAACGTCTGGGCCGGGAGAACGGGCTTTGGGACACCACCATCCGCACCGACACCGAGGCGCTCACCAAAAAGAAGCTGGAGTATAACGCTCCCAACCTGAACAATTTCGATGCCGTGTTGTTTTACACGGGCGGCACTCTGGAAATGGACGGCCAGCAAAAGGACGATTTTCTCTCGTTCATTCATGACGATGGAAAAGGTTTTGTCGGAGTCCACAGCGCCACGATTACGTTCACCAATTGGCCGGAATACGGAGAAATGATCGGCGGCTATTTCGACGAGCATCCCTGGGGCACGTTCAACGCGCCGATCGTCGTCGAAGACCCGGCCTTTCCAGGAATGAGCCAGTGGCCCGGTGCGTTCGTGCTGCGCGACGAGATCTACCAGTTGCGGAACTATTCGCGCGATAAGTTGCGCGTCCTGCTGCGGCTGGATGCGGACAAACTCGATCTGGCCAACAGGAGCGTGCACCGCACCGACCGCGACTTCGCCGTGGCGTGGGCCAAAATGTACGGCAAGGGCAGAGTGTTCTATTCCACACTCGGGCATCCGGTCGAGAATTGGGACCGCAGCGACCTGCAGAAAATGTACGTCGAGGCGATCAAGTGGGCCATGAAGCTGGAAGATGCCGACGTAACGCCGCGCCCGCTGGGGCGGCAGCCGTGACGCGCCGGGCCTTTGGCCGTATGGCGGTTGGCGGCGCAGCCGCAGGGCTAAAGTTGCGCGCTGCGGGCACGCCGGGCACACTGAATATCGGCATGGGGACCTACAGCTATCACGGTCTCTCCATGGAGGCGACGATCGCCCAGTTGCAGGACCTCGGCATCCAAGAGGTCGAAATGTCGCGCGGCGAATTCATGCTCCTTGCGCATCCCGGCGAGGAGCGCTTCCGCGGCGCGCGCGCGCTTTTCGACAAGGCGAGGATACGCTGCGTGTCCTATTATGCGGCGACCATCCACGACGAACATGAACTCGATCTGGCGATCCGGTTTGCCGGGCTGCTGGGAGCCGGCAACATCACCGGAGACGCCACTGGAGGCCCGCTGCTGAAGAGGATCGACGAAAGCTGCACGCAGGCAGGGCTGAGCTTTGGCATCCACAACCACTATTTTAAGACGAAGTTCGCCTACGAAAGCCCCGACGACGTGCTGCGGGCGCTGGCCGGTTTGTCGAAGACTATGGGCGCAACCGCGGACGTGGGCCAGTTCGCCTCCTGCGGATATGACACGGTGGATGCCGTGCGGAAACTTGGGCCTTATCTGAAGCTGGTGCATCTCAAAGACATCGCGGCGGCAGGTGCGGAAGACAACGTGCTGCTTGGACAAGGGATCGCGAAGATTCCCGAAGTGATGCGAGAGCTGCATAAGCTGCATTTCGGTGGGCTGGTGGCGATTGAGTATGAAAAAGAAGGGCCAGTCGAAGAGGACCTGCGCAAGGAAGTCGCGTTTGCGCGTAACCTGGCGTGACATGTTGCGACACGCTTTTTTGCTCACGATGGCGTTCCTGGCGTCTGGACTGCGCACGCTGCCGGGCGCGGAGGCGCATCCAATCCTTCCCCTTGGCTCCCCGGCGCCGGACTTCGCGCTGCCGGGGGTGGACGGAAAGATACACCGGCTTGGCGATTATGCGGCCAGCCCGGTCCTGGCGATCGTGTTCACTTGCAATCATTGTCCGATCTCGCAGCTTTACGAGCAGCGCATCCAGCGGCTGTTTGAAGACTATCGCGCCAAGGGCGTGGCTGTCGTTGCCATCCAGCCGAACGCTCCGGAAGCGCTTCGGATCGACGAGTTGGATTCCTCGGACATGAGCGACACGCTCGCGGAGATGAAAATCCGCGTGGCTTACAAGCACCTCAGTTATCCGTATCTTTACGACGGCGACACCCAGGCAGTCGCGCGGGCTTACGGTCCGCAGGCCACGCCGCACGTGTTCGTGTTCGATCGCGACCGCCGCTTGCGGTACGAGGGCCGCGTGGATAACAGCTATCGCGTGGAACTGGTGAAGACGCAAGATGCGCGCAATGCCATTGACGCGCTTTTGGCGGGCAAGCCGGTCGAGGTCGCGCACACAGGCGTTTTCGGCTGCTCGACTAAGTGGAAAGAGAAGGAGTCCGAGAGGTTGGCGGCGCTCCGGAAGCTGGAAGAAAAACCGGTGACGCTGGAGTCAGCTTCGGCAGAAGAATTGAGGAAGCTGCGCGCGAACCCGGCGAAGAAGCTGACGCTGGTCAGTTTCTGGGATACGCGGTGCGAATCGTGCATGGAGCAGTTCACCGGCATTGAGGACACTTACCGAATGTACAGTGTGCGGGGTTTCGAACTGGTCACCGTGGCAGCCAACCCTCCCGACGCGCGGGCCGCTGTCCAGCAAGTGCTCGAAAAGCAGCACGCCACCAGCCGCAATCTGATGTTCGCGTCCGGCGATGCCTCGCCGTTGGCGCGCGCCTTCGATCCAGAGTGGGACTCGGCCGTGCCGTACACCGCGTTGATTACTCCCGATGGAAGAATGGTGTACCGGAAGTTCGGCGCGGTGGATATGTTGGAGTTGCGGCGGTCCATTCTGGCTAACATCGACTGGGAGTACGAGGGGTTCAGCCAATACTGGGCACGGTGACGTCGGATCCAACGCACAACTCCACGAAGGCACGTTCATCCAGCTTATTGCGGCCGGGATAGCGATGCCACCGATATGCTGGAGCGGAGGCCACAGTGAGCACTGGAGGGCGGGCAATTCTGCCCGCAGCCGGCTTTTCAGCCGGCTCTGGCCGCCTGAAAGGCGTCCCCAGAGGGGACCCCAGGCCAACATTGGCCGCCCTCCGGTGTGTTTGATGTCAGAATTCAGCCCAGCCACCGGCGGCGCCGGATTGAACGGGGATGTGACTTCTCAGAACCACCGATTCCGCTACGAATTGTGGGGCGGGCAATTGTGCCCGCAGCCGGCTTTTCAGTCGGCTTGGCCGCCTGAAAGGCGTCCCCAGAGGGGACCCCAGGCCAAGATTGGCCGCCCTCCGGTGTGTTTGATGTCAGGAGTCAGAGGTCGGAAGTCAGAATGCGCCCGCCCCGGCGGTTTCTGTCCCCTGTATTCTGTCTTCCGACTCCTGTCTTCTGTCTCCTGTCTCCTGGCTCGGCACCACCACGATCCCGGAATCGGTAACGGTATAGCCGCGGGCGCGGTCCGCCTCCTCGTCATAGCCGATGAGGCTCGATTCGGGGATTTCGACGCCGGTGTCGATGATGGCGCGCCGGATACGGCTGTTGCGCCCGATCTTGACGTTGGGCATCAGAATCGAATACTCGACTTCGCAATAACTGTTCACCCGCACCCCTGTGGACAGCACGCTGTGGACCACCCTGCCGCCAGAGACAATGCAGCCGGCGGCCACAATGGAATCGACCGCCACTCCCATGCGGCGGCCTTCCTGCGCGAAAACGAACTTGGCGGGCGGCGCCTGCACCATGCGCGTGCGAATGGGCCAGTTGAGGTCGTAGAGATTGAACTCGGGCGTCACCGCGACCAGGTCCATGTTGGCTTCGTAAAATGCATCGATAGTGCCGACGTCCCGCCAATAGCGCGCCTGCTTATCGTTAATGTCCCGGAAGTCGTAGGCGATTACGCGGACCTTTTCGAGCGCGCCGGGAATCACGTCCCTGCCGAAATCGTGCGACGAGGCCGGGTCCCGCGCGTCATCCTGCAAAAGGCGCAACAGGACCTCGGTATTGAAGACGTAGATTCCCATGGAGGCGCTGACCATCTCCGGATTGAAAACCGAGCGCGCCGCGTCGGCCTGCCGCGGCTTTTCCTGGAAGCCCACGATGCGGTGGTCGGCATCGATCTCGGCGATGCCGAAACGCTCGGCTTCCTGGGGCGCCACCTGGAGGGTGGCGATGGTGATGTCGGCGTGGTGCAGGTGGTGCCAATCCACCATCTCGCGATAGTTCATTTTGTAGATGTGGTCGGAGCCGAGGATCAGGGTCAATGCGGGCTGTTCCACTTCGATACTTTGGCTGTTCTGAAAGACCGCGTCGGCCGTGCCCAGGTACCAGTCGCCCCCCAGGCGCTTCATGGGCTGGATGGTTTCGATGAACTCGCCCAGTTCGGGCGAGAGGATGTTCCAGCCGTCGCGGATATGCCGGATCAGCTCCAGCGATTTGTATTGTGTTAGGATAAAAATTCGTCTAAGGTCCGAATTAATACAGTTTGACAGCGTGAAGTCGATGATGCGGTAAACGCCGCCGAAAGACACGGCCGGCTTTGCGGTATCCCGAGTGAGGGGCGCTAATCGGTCGCCGGTGCCGCCTGCCAATAAAATTGCTAAAACGGTTTCCATATCAGTTAACTTACTGAAAAAAGGATGGTTGCGCGCCAGACTGTCCGCTTGGCGAAACGGTTCTCGCCAATTTGGGCTTGACTTTGTCCGCCAACCACTTAATGATATCAATACCTTCTCTGCGAAATGCAGAAAATTTTGGTCGGGTTGGGAGGTGTAGTTTTATTTGGCTGAAGTAAAGTTGCAGGATGGTGAAACGCTCGAAAACGCTCTTCGGCGCTTCAAGCGAAAGGTCCAGCAAGAGGACATTATCAAGGAGGTCAAGAGACACTCCTTCTACTTGAAGCCGGGAGAGAAAGCGCGGGTCAAGAGTGCGCTGGCCCGCAAGCGGAACCGGAAAAAGTCGCGCCGGGAAATCGAATAACACGGACGGACAGGTCTCCACCTGTCCGTTCCACAACCCGTTCGAGGAAACCAGGTTGGGGTTATGGCGGAGTTCCAGGATCGGATTCTCAAGTGCTCAGATTGCGGAGCTGAATTTGTTTTCACAGCGGGAGAACAACACTTCTTCCACGACAAGAACTTCAAGAACGAGCCTAAACGCTGCAAAGCGTGCAAGAGCAAGCGGCAGCCGGGGCCGTCGGGGGCCGGCAAGACGGAAACCATGACCGTTTGTTCGCAGTGCGGCCGCGAGACCACCGTGCCGTTTCGGCCCACGCAGGGGCGGCCCGTATTCTGCCGGGAGTGCTTCCTGAGCCGCAAGGCGGCGGCGGCCGGCGCCGGGTGAGACAGGCAAGGCTCTTGTGGGGCACAGCGGCCTGAGAGGCCGCCGCAGGCCGGGGGCCTGCCCCACAAGGGCCGATAATCTCTGATGCCTGGCCGCGCTGACTCCCTTCACCTCACGGTTAAAGTTGTTGTTTACGCTTCCCTCTATTTCGCCACGGCCTTTGTGCTAGGTCCGCCGCTGTACTGGCTCGGCGGATACATCGTGGGCATCACCGCCACTGGCTTGCTGGCTGCCGTGTTCAGCAATAGTCTGTGCGTGCGGATTTACATGCATCGCGGCATCGCCGCTATCGGACTGCAGGGGGATAGGGCGGCACTGGTAAACCTGGGAATCGGATGCCTCGGTGGAATGGGCGCGGCTGCGTTGGTGCTGGCGGGTCCGCTGCTGATCCACGCGGCGCGCATGGAACGCGATCCAGGCAGCCAGGCCAGCCTGTCTTCGTTCTTTTTCGTCTCCGTCCTGCTGCTGTTCGGGTCGGCGGGCGAAGAACTGTTGTTCCGGGGATTTGGATTTCAGGTTTTGCTGCGCGCCTTGGGTGGTTGGACAACCATCCTGCCGGTGGGGGTGATCTTCGCCGCGCTGCACGCCGGCAATCCCAACGTCACCTGGCTCGGCTTGGCGAACACCGCGGGATTCGGCATCCTGTTCGGCTATGCCTTCCTGCGCAGCCACGACATATGGTTGCCCGTCGGCCTGCATTTCGGCTGGAACTTTACGCTTCCGCTTTTCGGCGTCAACGTCAGCGGGCTTACAATGAGATTGACGGGATTCACCATGCGGTGGTCCGCCGGGACGCTCTGGAGCGGCGGCGAGTATGGGCCGGAAGGAAGTATTCTGACCTCGGCCGTTCTCTTTCTCCTGTTTGCGTATCTGTGGAAAGCGCCCATCCGGCGGCAACCGTCCGCTCTGCTGGACCCGCCCGCGGGTGATGTGACATGCGTGCCTGGACAGCCGTTTTCGCCATCTTCCTGACGCCGCTCGCGAGTGGAGCGGATAAGCTCACCGAGCAGGACCGCATCGAACTGATGCGCGGCCTGGTGGCGGAGTACGCCACGGTCAAGCAGTTGCTGCCGCGCGCCAAGAAGGCGCTGCCCTTCGAATCGACAGGATCTTTCGATAAGAAGGAGTGGCAGGCAGCCTCGCGGGAGTATGGCCCGGCAGGGCGTGTCGGCGACCTCGTGCAGATCACCAAGATATCCATCGAATCCGACAAGCTGGTGCTGCAGATCAACGGCGGGTTCAATGGCGGCCGCAAGTGGTACAGTGGCGCGCAGATCGGCGGCGGCATCGGCGGCGGCGGACCGATGACTCCTTTGGGCGGGGGAGATTCCAACGCGCCCGGCGGCACCACCATCGAAATCCTGTTCCATAAACCGCTGGAGCCGATGAAGGCGGCGGAGGTCAAGAAGATGCTGGCGCCGGTGCTGGATTTTGAGAAGCGCAGCGCCACTCAGTTGTATGCCGAGGTCCTGCCGCCGGAAGTGCAGACGGCCATCCACGACAAGAAGGTGATCGAGGGCATGGACCGCGATCAGGTGCTGCTGGCAATGGGGCGTCCCGCTCACAAATCCCGCGAGGTGAAGGACGGCATCGAACTGGAAGACTGGGTTTTCGGTCAGCCGCCCGGAAAGATCACGTTTGTAACCTTCAACGGCAGCAAGGTGATCAAGGTGAAGGAAGAGTACGCGGGACTGGGCACGGAAGTGAAATAGCTATTAGCTATCAGCTATCAGCAGGTGCTTAACCGTAATTGGGGAAACCGCTCCGTTGAAGACGCACCTCGAGCCCGCCGGCCTGCGTCCGGTGGACCGGCGAGGGCGCCGGTCCGCGGGCGAGGGCGCCCGCCCCACGAAGGCGCGTCTTCATCATCTTTGGTGGCCCGCAGGGCCAAGGGGCACTCCCTGACGGTCGCGGCTCGGTAACAGTCGCGGGTTGGTAACAGTCGCGTTGATTTTTGGAGGGCCTACTGAGCCGCGACCGTCAGGGAGCGGTTTCCGCAAAACGGTTAAGCACCCACGCTGATCGCTGACAGCTATTCGCTGAAAGCTGCTATCCTTTAAGGTAATCCACACTTAAACTCTAGGAGAAGAAATGGCTGTAAAAGTTGGCATCAATGGATTCGGCCGCATCGGCCGGAATGTGGTCCGGGCGGCCCTGCACCGGAACGACATCGAATTCGTAGCGGTGAACGACCTGACGGACACCAAGACGCTGGCGCATCTGTTGAAATACGACTCCGTGCTGGGCACGCTGCCCGTGGAGATCCACGCCGAAGGGGATGCCATCCTGGTAGGCGGCAAGAGCATCAAAGTGTTCGCCACGAAGGATCCCGCGCAGCTCGATTGGAACTCGGTGGGCGCGCAGATCGTCATCGAATCGACCGGCAAATTCACGGATGCCAAGGACGCCTGCAAACACATCCGGGGAAGCGTGAAGAAGGTCATTATCTCCGCGCCGGCAAAGAACGAAGATGTCACGCTGGTGCTGGGCGTCAACGACGGCACCTACGATCCCGCGAAGCACAACATCATTTCGAACGCGTCCTGCACCACCAACTGCCTGGCGCCGGTGGTGAAGGTGCTGCACAGCACGGTCGGCATCCAAAAAGCATCGATGACCACCATCCACAGCTACACCAACGACCAAGTCGTGCTGGACTTTCCGCACAAGGATCTGCGGCGCGCCCGTGCGGCGGCTTTGAACATGATCCCCACCACTACCGGCGCCGCCAAGGCGATCGGCTTGGTTATGCCCGAACTGAAGGGCAAGCTGGACGGCTATTCGATGCGCGTGCCCACGCCGGATGTCTCGGTGGTCGATCTCGTCGCCATCACCAATCGCCCCACCACTGCCGAGGAAGTCAATGCGGCCTTCAAAGCCGCCGCCGCCGGCCCAATGAAGGGCATTCTAGCCTACACCGAAGACCCCGTGGTGTCGACCGATATGCTGCACAATCCGCACAGCTCGATCGTGGACGGGCAGATGACCAAGGTGCTCGACGGCAACCTGCTGAAGGTGGTCGCCTGGTACGACAACGAGTGGGGTTATTCTTGCCGGGTCGTGGACCTGATCGCGTTCCTGACACAAAAGGGCCTGTAGGGACAGGCCTCCTGGCCTGTCTAGCCGGCAGACGGCGAACTGAAGTTCGCCGGGCCCGGAGGGCACCCCCGCTAAAGCGTGCGCCACCAGCCCGGGCCGTCAGTAATAGCGCGGCACGGTGGGATCGATTTCCAGGCTCCAGCGGTCGATGCCGCCGGCCATGCTCACCGAATCCTCGAATCCCTGGCGGCGCAGCCACTGGGCGACCTGCAGGCTGCGCATGCCATGATGGCAAAACAGCACCAACTGCGCAGTGCCGGCGCGCAGCGACTCCAGCGATTGCGGCACGGCACGCATGGGAATCAACTCCGCTCCCGCGATGTGCGCCTGTTGGTGCTCGAAAGGTTCGCGCACGTCCACCATGCGGATCTTTTCGCCTGCATCGAGGCGCCGCTTGACTTCACTTGGATCGATCTCTATTGCCGGCACGTTCCCCTCCGGAAACCACACATATCGCGTCTGACGCCGCGGCGCAACCGCGATCGCGGTGGCGCACGCATCGCTCGTCGCGGCCATTCGCCTGCAGCGCCGGATGCCGAAAGCCGAAAGCTTGCGGCTGTGCCGATTCGGCCCTGGTGTGACCGCCCGGCCCGCTCTAAATTTGAAACCGCCGAGCGCCCGATTCGCGTCTCACAGGCTTGCTATAATTGTCGGGTACCTACCAGGTAACGCCGCGTCCTTTATAACAAACATGAAGTGTGTCACAGCTCTTACTCTTATCGTATTGACAGCGGTCACCGGTTTTTCGCAGACCGCTACCCCCACCTTTGGCTTCGCCACCGGGCAATCCGCGCGATTGGTGATCGGCCAGCCGGAATTCGATGCCGAATCGGATACCGCCAGCCAGACCATCGTGGGCGCGGTGAGTGGTTTGGCATACGCCAACGGAACGTTGTTCGTGGCGGATTCCAATATGGTGGGCGCCGCGCCGGTGAATAACCGGGTGCTGCTTTTCCAGGCGGCACAACTCCCGGCGCCTAACGCGGCGCTGGCGTATAACACTTTGTGTCCGGTGTGCGTGGGGTCGGCCAATGTGGTTCTGGGCCAGCCGGACTTCACCAGCACACTGCCGGCGCCCTGCGTGCCGCCACCCGCCAACGTCACGGTGACCACCACTCCCACCACCCCCACCTGCCTGGCCACATCGCCCCAGACGCCCACCGCCACCGGCATGCGCCAACCTACGGCGGTAGCCTCCGACGGCACTCACCTGGCCGTGGCAGACACCCTCAACAACCGGGTGCTCATCTGGAACACCATTCCGGCCACGAACGCCCAGCCGCCCGACGTAGTGGTAGGACAGACGAATTTCACCAGCAACAGTTTCCCGGGCGACACCCCCTCGGCGTCTTCCTTACGCGGCCCGCAGGGCGTCTGGATACAGAACGGCATGTTGTTCATCGCCGACACGATGAACGACCGGATCCTGATTTACAATTCCATTCCAACGGCCAACGGCGCCGCGGCCGACATCGTGCTGGGTCAACCCAACATGACGACGTGGGTGCAAATCAACATCGCCGACCAAACCACCAGCGCGGCGGCCAACAACATGCTAACGCCGGTGTCGGTGACTTCCGACGGGACGCATCTGTTCGTCGCCGACCTGGGCTTCAACCGCGTGCTGATCTGGAATTCGATTCCAAGTACCAACCAGCAGCCGGCCGACGTGGAGATCGGCCAGCCGAACATGACTACCGGCATAGCCGACGACGCTTTTTCCACGCCGAGCAACTACACCGGAACGCTCCCCGCCCCCGAAACAGCGGTGCTTTGCACCGTTTCGAACGGTGTGGACTCGAACAACAACCCGACATACCCTTCGCTTTGCGAATACACGCTCAGTTTCCCGAGGTTCGCGCTTTCCGATGGCAAGAATCTGTATGTCGCCGACGGCGGCAACGACCGCGTGCTGATTTACCAGCCGATCCCCACTGCCAGCGCAGCGGGCGCGCAGATCGTGCTCGGACAAACCGACTTTATAACCGACGCGCCCACCGATGGCGCGGATACCATGGATGCGCCGCTCTCGCTGGCTTGGGATCCGGTCAACCAGAACTTGTTCGTGGCGGACACCTACAACCAGCGCGTCCTGGTTTACACCATGGCGGAACAGGATCTGCTCTACAACGCGGTGGTGAACACCGCCAGCGTGATTATCTACGCCATCGATCCGGTGACCATCGGCGGCACCATCAAGGCCGGTAACACGGTGGAGTTGACCATCGGCATTTCCACCACCACCACGACGGAATCTTACACATACACGATCCAAAACGGCGACACCTTTGCCAGCATCATCGATGGGCTGGTGGCGCTGGTCAACGCCGGCACCGGAGATCCTAACGTGATCGCAACTCCGGATACACAAGGCGATAAGGTCGTGTTGACCGCCAGAACGGCCGGGGCGAATGGCAACAACGTGACGGTGACAACTGCCGTTACCGGGACGATCACCGCCAGCGCCGCCGGTCCCAATCTTAGCGGCGGCGCGAGTGCGGCGTCGGTTGCGCCGGGCACGCTGGTGTCGTTTTTTGGAACCCACCTGAGCGATCAAACGGCTTCCGCTCCGTTGAATGCGCAATTGCCCCTCACCCTGGGCGGCGTCGAAGTGTACTTTAACGGCGTGCAGTCGCCGCTGCTGTACGTCTCACCCACTCAGATTAACGCACAGATACCTTTCAATTTTGGCTTCAGCAGCACGGGCACGGCTAATGCCTGGGTTCGGATTCAGCACGCCGACGGCACCGTTACGGCGACCGACACCGTGGCGGTGTCGGTCGTGCCGGCCAATCCCGGCATCTTTGCGGCGAGCGGCACGGATCCCCGCATGGCATCCCCCGCGATTCATGCTTCGAACTACGCGACCGGGGTGATCTCGGTGGATGGCACCATCAAAGTCGGCGATGTGGGCTCGATTTGCATCGGTTCGAGCGCCGCGCTCACCGCCCAAACCAACGCGCCCCCGACGGGATGCACGGGCCAATTGTACAGCTACACCGTACAGGGCGGCGACTCCCTGGCCAGCATCCAGGATGCGTTCATCGCCCTGCTAGCCGCCGATCCCCAGGTAACGGCGACCGCCTCCAGCGAGTTCACCCGCATTCTGCTGCAGGCAAAAGTCGTGGGCGCCGCCGGCAACGGCACTCCGTTTCAGGTTTCTGTCAGCACGGGATCGAACCTGCTCCTGACCGCCATCGGCCCGGCGCCGCCGAGCCCGGGGACGGGCGCCATGCTGTGCTGCGCCAGCACCGCGGGCGCGTCTCTTACCAAGAACAATCCGGCCCTGGCCGGTGAAACGATCGTCGTATACGCCACCGGGTTGGGCCTGCCGTCCTTGTCGCCGCTAGTGGATCAATACCTTCTCTCGGGTCAACCCTATGAGGGCCCCCCCACTTTCCCGCAGAGTTTCGTGTCGGCCCAGATCAATAACACTACCGCGAATGTGCTGCGCGCCGAAATGGCCCCGGGGATGATCGGAGTCTACCAGGTATACCTGCAGTTGTCGTCGTCGCTGACCACCGATCCCCTGGCGGAGTTGTATATTGCGCAGAACGATTTTCGGAGCAACGTTGTCACGCTCCCGGTCTTTGCGACTCCCGTGCTGTCCTCGGTCACTTGCAATCCCAGCACGGTGACTTCGGGGGATGATACTGCGTGTACGGTGGAGCTGACCGTGGCGGCGCCTACGGGCCAGACAACGGTGAATCTTACCTCCTCCGACGACACCAATTTCCCAGTGCCATCCAGCGTAGTTATACCGGCGGGCAGTACCTACATTAGCTTTACGGTTACGACGCTAGCGATCTCCTTCACTGAAACGGTGACCGTCACCGCCACCTATGGCACTCTCACCTCGACCGCGACCATTACGCTGAATCCATCCTGAGGAAGGCTCTTGTAGGGCGGGCAATCATGCCCGCAGCCGCCTTTCAGGCGGCCAGAGCCGGCTAAAAGCCGGCTGCGGCCAAGATTGGCCGCCCCACAAGGGGTTTCATCACGATTAGCGCACCGCTGCGGCAATGCGGCTCATCCAGACGCCCGCGTAAGCCCCTGCGATTGCCGGGATCAGGGCGAGACAGGACCCGGCAATCTCGGCTGGCCGCACCGGAACCGGGGAGCGGAAGAAAACCACCAGCGGTCCCAGAAACAAGCGCGCCGGGAAGCCCAACTCGCGGGGACTGGGCAGCGTTACCACCAAGTTGAACAGCAGGGATAGCGGAATGCATACGGCAATCAGGCAGGCCCAGCGCCAGGCCCGCTGGGGACGCGCATAGCCGAATACGGCGCCTTGGACGAACATAAACAGCACCGCAAACTGCAGATTGTCCGTATGCAGCGCGAGGACCGCAGCCAGCAGTCCCACGACGATGGCCAGAGCGGACCAAATCCATTCAGCGCGATCGATAGTCATAATGCCACCGTAACGCACGCGCGCATAAGTGTCAAGTACTTTTAATTGTAAAGTGCAATCATGGGGCGATGCGGCGCGTGAAGACCTGCAGCGGCCCCCAGTAGTACGGCAGCCGGTAGCGCGCGGAGGAGCGCATCAGGGCCAGCTTGGAGTCGCGCAGGGCCCGGGCCGGCGTCTGACCCGCGGCGATTTCCTTATAGAGAACTCGCATGAGATCGGCCGACACGGCGTCGTCCTCGTCCCACAGCGTGGCAATCACGTTTTGGGCCCCAGCCTGCAAGAAGGCCCAGGCAAAGCCCATCAAGCCTTCGCCGGCATAGGCTTTCGCTCCCGCGCTTCTGCATGCCGAGAGCGTGACCAGCTCCGCGCGGAGCGGCACGCCAGCCACGTCGCGGGCGTACAGCTTGTAGCTGTCGCCCTGGTGCGAGAGGATAATGGCCGAGTTCAGCGGGCTCTCCCGATTGGCGGTGGCATGCGTGGCGAAGTGGATGTCGGTGAAGTTCGCCGGGGATGCTTTGGCGTATTCCGCGGGCACCGCGCTAGCGCCGGTGAAGACCATCCGGTTCGGCGCCGGGAACTGCTCCTCGACCGCAGCTATCTCCTTCTTGACCTTTGGCAGAGGCGGGAACTCCTGACCAATCAGCACGGGATCGCCCATGAGCAGCAGTCTTGGCGTGCGGGCTGGCTGGTGGTCGTCGCCCTGCAGCACGCGCAGCGAGGGGGCCGTGGCGATGGCGGCGTCTTCGATCCAGTAGTGCGGCTGCGGGCCAGGCACGACCAGCGTCTCGAAGGCAAGTTCGTGCAGCGCGCCATCGGGCACCACGATCACGTTCGACCCGGGCGGAATCAGTTTGTACACAGGACCCAGCACGGCGTGGTATAGGGCGGATGCAGCGGCATCGTTCCGCGCCAGCGGATCGCCGCCCTGCGTGACGAGCTCGGTGTACTTCTGCACCATCCCGGCGATCTCTTTCGCAGGCGGTAGGTCGAACCGGGAAACGCGGCCGGAACCGATCACCCACACCGAGCACCGTTCAGGCGCCAGCCAATAGGAGAGGATCACCGCGTGAGACTCCCGCGCCACGTCGAGCAGCTTGCGTAGCTGGAAGTTTGGCGAAACCGCTCCCCGATGCTCCAGCCGTTGATTGAGAACCCGCGCGCGAGACGACTCGGCCACCTCGAGAGCTTTCTCCGTCTGTCCCCTATCGATCAGGAAATCGACGTAATCCTGAAAGAAGCCGATCAAAGTGCGCAACGCCAGAAAGGTGGTTTTCCAGTCGTCGCTCTTCAGCTTGTCCCACTCTCGGTCGATGGTGTCGATGGCATTGCGGTATTGGGCTTCGGCCTGCATCGGTCTGCCAGTCTCTTGATAGAGCGCCGCCAGCCAGCCGTGCGCTGCCCAAAGAACGTCTGGCGCGTGCGCTCGCGGCGCCTGCTCAATCGCCGTCTGGGAACCGCTCTCTGCCGGCCCGTACTGCCGCGCCTTCGCGTCGATTGCGGCTGCGACAAGCTCGGAATAGACTAACGACCCCTGGTCGCCCAAGCGTCGATTAATCGCCAACGCCTGGCCGATGAAAGAACGCGCGGCCGCTAGGTCCCCTTTTTCGAGCGATATCTGCGCCAGGTTGTTGAACGCGATGGCCACCCAGGCGTCATTGCCGATATCCCGTGCCAGTGCGGCTGCGCGCTGTTGGTAGTCGGCCGCCCGATCCAGGTCACGCCGGATCATACAGATGTTCCCGAGTTGGCCCAGCCACCGCTGCTGAGCGTCCCTATAGCCGATTTGGGCGGACAGGGCTTCGGCCCGAGTGAAGGCGTCCTGGGCGCGGTCAATGTCGCCGAGCATCAAATAGCACCATCCCAGGTTTCCGAGGGATGCCGCCAGCAGGTATTTGGCGCCACATTGCCCGGCGCTTTCTCGCGCTGCGTCCAGAAAGGGTATGGCTTCATCGAACCGCAAAAACCTGGCCCGGTTGAAGCCAAGATCCATCTGTGCCCATGTCCGCAGGAACGGATCGCGCTCGTGCTCCGCATCGGTGAGGGCCGCACGGTCGTACAGGTCGGCCTCGCTGACGGTCGGGACCAGTTCGCTAAGGCGCAGCCGGACCATGCAGATGACGGCGGCATCCCGGGAGGCAACCGCAGCCTGCAGAGCGTCGCGCATGAGCTGCGATCCCTTCCCAGACCCCAACTTGAGAGCGACCCGTGCGCTGTCCATCTTTAGCCGGGCCTGCAGGCTGGCGTCAGCCGGGCCCCTGGCCGATTCTAGGATGACAGCGGCGTCTTTCACTTCGCCCAGGTAGATCAGATCTTCAGCCGATACGAGCCGGAACTTCCAACCCCAGTCGCCGTCGGGCCACCGGTGCAGACCGTGTCGCGCAATTGCAAGCGACTGCCTGAAGTCCCCGGTGCGCAACGCGGACTCAGCCTTCGGGTAGGCTGCTGCGGCATCACGGTCGCGGTTGGAGCAGGCGGACAGCCAAACGCATTGTGCGGCCAGCGCGAAAAGGGCTAGCCGCCGATGCCATCGCCTCCGCCGCCCGGCCCGCCTCCGTTGCCCGACTGCGGGCTGCCCAACGCCATCCGCACCATGTAAATCTGATGGATCGGGTGCCAGTCGTCGCTGGGCAGGAGTGTCCATTCGCCGAAGTAGATCCTACCAAAATTCTTCACGTAAAGTAAGCGCGACGGACTGTCGGTAATGGCCTTCCGGATTTCGGCTTCCGCCGCGGGGTCCGGATCGTCACCGCGCAGGTACGCTTCACAGCGGTCCGTGGAATAGTGGAAAGGCGCGGGCAAGTAATCCTTGACCGGCGCGCCTTTCACCACCAGGTTCACGATGCTGCAGCCGTAGGGCACCACCCGCACCCGCTTCGCGTGCGGCTTGCCGTTGTCGAACCATTGCCGCCGGTACATGGTGACCATGCCTAGCGTGATCTGGTCGGCCGTGAGCGCGCTTCCCTCCACATTCAGGTTGTTGAGTGTCGCACGAACCTCGGTGCGGAAGAAGCCGTCGTTATCTTCCGGCTGCGCGATAACCTCGGAAGTGCAGCCGCCGTGCGACAGCAGGCCGGATATCTCGAAGGGGGCTTGTTGCGCGTTGTAGTGACCGGCTTTCTTGTCGGGCACGCCACAGCGGGCGTGACCGTCAATCTTGTGCGGACCAGGCTCCCAAATGTCGGCTTCGAAGCCGACCGCCTGGCCATGGTATAAGTACTCCTTCATTGGCATGAGCTATTTCCTTTTTCAACGTGAAGTACGGAATTTAGACCATGAAACGATCTCGCCACCCGAACCGCCGCGGACCACCAGAGTGTGGACGCCCGCGGGCAATCTCCAGACGGGCACCTGCAAGTACAAGTTGTTGTCCTCGGTGGCCGGCGCCTTCAAGGAACCAGACGACTCGCGCTTGCCGGCGGCATCGAGAACCTCGTAGGAATAAGAGGTTGCCGCGCTGGGAGCGGGGAAACGCACCTGGTAGGACGTTTCGCCGGGGAGAATGGCATGCACATCTTCGGCGCCGTGCGTGGGCCCCGGCGCAAAATAGGGCTGCGTGAATTGCGGCACCGCAAGCTCGTGCGTGCCGGTCAGCAGGAGATATCCGAGCCCGCCAGCCAATGCTAAATTAGCGGCAAATGAAAGCGCCAAGGCAGGACGCCGGCGAAGCCAGGCCGGCCAGCGTCCCCAGGAGTTGGCTGCGCGCGGCTCCGGCGCTGGCTGGTGCTCGGCCCGCTGCTCCCGCAACACGGCCCGAACATTCGCCGCGAAAGTCATTTCAAAGCGGACGTCCTCCGCACACTTCCGGCAATCGAAGAAATGCTCTTCGAAGGGCTCCTGTTCCGCGGGCGAAAGTTCGCGTGCCACGTAGCGTTCAGCGGCCTGAGAGCGAACCGCTTCGTCATGCTCCATCCTATCCCTCAATAGATTGTGAGATCAAAAGCCCAAGCGTTACAAGGCTTATGATAAACCGCTTTCGTGGCCCGGCGTTGCCTGCCTTTCGATAGGCGTATTGGAGGGCGGGCAATCCTGCCCGCAGCCGGCTTTCAGCCGGCTCTGGCCGCCTAAAAAGGCGGCTGCGGCCAAGATTGGCCGCCCTCCAATCTTGCTGGCGCCGACTCCAGTCCGCGCATGCATGTCTGGATGCGGAGAAGCCTTGACAAATCGGGGCCACCCTTGACGCGGCTGATGATTTGGTTGAAGATAGGTTCGTAAGTTGCTGGAGCACAGAGCCAATCGGTGTAGCCAAGCGCATCGAGCCTGCCGCCGTCTTGATCCTGCCTCTGGCCTAGAGCATCCCGCCGGAAGCGATGGCTGGCGGGCCAAGGAGAACTTATGAAGAAGCTGTACATAGGGAACTTACCCTATCAGGCTACGGAAGCGGATTTGCAGAACTGGTTCGGTCAGGCGGGCATTACCGTGGACGCTGTGACGCTGATGCGCGACCGGTATTCCGGCGAAGCGCGCGGATTTGGCTTTGTCGAGCTGCCGGACGGCGACGCCGATCGGGCGATCCAGACGTGCAATGGCAAGGACTTCCTGGGCCGAACGCTGGTCGTCAACGAGGCGCGTCCTTTGCGGGAAGGCGGTGGTGGTGGCCGCCGGCCGGGAGGCGGGGGCGGGGGCCGCGGCGGGGGCGGACGCCGCGATTCCTGACTTCAGCGGGCGGCCGTCAGAACCCCGATCGCGATCGAGCGCACTTTCGTCTCCGGAGTTTCCGCGCGAGAGAGCAGCACCATGGGCACCCGCGCACCCAAAACAATTCCCCCCGATTCCGCTTTGGCAAAGTACACGATCGCGCGATAGAGGATGTTGGCGGCCTCGATATCCGGCGCCAGGAAGATATCCGTGTTTTCGACGACGGGGCTGGCGATGCCCTTGCGTTCCGCGGCGAACTTGCTCAGGGCCGCGTCCAGCGCGATGGGGCCTTCGATATAGCAGCCTGGAAGCTGGCCGCGCCGATTCATGGCGCATAGGGCGGCGGCGTCCACTGTGGCCGGCATCTCGGGATTCACAAACTCCAGAGCGCACAGTGCGGCGATGTTCGGCTTTTCGACCCCGATGGCCTGGGCCACCTCGATGGCGTTGCGGCAGAGTTCCGCCTTCTGCGCCAGCGTGGGCGCGATGTTGATGGCCGCATCGGTGAGCAGCATCAGGCGGTCGAAGCCCGGCACGCGGAATACGACGACCTGGCTCAACTGCCGGTTAGTGCGCAGACCCGCATCCTTATCGAGCACGGCGCGAATTAAGCCGGCGGTGGCGATTTTGCCTTTCATCAGCAGCCCCGCGCGGCCTTCCCGCACCAGGGCAATGGCCTGCCGGGTAGCCGCCGCCGGGTCGGGCTCGTTGACGATCTGGCTGTCGGAAAGATTGAAGCCGCACTCGCGCGCCAGAGCCCGGATCTCACTTCCCTTCCCTACCAGGATGCCCTCCGCCAGGTGTAATTCGCGGGCGCGCTTGAGCGCCTCGATCACATCGGGATCGTGGGCGGCGGCGACGGCGATGGAAACCGGACCGCAGGCGCGCGCGGCGTCCAGGAGTTCATCGAAGCTGCGAAACATAGACGGTCGGGTGGCTCTTGCGAAGGCATCATAACATGCGGCAGCAGGACAGGGCTTCCGGCTGTCTGCCCTGGGTATGCGACAGCTTCACTCTTGCTTGTTCTTATCTGCGTTCATCGGCGTTCATCGGCGGCCAATATCGGGTTTTGATTTTCGGGTCCGGCCGGAGGAAAAGCATATTTGGCCGCCGATGAACGGCGATAAAACTGAGCGTGCTCGAATCCTTCGGCTTGCCGTGTCGCGGGTTAACTCGATATGTTAGCCAATGGCCGGTTTTTTCCACGACCAGGTACGTTAACCGGTACGCGTGGAACCCGCTGCTTTCGCTCTTATCTCGTAGAATTGCAATTAAGGAACGGAACGGGTTATGACTTTGAACGGCACATTCGAGGGAAACTCCCTCAAGATCGAACTGATGCAAAAGGGATCGCTGCTCATGCTGGCGGTGATGGCCAGCCTGGTTCTGGCGTTCCGGCATCACAATGGGATCATGCTGGGGGCAGTGACGGCGCTTGCCATGGTGGTGGTTCCGGCGGGGTACGTGCTCACGCTGGGCGTGATCGCGAAGCTGCGGCAACACGAGACGGAAGACCGCCTCATGATGCATACCAGGACATACTTGCGGAATGAGAAACCGTCGAGCGCCGCGGGGGCGTCCGACATTGGGATCCTGGCGTGCGCCATCGAGGGACGGAAGCTGCAGATCGAAGACTTCCGGATGTTCCAGGAGATCGCCCCGCGGCTGCCGGTTGGCGGTCCGGTGATTTTCGGCGCGTTACCTGGCCGCTATGCTATGAGGAGTCTCTACGAGCAGCGCTGGGCCGACCTTGCCGCAATGCCGAAAATCGCGTCCGTGCCGCTGGGCGAGCTTTTGCCGGTGCCTGCCACGCAGGAATTCGAGTCCTGAACCGGGGACCGCGGAACCCGACCATCGAATACCGGCGGCGATCCTGCACGCACGCGGGAACCTGCTGGTCCGAAGCGGACGTGCAGATCTTCAATCGCTTCTTCCCGCCGGGTAGGTGCTTAACCGATTTGGGGATTTCCGATTCACAGAAACCGCTGCCTGAGGGTCGCGGCTCAGTACACCTTGCGAAATCAACGCTACCATTACCGGTTTCCCCAAGACGGTTAAGCACCCCCGCCGGGTCCGCAGCCTGAAAGGCTGCCCGCAATCTGCCAAACTAGAGAATTACACTCATGGCAGATTCCCCGATTACTTCCCGAGAAAAAGACTTCGCCGCCTGGTATCAGGATGTCGTCCTGGCGGGCGATATGGCCGAGCCGGCCGAAATCGTCAAGGGTTGCATGGTCATCAAGCCCAACGGTTACGCCGTCTGGGAGATCCTGCAGCGCGAGCTGGACAACCGCTTCAAGGCTACGGGCCATCAGAACATCTACCTTCCGCTGCTGATCCCGCAGAGCTTCCTGGAAAGGGAGGCCGAGCACGTGGAAGGCTTTGCGCCGGAACTGGCGATCGTCACTATCGCGGGCGGCAAGAAGCTGGAAGAGCCTTACGTCATCCGCCCGACATCGGAAACCCTCGTGGGCCATTTTTTCGCGAAGTGGATTCAGAGCTATCGCGACCTGCCGGTGCTGGTCAATCAATGGGCCAACATCATTCGCTGGGAGTTGCGCACGCGCATGTTTCTGCGCACCACGGAGTTCCTCTGGCAAGAGGGCCACACGGCGCATGCCAATCACGCGGAGGCGTTGGAGGAGGTTTTCCGCATCCTGGATGTCTACGCCGAGGTGGCCGAGGATGTGATGGCCATGCCGGTGATCAAGGGCGCGAAGTCCCAGGCGGAGAAGTTCGCGGGGGCGCTGCGCTCGTATTCCATCGAAGCCATGATGCAGAACGGCCTGGCACTGCAGGCCGGAACCAGCCATGACCTGGGACAGAACTTCGGCAAAGCGTTCAACGTGCAGTTCCAGACCAACGAGGGCAAGCTGGATTATGTCTGGCAGACCAGTTGGGGAGTAAGCACGCGGCTGATCGGCGGACTGATCATGACGCATTCCGACGACAAGGGGCTGGTGCTGCCGCCCAAGGTCGCGCCGCGGAAGGCCGTGCTGGTGCCCATTTACCGCAAGGACGAAGAGCGCGCGCAGGTGATGGAAGTGGCCGCCCGGCTGGTTGGGGAACTGGGCGCCTACGGCGTCCATATAGACGCGCGCGAGGGGCTGACGCCGGGCTCGAAGTTCTTTTACTGGGAACGGCGCGGCGTGCCGGTGGTGTTCGAGTTGGGGCCGCGCGATGTGGCCAGCGGCAACATCGTCATCAAGCGCCGCGATACGGGAACGAAGGAAGTCATTCCCCAAACGGCGGCGGCGGTGAAGCTGGCGGTTACGCTGGAGTCGATGCAGAAGGACCTCTATGCGAGGGCCAAGCAGCGGCTTCAGGATAATACGGTACTGGCCAATTCGATCGGCGAGGTCTATGCGACTCTGAACGAAGTCACAGCGGAGAAAGGCGGCGGCAAGTTCGTGATGGCGCACCTGGCGGACGATCCGGCCTGCGATGCGCGCATCAAGGAGTTCAAGGCCACGGTGCGCAATATTCCGTCGGTGGATGAATACGACGGTCCGGGCAAATGCATCGTGACGGGCGTGGAAGTGGATCGGCGGGTGGCGATTGCGAAGGCGTATTAAGATTGAATTGAACTTCCACAAGAATGCCGAGACTCGCACTCAAGCCTGATTCCAGTTTTTTCCGAAAGATTACGATCGGCGCGGTTGGCAGCCGGGCAATATGCACAGACCTGTCGTCGCACGGTCACAACATGGTGGAGCTGGAGCGCGGCTCTACCGATACGAAGCTTTGGAAAGAGGTGAAGCGCAAGAGGGTCCGCATTCCGGATCTGATCTGTACCCGGTGCGGACAACGCGCGGAGAGCCGGGCAAAGACAAAGGCGGAACTCTCCATGTCCCATAGCCCCACCGATCAGGAGCGCGCCTGGGACTTCGGAATGGTTGATGGCGACTACATCGGGTTTCCGGTATGCGAAGCGCTCGACGAGAAGTATTGGAGCGCGGGACGCCTCCAGGCTGACAATTCCTACTGGCACGAGCGCAACTGGGTGCGATGGCAGCTCAAGGGAAAAATCAATTATTTCCAGGTTGCCATGTTTCGTGGCAGTCCCCACACCAAAGTCAGCACGAAAGGTGTCACTGAAGGCTCTGAAACGAGCGTTTCGTGGGATTCGGTTTTCGCTTCACGCGACGGTGAGGTCGAAAAGCTCGATGGCCACAAGATTACGATCAAGCGAACTGGGAATGGCCATCGCAGCACACGGACGATTCCATCCGCTTACGAACTCTATGTGAAACAAGGCGATACAGTTCGATTGAACCAACTCATCGCGGGCCTGATTAGGCCTCTCATTGAGGAGGAAATTGCCTGTCCGGGACAATTGCTTCCCGGACACATCGCACTGCTCTTGGAATCCAGGGAGCGCACCCAGCGTTTCACAGGCGTCAAACTCGCCCGGCTTCGCCAGGAGCCACAATATCAGGAGGCGGTGAGAGAACTGTCCGCTGATCAGGAAGAAGATGTTTATATCCGTTTGGAGGGCTTGTCGTACCTCACAGCGGTCTGCGGCGACTCCGCCCGTGACCTTTTCACGCCCTATCTGCAGAGCGTTGACCCCCAAACACAGTTGGAATCTGTTATAGCACTGGGGGAGGCTGCGAACCGCGACGCAATCGAGTTGTTGTCGGAGATTCTCGACAACCCGAAACAGCCGTATTTTGTCAGGAGCGCCGCGGCATGGTGTTTGAGCAGGGTAGGGCACGTGGATGCTGCGACCCGCCTGATGAAAGCCTTTGCCGACATCGACCACAACATCCGGGAAGAAGCACTTGAAGGCTTGGTTTCCATCGGCGGGATGGCGATTCCGATACTGGTGGAGGGTCTGCGCGAAGTCGATCCCGCCATCGCTGCCGGCTGCGCCGAGGCGCTTCGCCAGCAGCAGCAAAATCTGCCCGCCGACGTGCTCGCCGAGATAAGTTCCGATGCCAAAGGCGTCGCTTCGCCCTCGTGGGCCGCCTGGCTCCTCGGACAATTGCCACGAGAGCAGGTAATGAACGCGATTGCGGACATACAGGATTCTGCTCCGGCGCTGCACTACGCCCTAAGCCTTCTGTGGGCCTTTACGGAAAGCTGGATTGCACGACGCTGGGAGCTTCACCCGGATGCCGAATTTCCAACCTCTGGGGATGATGCCTATGAAGTTTGACCTTCCATTGACGACCAAGGTCTATGAAACGACGCACGGCCTACAGGTCTCGGCTGACAGCCGGGCAATCCTCAGTTTGCTGCCTGCAGAATCCGTTGACCTGATCATCACCAGTCCGCCGTTTGCGTTGTTGAGGCAAAAAAGTTACGGCAATGAAGAGCAAGCGGATTACGTTGCCTGGCTCGGAGAGTTTGGGGAAGTCGCCCATCGTGTCTTGAAGCCGACCGGCAGTTTCGTCCTTGATTTGGGCGGCGCGTATGAGCGCGGCAAGCCCGTGCGATCGCTATACAATTTCCGGGTGCTTATCGATTTCTGCGATCGGCTCAAATACAACCTTGCAGAAGAGTTCTTCTGGTATAACCCGTCGAAACTGCCTTCGCCGATCGAATGGGTGAACAAGCGCAAGATCCGAGCAAAGGATGCGGTAAACACGGTGTGGTGGTTCTCAAAAGGAGACTACCCAAAGGCGGATGTCACTAAGGTTTTGACGCCCTACTCGGATCGCATGAAAACGCTGCTCAAGAATCCAGGAAAGTTTTATAAGCCGAAGGAACGGCCTTCAGGTCATGACATCGCAGCAGCCTTCGGCAAAGGGAACGGGGGGGCGATACCCTCGAATCTTCTCCAGATACCTAATACGGAGAGCACCTCGCATTACCTGCGGATGTGCAAACTTCTCGGTAAAGAAGGCCATCCAGCGAGGTTTCCTGCCGCATTGCCGAAGTTCTTTATTGAGTTTCTGACCGACCCTGCCGACGTAATCGTCGATATCTTCTCTGGCTCGAACACGACCGGCTCGGTTGCGGAGCGGACGGGCAGGAAGTGGCTGAGCATTGAACAGGATCGCGCTTACGCCGCGCTGTCCGCTGTGCGCTTTATGGAGCATTGCATCGAATCGGACATCATCGAAGCCATGAAATGGCTGGACAGCGGGCAGTTCTTGAAAATCAGCCCCGCCGTAGATCTTTCGGCTGATGATGCTTCGGACGCACAGCCTATGGCGGAGAGCCAAGGATCGCTGTTCAAAGACAGCAGGACCGGGACAAGGTAAGTGAGGTGGAGCCCCAACGGGGAATATAGCAACTCCCAGGGATTGAACTCAAGACAATGAGAAAGGTGACGGGCTTGCATGATCTCGTTTGAAGAGTTTGAAGAGCAGTCGAATTGAGGTCGTACAGAAACTCCATCCCGCGCGGCGCGTCTTCGGGTGAAGGTGTTGTTAGCGAATAAATCACGATTAAGGAGTCGGGAGGTCACCCCAGCCAGGTACAACTCCACACGATCCGTCGTCCAGGTCGCCACGCCGCACCCGAAGAAGTCGGTGTCTTCGGTCCAGATCGGGCAACGTAAGGCAAGCGCGGCCGCCAAGATCGGCCAATCGTCTTCATCGCGGCGGGCAAGGCGCTGGCGCGCGATTGCCTCGAAGCCGGAGTATGCTTCCAACTCAACGGTATGGACTACGTCGCCGAGCGCATCGAAGTACGCCATGAACGGCCCTTCCTGCAGTTTCCGGCGCTCAATCACTTGAGGTAGACGTTTCTAGCCTCATCGAATGCGACGTCCGGCGCAACGAACTCACTTCGATCGCCGTATTTGGCCAGCAGTGCCCGGGTTCCCTTGCCGAGCACCGCACGCATGAGAATATTTGCGTCGAGGACCAGCATCTTCAGTCCTTTTGCTGGCGCCTCTCGCGACGAAGCTTCTTGAAGTCCTCCATCAGCTCTTCTTCGCTGGTACCCGCCGCCGCAATCAGCGCGTCCAACTTCTCTCCAGCGATCCGAAAAGCCTCGAGATCAGCTTTGCTCGGTCTGGGCTTAGTCGGCAGGTAAATACCGATGGTCGCGCCATGCCGCGTGATGGCAACTGGCGTCTTCGACTCCAAATAGCTGGAGAGGTTCTCCCGAAACTCCCGAATTCCGACTTTAGTGGGCTGCATTGGGCGTCACCTCGATTTGCGTACACCATGATAACACAAGAAAAGACAGAAGAAGTCAGCGGCGGAGCAGACGGAAGGCCAGCAGGAACCACGCGGCGATGAAGGAGAGCCCGCCGATCGGGGTAATGGCGCCGAACGAGCGAATGCCCGTCAACGCCAGGGTGTAGAGGCTGCCGCTGAAGATCAGGATGCCGGCCAGCAGCAGGCCGCACACCCAGACGCTCGCCGCTTCGGTAAGCGCGCCGGCCCGCGCGAATAGCGGCACGATCAGGATACCCAGCGCGTGAATGATTTGGTAGAAGACCGCTTTTTCATAGATGCCCATGGAGTAGGCGTCCAGACGTCCGCGCAAGCCATGCGCGCCGAATGCGCCAAAGACTACCGCCAGCCCCAACAGAATTGCGCCAAGCCCGCTCCAGTTCATGACCGTCAATTGTAGCGTCTGGCGTACATTGTAAGATATGGCAGGCAAGCTTCAAACCAAATCGACGTTCGATGTGCACCCCGCCGTGCTCATGGCGCAGTCCATCATCGCGGGCATGCAGGAGAAGACCGGCCGGCCGCTCGAAGACTGGCTGGAACTGGTGGGGAACGACGGACCGCCTACGGAGAAAGAGCGGCGCGAATGGCTGAAGGCCAAACACGGGCTGGGCACGAACTATGCCGGGTGCATCGCCGAGATTTCCGTGGGCAAGGGCGAGGGGTTCATCCCGGAAGGCTACCTGCGATTGGCGGGACAATATGTCGAGAACCTGTTCGCCGGACCGAAAGCCGGGCTGCGCCCCATCTACGAAGCGCTGCTGGCGGCTGGCCTTAAGCTTGGCAAAGACGTGAAGGTGTGTCCGTGCCAGACGTTTGTGCCGCTCTACCGCAACCACGTTTTCGCGCAGATCAAGCCGGCCACGTGCACGCGAATCGACTTCGGCCTGGCGCTGAAGGACAGCAAGACGCCCAAGCGGTTGATCGATACCGGCGGGTTCGCCAAGAAGGACCGGATCACGCGGCGGATCGAGATTTCGTCGCTGGACGATATCGACGATGAAGTGCGGCAGTGGATGAAGGTGGCTTACGAGATGGACGCGTAGGCGAACTGCGCTCGCCAACATCGACAAAAAACGTCGATGTTAGAGCGGGCGACGCGGCGAGGGGGCGACACGGCGATTACGCTTTGGGGACTGTGTGCCAGGCAATCCTTCGAGGCAGATAGCGTGGATTTTGATTTCGCCCGGGCGATGGCGCGCATAAATCAGTTCCAGCACGTTACATGAGGGGACAGCGCCCGGCGCGGTTTCGCCCGGCGCGAACTTCTCTCCGCAGCCGGGCCCACCACTCGGGAGTCGCCGTTTCCGGCACCGATTTGAGCGCCTCCGAAAGAACCGATTCCGGTTGCTCTTAGGCTTTGCGTTTCCGATTGGCGCGGACCGGTTCGCGGACGTCCTTATTCACGTTGCTTTTCATGTAGAATAATTGGACGCCGGAAGCCAAAATGGAAATTCCGGCTAAAGCGGATACGGACGACATAGTCGCCGGAATTCGGAAGGTGTACCCGAGGGTCTGAGCTGATATGATCGGATGAGGAGCGAGTGCGGCCAGAGCCTTACTTCGCGAAAGGGGACGACGTGGGTGAAATCACGAAGAAATTGGTATGCGACCTCGGTTACCCACTGGATGTGGGCATTGTTGGCTTCGTGGAGCAACGGGCGGAAACTGTCGCCGGTCTGTCGGGGCACCCTGATCTCCGAGCGGACGAGTTGCTTCTCGTTATCGAAAGCTTCTACAACTATCTCGCCGAAGGCAGCATCAATGATAAGAGAAAATATTTCGTGGGAAAGCAGGTCAGCGGCATCGGAGCCGTGCTTTTAAAGAAGCTTGCGAATTTTGCCCTGAATCCGGATCGGGTGGCGAGGCAGATGGGCATCACGCAGAAGCACGAATACATTTACGTCGTCGGGGCGAAGCAGCAAGCGTGGGACAACTACCGCGAGTTTGGGTTCCGGCCGATCGGCACGAACGCAATGACGTGGCGAGTGCACACGCCAAAACTCATCGAACTCGTTGGCAAAGCGAAGGTCACATGTAAAGAGCGGGAACCTTCGACCGAGCCGCGGCGCGTCAAAGCTCCCTCGTTGTTCCGACTTGCCCTCAATGCCGCGACCTTGAAGCCTGCGGCTAAGCCGAATTTGGATCCAGCGGATGCGACTTTAAGACAGGGTGCGAGAGTGGTGGACATGGGCATGAAAGGAAGCACCAAATATAACCTACTTGAATTCAAAGACGAGTAGGCATCGAGCGTGAAGTGCTGAGCCGTCGGTCGTTCAAGGGCCAGGCCGAGGCACGGATGGCGCTCTTCGGCGCTCCGCCAGAGAAACTTGCTGATGTTGTAGTGTCCCTGGTGGCTGGCGCTGGTGCCGACGTCGCTGGTGGGTCGCCAGACCCACCCGGCTGAAAGGAACACTTCGTTACGATGCACTGGCATGTTGCAAATGTCTAGTGCAAACACTGGCGTGTTTATTGAATCTCGCATAATATAGTTACAATATCTCGCGTTTTATAGTGACAAACATGCCGGGCCGCCTTATAATTGAGTCGTGCCCCTTCAAAGCCCACCCCGTCGGGACCTCCGGGCCCTGGA
>Ga0181536_10001341_pt1 | contig 29064 bp, 27 predicted proteins | sample PEATcosm2014_Bin_41_FD_121105 | JGI IMG/M metagenome (GOLD analysis project Ga0181536, IMG submission 121105) | Peatland microbial communities from MTU Mesocosm Facility, Houghton, MI, USA - PEATcosm2014_Bin17_60_metaG | ecosystem: Environmental > Terrestrial > Soil > Wetlands > Peat | place...
CAGAGCGCCCGGCTTCAGCACCAGCGGCGATTCCGATCCCCTTGTCTTCGACGGGGAAGGGATGGACGGGTTGGACGCTTCCGCCGCTTTGGTTTCGACCGATGCCCTATCCTCGATCTCCTTAGCCGCCAGACGATCGAGCATTTTGGCGGTCGCTCGATCCAGATCGCCGCACGCGTCCGCCTGGATGCGATATGCCATCAGCCGGAAGAGCAATGCGCGAGAAAGATGGGCCGGCGCGAGCCGGCCCCATCGATTGCGCCATTGCAGGCGAAGCTCCTCGACGCCGAGACCCTCCAAGGCCGCGAAGTTCGCATCGATCCGGGCACGATCGACGTCGCTGGCCGGGGCTCGTACGGGCGCCGACCGCGGTCGCGCGATTTTCGAAACGGAACACATCGGCTCGCCTCTCAAGACGCGGATCCCTGAGGAGTCGCGGCGATGAAATAGCCACGTCGGCCTTCCGCGTTCAGATGCTTCTCGATCGCGTAACCGCGTTTACGAAGGCCAGTCAGCGCCGCCCGAAAGGTGTGCGGCAACCATCCGGTAGCGGCGACGACCTCGTCGAGCGTCGCGCCGTCGTCGCGCTGCTGCAGCCCGACCACGCGCGATATTTTGGTTCCGCCGCGAGGAGCCGGAGCCACCGGCCGCTTGTTCGCGGCGGCGGCGCCGTCGTTTGGCGTTTCCATTTCGGCCGCCTTGTTCGCGGCGGCGCCATTGTCAGTCGCGCTCGCCTTCAGCCCCGCTGCCGTCAGCTTCAGTGCGAAGGACTGCCCGGTCTCGGCATCGCGGCGCCACGACGGTCCTCCCGCTTTCGCCTTGATCTCTTTCACGAGGCCGGCGGCGATCATCCTGGCCGCGACTTTCTGCGCCGCCCCGCCTTTCAGTTTTGGCGGCATTGCCAGAATACGATCTTCGCGCTGTGCGGCGGCGCTCAACATGAGGAGCTGCGTATCGGTAAGCTTGGTGGTCATGATTTGAACCCTCAGTGTCGAAAAGGGCCCAGCCAATCCGGGCCCTCACTGACACGAGCCCCGGATCGGCAACATCGCCGGGGAGAAGGGTCTGCCGGGCGGCTTCGTCGACCGTCCACGCCCACACACACGCTCTCTTTCGAACCGAACGCCAGTCCTTTCTCAGCGCTCGCGCGGCAAGGTTACCGAAGTGCGTTGCCGACTTGGGCCGGAGCGGAGGTCGGCTTGGCGCCCATTACGGCCGGTCCCGGCAATTGTGGCGGTTCTCGAAAGCGGACGCGATCCTCGGTCGAAGCCGGTCACCCAAGTCGGGGCCGGCCCCGGCACCGAGTAAGAGTATGCGATGCAATTCCGATCAACTTGCCATCGCGCGAGGCTTGTGCTGAGTTTGAGGCGGACCACGGAAGCGACACTGATTGCAACTGGCGAGGAAGCGATGAAAGAACTCGACTTCTTCTACTTTTTCGGCTGCGGCTACGCCTACCTGTCGGTAATGCGGATCGAAAAGCTCGCGGCCGCGGCGGGCGTATCAGTGCGCTGGCGGCCGTTCAGCGTTCGCACGCTGATGATCGAAGAGGGCAATATGATCCGCAACCAGCCCGCAAAGATGCATTACTTCTGGCGCGACGTGGAGCGCCGCGCGGCGAAGCACGGGGTTCCATTCGTTAAGCCGCCAATCTGGCCGACCGATCCCGACCAGCTCGCCAATCGGGTCGGTACTGTCGCGATGACGGAAGGCTGGTGTCCGGCCTACACAAAGGCGAGCTTCAAGGCTTGGTATCTCGACGGCCAGAAGCTCGGCGATTTCGATGCCCTGACGCGTTTCCTGACGGCGCTGGGAAAGGACCCCCAAGCGGTCATCGACCGCGCCAACAGCGACGAAATCCGGGCACGCTACGACGCAGAGACAGACGCCGCCCGCAAAATAGGGGCGCTCGGCTCGCCAACGTTCGGAGTCGACGGAGAGGCATTCTGGGGCGACGACAGATTAGAGGAGGCCATCGAGTGGGCCGTGGGCCGGCATCCGGCGCAGCTCGCCCGAAGCGCCTAAACGGTTGCCGCCAATCTTTTGGAAGATGCTGGCGGCGCCCGTTCTACGAGCGCGCCATACACGCCACGCCAAAGTCAGCCGCGTAAGACCACTTGCTTGATCAGCTTGAGCCAGGCGATCGGTAGAGCATCTGCCTCGGGCGGATTCTGTTATCAAATGAGCCAATCGGAGAAGCTCGTTTTTGAACAATGACAATGGGCGGACACTGACTGGCCATTTGAGCGCGCCTGCTCCGCCGACTATGGCGTCCCTTCGCAAGGGCGAAGGTTGAACTTAATGCTGCGCCGACCACTCGCTGAAGCCCGGCCCACCGTGAACGGTTTTCCGGCTAGCCCGCTCGACCTCGGCGGGGGTGGCGTAGGTCACCCCCGGCTCCCACCAAAGCGCAGCTTCTTGCCGGAAGGATGGCCGCAGTTCCATTCGCGCGACCAGCGCGGCGAGTTTTGGTCGGTTTGGGGCTTGCCAGGATAGTCGCAGCGGACGGCGGTCAATGAACTGACACCAACAGACCAAAAAGATAGCGGTCCTTTCCGCCTTTGCCGCATTCGACATGGATCAGCTTCCGCTCGCCGTCGATCGAGGTGACCTTCAGGCGGCAAACCTCGCCGATGCGGAGCCCGGCTGCGTATGCGGTCGTCAGCGCAACCCGGTTGCGCAATCCCACAACGGCCTCCAGGACGCGGGCGATCTCGTCGGGAGCTAGAACGGGCGGCAGCTTTTCCGGCTCCCTCCCATTGACGATCCGCTCGAACGCATGCTGCTGGCCCATCGTGACGCCATAGAAGAATCGCAGCGCGCAAGCCGCTTTATTGATGTGGGACCAGGAGCGCTTCTTGGCGATGAGATGAAGCTGATAAGCTCGGACATCCTCATTGCCGAGACGATCTGGCGATGCTCCAAAATGCCGGCTGAACTTTCTGACCGCGTAGATGTAGGATTGTTGGGTCGCCTGCGAGAGGTTGCGGATCGTCATGTCTTCGATCATGCGCTGGCGAAGAGGGCTCGTCGTAGCCATCGGGGGCCTCCTGTCGTGAGAGGGGGTGGATGTGGCGATCACATCCTCTCAGACGGGAGGCTTCACCTCAGCCCCTTTCCTCCTGCGCCGAAGGAGCAGGTTCGTTCAATCAGGATTCAACGCGCTTCGCCACCATCGCCGCGATGGTCGCCGTCGCTCTGAGGCAGCCGCTCTCGATATTCGCCATCCTGATTGTCGCCGCGCCTTTGGTTGCGTGCGCGTCCAGACCCGAGAGCGGCTTCCTGAGCCCGGTCGCCGAGAGTGCGGCGGGCGCAAGCGATCACACGTTGCTCGTCGCGTCGACACGCGAGAGGGACGCGCGTCCCGGCACGCTCTTCAACGGCGAGAGAGCAAGTTCCCTGGACTACGCCAGCATTACGGTTTCGATTCCGCCCAAGCACGTCCCCGGCAAAATCGAGTGGCCGACAACGCCGCCCGGAGATCCCAACGCCGATTTCGTCGTGCGCGACGAAACGTATCTCGACGGCGACAAAGAGTTTGTTCGGGCGCTGAATGCCCAACTGGCGACGCGACCGCGCGGGAGCCGCAAGGTGCTGGTGTTCATTCACGGCTACAACACGCTGTTCGCCGAGGGGCTTTATCGTTTCGCTCAGGTCGTTGACGACTCGAAGGCGCCGGGCGTTCCCGTGCTGTTCACATGGGCGTCGCGGGGCAAGCTCGCGGATTACGTCTACGATACAAACAGTGCGACGGCCGCGCGCGATGAACTCGAACACACCCTACGCCTTGTCGCGGCGAGCGACGCCGACCAGGTCAACATCCTCGCACGCTCCCTGGGCAATTGGGTCACCGTCGAGGCGCTGCGGCAGATCAAGATATCCGGGGATCTGCAGCACGCGAGCAAAATTGGATCGGTGTTCCTTGCCGCACCGGACATCGATGTGGATGTCTTCAAGTCGCAGATGCGCCGCTTTGGGATACCGAAGAAGCCCTTCTATATCGTCCTATCGCAGGACGATAAGGCGTTGTGGCTGTCGAAATTCATCGCCGGCGGAGAGGGGCGAGTCGGCGCTGACAAGGATATCGAGGAGCTGCAAGCGCTGGGCGCCACGGTGATCGACTTGACGGATGTGAAAGGTACAGATTCAATCGACCACGACAAGTTCGCTCAACTCGCCGAGGTTGCGCCGGAGCTGCGCACCGTTCTCGAGCGAGGGATAGCCACGAGTCCCGCCGCGACCCTGGGCGAGTCGGCCTCCGTGAGTCCTGTCGCCGTGGCGGCGACCGCGCCGCTGACGATTCTAGGCGCGCCGGTCAAAATTTTCGCCGGTCAATAGATCGATCAGTCCGGGGCGCGAAGAAACCGCGGCAGCGCATCGTCGCAATCCTGCCTCCGACGACGCGGGTTGCCAGCGTGGCGTTGGCGGCGGCCGCGGCAGTTGTCGAGTTGCCGACCGGCCATCGAAGCGTTCGGCAAGTGGGTGCGACGATCGAGCGGCGCACAAGTGAATTCCTGTAATCGCAACGCTTCTCGGCTGCGGCCTTCCCGGCGCAGCCTGTATTCAAGCGAAGGACTTCGCCGGCGCTTTGTCGTCGTGGCAGAATTTGAACTTGCGCCCATTGCCGCACGGGCAAGGCTTGTAGGGGTCGCGCTTGGCGTCTTCGGCCGCGACCCACGCCATCACGTCGGCGGGCGCGCGGCCACGCTTCAGGAGCTCGGCCATGACCTGCATGAGGGGGCGGGTGTGGGTGAAAAACAATTCCAGACCGGGGCACAGATAGTTGTGACCCGGCTCGCCGTCCCGGGACAGCGCAAACCGGTCCTTGGGACATCCCCCATTGCACAGGAACCGCACCTCGCAGCGCTGGCACTGCTTGGTGAGCGTGTCGCGCTTGTCGTCGCCGAACTTGCGCATCTGCGGCGAGGCGACAAGCTCAAGCATCGGCGTCGTGTGGATGTTGCCCAGCTTGTAACCGGGTTCGACGAAATGGTCGCAGGTGTAGAGATCGCCGTTATGCTCCAGCGCGGGACCGTAGCCGCAGGTGGGTGCGTGGATGCAGAGAAGGTGATTTCCGAAGTAGGCTTCGAGCGTCACGTCGAAGAGCTGAACGAAAACGCGGCCGACATCGCGCCGCATCCATTCCTCGCAGATGTCGATCAGGAAGCGGCCGTATTGCTCGCCGCCGACCGAACGCTTGGTGACCAGGTCGCCGGTCTGCGTATAGAGCAGGCGCTTGCCTCGGCCGGGCCGATCGCTCCAGCCCAGGTTGGCGATGTCGATCGTTTCCTCGGTGGCGCGCTCGATGATCGGGATGAACTGCATCCATTTCGCGCCCAACTCGTCGCGGAAGAAGCGATAGATCGCTCGGCCATGGGCCTGGTTGGCGGCGTTGACTGTGCACAGGATGTTGAATTCGACGTCGTGATCGCGCAGGCAGCGCCAGCCTTTCATCACGAGATCGAAGGTGCCCTGTCCTCGCCGGTCGCGCCGATATGTGTCATGCAGTTCGCGCGGTCCGTCGACGCTCAGACCGACCAGGAAGTTGTGCTTCTTGAAGAAGGCGCACCATTCGTCGTCCAGCAGCAGCCCGTTGGTCTGGAAGGTCTGCCGCACCACTTGGCCGGGCCGCCGATATTTCGCGACCAGTTCGACGGCGTGCCGGAAGAACTCGACCTTCATCAGCGTCGGCTCGCCGCCCTGCCAGGCGACCGTCACCTCGGGCGCGCGGTGCGATTCCAACAATTGTCGGATGTAGGCGTCGAGCGTGGCCTCCGACATCCGGTGCTTGTCGTTGGGATACAGCGCTTCCTTGGACAGAAAGAAGCAATAGGTGCAGTCGATGTTGCAAGTCGACCCGCTCGGCTTGGAGAGCAGGTGGAAGCTCGGCGGCGAGCCGGCCGGCTGGGGCGCGATGGGCGCTTTCGCTTCAGCGGGCATGCGAACCAACCCTTCTCTTGATGCCCCGCTACGCGACCGGCATTAGAGGCGCGAGCGTCGGCGCGGTCAATGCGGGCCTTAACTGAGCTGGCGATGACCGACGCGCAAGTTCTCACAGCGGCTGCGTTGCGAGGCGCAACCGCCAGCCGAGCGCAAGTGTGGCGACCCGCCTCGTCACGCCGCGGCCGAACATCACGGCGGGCCGCGACGTGTTCACTTATTCCGGCGAGATGACGGGCATTCCCAACGGCGACGCGCCGAGCATCCTCAACGCGTCCTACAATTTCACCGCGGAGGTCGAAATTCCGGACGGCGGCGCGGAAGGGATGATCGTAACCCAGGGCGGGCGTCTCGGCGGCTAGCATCCTGTCGGACTTAAGAACAGACATAGAACAAGACGAACGAATATTCCGTATACGCGTTCACATATGGAAGAGTCTTCCGTAAACTGCTGAAAACTTCGCAGATAATTGCGCATTTTTTCTCAGTCCGACAGACTGCTAGGGCTTCTACCTGCTCAAGGGCAAGCCGGTGTTCCTGTGGAATCTGGTCGACCTCAAGCGCGTGCGCTGGGAGGGACCCGACGCCTTGTCGCCCGGCAAGCATACGCTCGAATTCGACTTTAAGTACGAGGGCCTCGGCGCCGGCACGCTCGCGTTCAACAACATGAGCGGCATCGGTCGCGGCGGCGTCGGCGTGCTCAAGGTCGACGGCAAGGAGGTCGTCAGCCAGAAGATGGAGCGCACGCTGCCGCTGATCCGGCAATGGGACGAGAACTTCGACGTCGGCGCCGACACCGGCACCCCGGTGGACGACGGCGATTATCAAGTGCCGTTCAAGTTCACCGGCAAGCTTAACAAGCTGACCCTCAAGATCGATCGGCCCAAGCTGACGCCCGAAGAGGAAAAGCGGCTGATGGAAGCGCAGCGCAACAACAAGACGAGCGAGTGATCGCGCCTTGGCGGGCGCCCCCGCGGGGACGCCCAGGTCGCAAATGTTGAAGATCGGCGTAGCCCGGCCAAACGGCGTTCACGAAGCCGTATTCCGAAAGCGAGAGGGCGGATGCCCGTACCGTTTCGAGAAGGCCCGTGAGAACGCGGTCTGATCGGAATAGCCGAGCAGTTCGGCGATTCTGCTCATCGACGCGTCCGTTTTCTTCATGAGGTCCGCGGCCATCTCGAAGCGCACTTCCTGGACGAGGGTCCGAAAGGTCACGCCCTCCGAGGAAAGATGTCGCGCGAGCGTTCGCCGATGGATTCCAAGCATGGCGGCGGCGCGGTCGATGCCGGGTTTGCCGCCTATCAACTGCAAGCGAATGATCCTGCGAATTTCCTCGGCCTGCGAGCCGAGGCGTTCCTCGGCCTGCCTCACGAGTTGTTCGAGGAATTTGTGCAGGGATTCGTTGGCTCCTGGGACCGCGTTATTGAGCCAGGAAACGGGAAACGCCAAGGCGGCGATGTCCGAGCCGAAGGCGACATGCGCTTTGAAGAATTTGACATACGGCTCCACATTTCGCGGCGGACGGCGCGGCAGCTTGACGAGGCTCGGCGCCCACTTGCTCCCACACAGATATCCCATGATCTTGGCGATGGTCGCGATCGCTCCGTCGGTTAGCTGGTCGGCGCCGGGCGCTCCGGGATGATCGACGAGATACGCTAGCACGCCGCTGTCGCCGTCGATCGTGAGCCGCGCCTGAGCGACGTGATCGTGCACCGACATGTGCTCGATGAGGCCAGATAGGGCTGTCCCGACGTCCGGCGCGCTTTGAGCAAGGTGACCAATGAGGCCCAGCGAGGATAGGTCGTTACGCGCGCCGGCCAGGAGGCCGAAGTGAGGACGCCCGGAGACCCGCGCGCAAAGGTTCAAGAACCGCACCGCCGCCGAAAACGGCACTACGTTTTCCGGGTCGCGGAACATATCCGGGGATAGTCCGCTGCTTCGGATTACGTTTGCTGAATCCTCGCCCATCTCTTGGAGGAGATCGACTGCAGCGCGAATGCCGCCAACGCGCAACATCCCGATGCCCGGGCGTTTCGGCGGGAACTGATTTTCCATGGACAGAGTATGTCACCAATTATCGAATCTTGTCACTAGCGGTAATTCCTTCGCAATGGCGCTTGAGTGTACTTTGGCCGGCCGAACGGGCCGGATCGGCGCGGCCCGCCGATGAGGTCGGGCGGCATGGGCAAGCTGACCGTCACGGCGCCGAATTCAGGCGGCAGTCAGCGTTTTTCTCTTGATGGACGGAGGACTGTCATGACTGTCATTCGCTTAGCGGGCGCATTTGTCACTTTCGCTGGGCTATTCTGCCTGTCGGGAGAAGCGTACGCGCAAACGGCTCCCCCGGCGCCGGCGCTCAAGACGATCGGCAAACCAAGCAACGCCAAGCCCGAGATGATTCCGTCCCTCATCGTCCTGAACGCTCACGGCGCGACGCTGCAGGGCGAGACGCTGACGCTGACCGGAGTGTCGCCGAATTCGATCGTGTTCGCCGACCGGCCGGTGCGGGCCGCGGGCCATGAGCCCACCAAGATGCTGATCGACGATTGGAGCGAAGGGGGGCCGGGAAGCGCCAGCTTCGTAGCGGATCCGCCGAACGCCACGGTCTCGGTGTTCACCCAAGACGGCTCCACCGTAAAGGATGCGGTCGTCGTGCTGAAATCGCCGAAGCTCGTGGGCGACACTCTGACTTACAACGTCAAAGTGCTCGAGGGCGACCTCACCGGCGCCGACGGGGCCGCGGCCGTGTTCATCGATATCTTCGGCGTCTGGCGCCGCGCCGCTCGGCGCTCCGTCTGGTACGGCGCCGCCGTCGGCACGGCCGCGGCGGTCGGAGCCGCGGCGTACGCAGCGCCGTATTATCCCTACGCGCCGCCGCCTCCGGCCTGCGGAATCTATCCCTATCCGCCGTGCTGATCGCCGCTAGTCGACGGACAGGCCCGCCCGAAGGCGGGCCTGTTGCTTGGAATGGCCGGTTGATTCAACAATGAAAGGACGAACCTATGCTTTCGAGGATACTTCTCGGTACGGCGGCGACCCTCGCCATGGCGACCGTCGCGATGGCCGACCCGGTGGACCTTTCGGCCTATGTGGACGCGAACGGCTTTCTCGACGTGCAGACGCTGACCTGCGGACAACTCGCGAATACCTTTCAGGAAGATGCCGACGCACTGACGAGTTGGTACAGCGGCTGGTACAACGGCTTGGCGCACAAGCATTACCTCGACTACAGGAAGGGCCGCGAAGCCGAGCACCTGGTCATCGAATACTGCAAGGCCCATCAGGACGAGAAAATCGTTCACGCCATCGGCATCGTCTTCAAGGACATGCGCGCCGAAATGGGCATCGAGATGAAGTGAGTTCGACGGCAATTTCGAGCGACGCCGCACGATGGAGGGCGCCCGGCAGTTGGCCAAGGTCAGCGTGCGAGGGCGAGCTGAAACGAAACAAACCGGACGATTCGAGATGAACCGACGACAATTGTTTCTATCGACGGCGAAGGCGGCGATCGCCGCCGCGCTCGGAGGTTCGTGGCTGCCCGGCCGGGCGAAGGCGGAGACCAATCCGACTGCGGCCGCGGCCCCGACCGCCGCCTCGGAGGGCACGCTCTATGGCACGCCGGGAAGCCCGGACAGCACGATTTCCATCGACGGCCGCGCGTTGCCGCCGGCGCCGCCGACGTTCGGCGGCGTGATCCATGAAAACGACAAGGACTCCAAGCCGTGGTGGGCGCCACGCGTGGTGCCGCCCAAGGGCGCGCCCAACGTGTTGCTCATCATGACCGACGACCAGGGCTATGGCGTCAGCAGCACCTTCGGCGGCGTCATCCCGACACCGACGCTGGATCGCGTCGCAGCCGCCGGATTGCGCTACACGCAGTTCCACTCCACCGCGCTCTGCTCGCCGACACGCGCGGCGCTGATCACGGGGCGCAACCACCACGCGGTCGGCTTCGGCATGATCTCGGAGCTTTCGACAGGCTACCCCGGCTACGACGCCTATATCGGCCGCGACAATGCGACCATCGGCCGAATTCTCCAAGAGCACGGCTTCGCCACATCGTGGTTCGGCAAGAACCACAACACGCCCGGCGCGCAATTCAGCGCGGTGGGCCCGTTCGACCAGTGGCCCTCCGGCATGGGATTCCAGTATTTCTACGGCTTCATGGGCGGCGAGACCGATCAGTGGACGCCGTATCTCTATCGCGACCACACGCAGATCTATCCGTGGCTCGACAAACCCGGCTACAACCTGACCACCGACATGGCGGACGAGGCGATCAGCTACCTCAAGCAGGTCGATGTCGCTTCGCCGGAGCAGCCGTTTTTCCTGTATTACGTGCCCGGCGGAACCCATTCGCCGCATCAGCCGACGCCGGAGTGGATCGAGAAGTTCAAGGGCAAGTTCGACATGGGCTGGAACGCCATGCGCGAGCAGATCTTCGCCAACCAGAAGCGGTTGGGCGTGATCCCGCCGGAGACCGAACTGACTCCATGGCCAGACGACTTGCAGAAGTGGGAAACGCTGTCGGCGGACGAGAAGAAGCTGTTCGCCCGGCAGGCGGAAGTGTTCGCCGCCTATGCCGCCTATACCGACTACGCGATCGGCCGCGTGATCGCCGAGGTCGAGCGGCAGGGCAAGCTCGACAATACGCTGATCATCTATATCTGCGGCGACAACGGCACCAGTCCCGAGGGCTCGGTGCTCGGCACTCCCAACACGTACACAGCCTACAACGGTTTCCTGAACGTCCCAGTCGAGGAGCAACTCGCGTTTTACGACAAATGGGGGTCGGCGGAGACGTGCCCGCATATGGCGGTCGCATGGTCGTGGGCGTTCGATACCCCGTTCAAATGGACCAAGCAGATCGCGTCCCATTTCGGCGGCACGCGGCAAGGCATGGCGATTTCCTGGCCTGCCCGCATCAAGGACGCGGGCGGCATCCGCACGCAGTTCCACCACATCATCGACATCATGCCGACGATCCTGGAAGCCTCGGGCATCCGGGCGCCCGAGTTCGTCGACGGCATCGCGCAAAAACCGATCGAAGGCGTCAGCATGGTCTACACCTTCGACAAGGCGAACGCGAAAGCGCCGTCGACCCGGACGACCCAGTATTTCGAGATGGTCTCCAACCGCGGCATCTATAACGACGGCTGGTATGCCTGCACGACTCCGCCGGTGCCGCCGTGGCTCCTGGGCGCGCAGATGCCGCCTGCGGAAGACTACAAGTGGGAGCTTTACAAGATAACCGACGACTACTCGCAGGCCAACGACCTCGCAGCCAAGCTGCCGGACAAGCTAAAGGAAATGCAAGCGCGCTTCGATGCCGAAGCAAAGAAGTTCAACGTGTATCCGCTCAGCAATGCCGGGTTCGCGCGGGCGATCTTGCCGCGCCCGAGCGCCGTCGCGGGAGAAACCGTGTTCACCTACTCCGGCGTGATGCCGGGCATTCCGACCGGCAGTTCGCCGAGCATCCTGAACCGGTCGTTCAAGATCACCGCTGAAGTCGAGGCGCCCGAGGGCGGAGGCAACGGCATGATCGTCACCGAGGGCGGCCGCTTCGGCGGCTACGGCCTCTATCTCCTCGATGGCAAGCCGGTCTTCAGCTACAACTTGTTGATGTTGCTGACGCCGCGCTGGGCCGGCGAGCAGAGGCTGACCGCCGGCAAGCATGTGATCGAGTTTGATTTCACCTACGATGGTCCCGGCATCGCGAAGGGCGGGACCGGCGTGCTCAGGGTGGACGGCCAGGACGTGCATACGTTGAAGATCAGCCACACGATCCCGCTGCTCATCCCGGTCGACGAGTCCTTCGACGTCGGGATCGACACCCGCAGCGGCGTGAACGACCTCGACTACCAGCCGCCGTTCGCCTTCAACGGGAAGATCGACAAGCTGACCTTCAAACTCGGACCCACGAAATTGACCGAACGGGAACACAAGTATCTGCGGGAAGCAAACGCCAGAGCGCGAGACTAGCTTTAGAAGGGATCGGGGAGATCGGCGGCGCCGCAGCGAGGCGCGCGGCGATCTCTCCGCGGCGCGCCGATGCCGATATTTGCCAACACCGAACCTAGCCGAGGAACGTTCCATGATGAAACTGATCCGCCCCGCGGCCTTGATCGCCGCCATCCTCGCCGCCGCCCCGGCGGCCCATGCCCAGAACATGATGCTCGACTATGCCGCGGACAGGGTGATTCAGAAATACACCACGTCCACCTGCGACGAGCTCAAGGCGATGCGCGACAAGCCGCAAACCGAAAAAGAGAAGCTCGCCCTGGACTTCCTGCGCGGCGACGACCAGGCGCGCAAGGCGTTCATCGACAAGATCGCCGCGCCGGTCGCCAACAAGATGTTCGAATGCGGAATGTTCCCGTGACGTCCGCGCGGGGCGGCAACTGGCGCCGTAAGACGCCGAGGGCGCAACGCCGGCGACCCGCAACTCTTGGCGGGGGACGTGCTGGCGCGGTCGGAGCGGTAGCCGATCTCGCATCGGGCCGCGCTGGGGTTGGGAACGGGCGATCGGGAATGAAGTGGAGTGCCGCGGCCGCTTCGAACGGCCGCGAACGACGGACAGCGCCCGGCGGTTGATCGAGGTCGACGCGCCGGGCGGCGAGAGATTTATGCGTCAAAAAATACGGCATCGCGGGAGAGTTCTGATGAAAGCGATCGGACGCGTTGGCGCCGTCCTCTGTTTCGGGGCGATGGCGACATTTTCAGGCGCGGCGGCGGCGGAGGAGACCCCGTGGCTCGGCGCGGTCGAGGCGATCCGCATCGCCACCGAGGCCTACATCTACGGCTATCCGCTGGTCACTTTCGACACGGTCCGCCAGCAGCAAACCAACGTCGCCGCGCCGGACGCCGACCATGCGCCGGTCGGGCAAATGATCAAGATGCGGACCTATCCGGCCGTCGACAACCACTGCTGCGCCGCGCCCAACGCCGACACGCTGTACACCGAGGCGTGGCTCGACGTCTCCAAGGAGCCTTGGATTCTCGGCATTCCCGACATGGGCGCCCGCTACTACATCGTCCCGATTCTCGACGGCTGGTCGGACGTGTTCAAAGTCGCCAGCCCGGCGACGACCGGCAGCAAGGCCCAGACTTACGCCATCACCGGCCCGGGCTGGTCGGGCGCTCTGCCGCCCGGCGTGACCGAGGTCAAGTCTCCCACCGGGCTGGTGTGGGTGCTCGGGCGCATCTACAGCTCCGGCACGCCTGAGGATTACGACGCGGTGCACGCGCTGCAGGACAAGTTCACGCTCGTTCCGCTCAGCGCCTACGGCAAGCCCTACACGCCGCCCCCGGGCGTCGTCGATCCCGGCGTCGACATGAAGACGGCGGTGCGCAAGCAGGTCGACGGCCTCGACGTCTACGCCTATTTCGAACGCCTCGCCCAACTGATGAAGACCAACCCGCCGACCGCGGCGGACGCGCCGATGGTCGCGCAGATGGCCAGGATCGGGTTGGTTCCCGGACAGGATTTCGATCCCAGCAAGCTCGACTTCATGGACCGCGAGGTGGTCAAGCTCGTTCCGAAGCTGGCGCTGATCGAAATGGCGCGGCATTTGAAGCAGAAGAAGACGACCAACGGGTGGCTTTACTTCACCAAGGGCGTGGGCGTCTTCGGCCAGGACTATCTCCTGCGCGGAATGGCCAACCTGCTCGGCCCCGGCTGGAATCGCCCGCAGGACGCGACCTATCCGCTGTCGCAAAAGGACGCCGACGGCGACGCGTACGACGGCGCCCGGCGCAACTACGTCGTGCATTTCGACAAGGGCCAACTGCCGCCCGCCGAGGCGTTCTGGTCGCTGACGATGTACGACACCGACTTCTTCTTCGCGCCCAATCCGATCAATCGCTACGAGCTCGCCCAGCGCGACAAGCTGACCGTCAATCCGGACGGCTCGGTCGACATGTACCTTCAGGCGGAGTCGCCCGGCAAGGACAAGGAAGCCAACTGGCTGCCGGCGCCCAAGGGCAAGTTCGACCTTGTGCTGCGGCTCTATTGGCCGCGCGCGACGCCGCCTTCGATCCTCGACGGGAGCTGGACGCCGCCGCCGGTGAAGCCCGCGCCATAGACTTCGTCACGGGAGCGGGCGCCGCCGGAGCCGTTCGGGGCTTCGATGGCTGAGAACGGAGCCATGACAAGCGCGAGGCGAACGAAATGACGGCGGAAATCAAAGTTCGCGGACGACATGCGAAGCGCTGGACGCTGGCCATCGTGATCGTGGCGCTGCTCGCGGCCGGCGGCGGCTGGTGGGCGCTCGAGCGGGGTCGGCCGTGGCTCTATGGGGTGGAAGCCTATGTCTACGGCTTTCCGCTGATCATGATGGACCTGACCAAGGACGCGGGCACGGCGACGACCACCGCCGGAGAGACCACGGCGCCCATCAACCAGTTCGCGGTGATGACGCGTTATCCCGACGCTTCGTTCCGGGCGGTCGCGCGCACCGGGCTCGACACGCTGTTCGCGGTGGCCTGGGCGGATCTCGACAAGGAGCCGCTGGTGCTCTCCGTGCCGGACACCAACGGGCGCTACTACGTCATTGCGCTCTTCGACATGTGGAGCAACGTCTTCGCCTCGATCAGCAAGCGCACCACCGGAACCGGCGCGGCGAACTTCCTGATCGCCGAGCCCGGCTGGCAAGGCGCGGCGCCCGCCGACGTCAAGCAGACGTTCCGCTCGCCGACTCGGTTCGTATGGGTCAACGGCCAGATGCAGGCCGACGGACCGAAGGACTACGACGTGGTGAACGCGCTGCAGAAGCAATACAAGCTGACGCCGCTCAGCGCCTGGGGCCTGACCGGCTCCCTGCCGAGCGAGCCGCCTGTCCCCGCGGATGTCGGCGCCAAGGGCTCGCCGCTCGCGCAAGTGCAGAAGATGGACGCCGGCGCCTACTTCGGACGGCTCGCGCGGCTCATGAAGAACAACCCTCCGTTCCCCGCCGACGCTGCAATGATCGAGAAGCTGAAGGCGGTCGGAATCGAGCCGGGGAAGGACTTCGACATCGGCAAGCTCGATCCGGGCACCGCCGAGGGGGTGCGGCGCGCGATGGACGGGTTCGCCCTGCTGCAAAAGGGCGTCTCGAAGATGAAGACCGACAACGGCTGGATCGTGATGCCGAAGGACATGGGCAATTACGGCGTCGACTACGAGACCCGCGCCGGCATCGCCATGGTCGGGCTCGGCGCGATCGAACCGCACGACGTGACCTACCCGACCGCGTTCCTCGACGGCGACGACAAGCCGCTGGACGCCGCCAACCGCTACGTCCTGCATTTCGACAAGGGCCAGACGCCGCCCACCAACGCCACCTGGTCCGTGTCGATGTACGACCCGCAAGGCTTCTACGTGCCGAACGCGATCAACCGCTACGACTTGGCCGCTTGGATGCCGCTCAAAACCAACGCCGACGGCTCGCTCGATCTTTATATCCAGTCGAGTTCGCCGGGCGTCGACAAGGAGGCGAACTGGCTGCCGGCGCCGGCGAGCGGGCCGTTCAATCTCACGCTGCGCGACTATTGGCCGAGAGAATCAATGCTCGACGGAACCTATAAGGTTCCGCCGATCAAGAAGGCGCCATGAAATTCACGTCGAACAACGCGCTGCAGGCAAGAAAGCAGATTTATGTAACGTAAGAGAATAGGAGTTCGCCATGAAGGTCGTGGGGCGCAGGTCCGCGAAGAATTTCGCGGAGTTCAAAGGCGGCGCGAAAGTCGCCGCATTGACGTTCATTTTATGCTCGGGACTCTTGGCCGGAGGCGCGGCGTTCGGACAGTCGACCGCAACGACCGCAACCCATACCGTCCACCTCGACAAGGCTCGCGGATATCCGTTCTGCGAAATCCTTCTCATCGAAGGCAAGCGTCCGAACATCGCCGCTCAAGTCTACAACACCAGCGGGGCGAGCGACTGCCCGCCCGACAAGTTCGACGCGCTCGACGCCAAGGCGCTCGCCGCGGAGCTTCACGTCGACGCGGTGTTCAAGAACGCCCGGCGCCATTGGATGATGGACGAAATGTGGCTCTACACCGCGCGGGAGACGCGGGATTTCGGCGGCGTGAGCGCGACATGGATGGCGACGCTTCCCATCAGAGGCGCCTTGGGGTCGCTCGGCGGCGCCAAGAATTTTCCGATCTACGCGCCATCGCAAATCCAGCGCGTCTCGAAATACCTCTATGCGAAGGGGTCGACGGTCTTCCTGCTCGCGCAGCCCGGCGGCAAGACATGGATCATGCAGACTTACACGAACCACGTCGATCCGACCCTGACGGAGGCCGACTTACCGAATCTTGGCAGTCGGTACAAGAAATTGCCGGCGGGCTGGACGTTTGCGGTCAAGACGCTGGACAAGGACCTCACGGTCATTCCGCCCGCAAACAAGAATCATATCGCGCACGTGATGGCGGATGAGTTCGACGATGTCTACGAAGGCTGCGGGTTCGACTCTGCCTGCAGTTACACGCCTTAAGCGAACGCGACCAGCGCCCCTGACCCTTGGGGCGCGGTCGTCCATTTTTCCTGCGACTCTCAACAGCGGATCTTGTCGTCCAGCTGTGATGCGAGGGGAACATGAGCGGAGATCAGAAAACCGGCCAGCAACAGGCTAGCGGCCTCTCGCGGCGCTCCCTCTTGAACGTCATGAAGGGGCTGGGCGCCGGCATCGGTGCCGCGGCCATTGTGGGCAGAGACGCGGTGGTCGCGTTCGCTCAGCAGATTACCAGCGTTTCGGGTTCGCCCAATGCAACGACGACCATCAGCGGGATCGTTCTTCCCAATCCGCCGCCGTCGTTCGGCGGCAAGATCAGCATGAGGGCCGAGGAATCGATTCCCTGGTGGCCTCCTCGGGTCGCGCCGCCCAAAGGGGCGCCCAACGTCCTGCTCATCATGACCGACGACGCAGGCTACGGCGTGGCCGGTACTTTCGGCGGGGTTATTCCGACGCCGGCGCTCGATCGCATCGCAAATTCGGGATTGCGTTACACCCAGTTTCACTCCACCGCGCTCTGCTCGCCTTCGCGCGCGGCGCTTCTCACCGGGCGCAACCATCACGCGGTTGGCTTCGGCATCGCCGACGCCTACACAGGCTATCCTGGCTACGACGCGGTGATCGGTTTCGAGAACGCCACGGTCGGTAGGATTCTGAAAGGAAACGGCTACAACACGTCGTGGTTCGGCAAGAACCACAACACGGATCCTAGCTTCTACAGCACTTCGGGCCCGTTCGAATATTGGCCCACAGGCCTTGGGTTCGATTACTTCTATGGCTTCATGGCCGGCGAGACCGACCAGTGGACGCCGTATCTGTTCCGCAACACGACCCAGATTTTCCCGTGGCGCGACGAGCCGAACTACGACCGCGTCACTCAGGCGGCGCGTGAGGCGGCCCTGGATCCGCAAAAGCCCTATCCCGACCAGCCGAGCTGGAACCTGGTCACCGCCATGGCCGATGACGCGATCCGGCACGTCACGGAGTTGAACGCGGCTAATCCGGAACAGCCCTTCTTCGTCCACTACGCGCCCGGCGCCACCCACGCGCCGCACCAGCCCAAGCAGGAGTGGAGCGATCGGTTCAAGGGCAAGTTCGACATGGGCTGGAACAAGCTGCGCGAGGAAATCTTCGCCAACCAGCAGCGGCTCGGCGTGATCCCTCCCGGCACGCAACTGACGCCCTGGCCGGACGATCTGCCGATGTGGGACTCGCTGAGCGCGGACGAAAAGAAGATGTTCGCCCGCCAAGCCGAGGTGTTCGCCGGCTACGTGGCCTACGCCGACCACGAGATCGGACGCGTCATCCAGGCCCTCGCGGACATGGGCAAACTCGACAACACCCTCGTCATCTACATCGAAGGCGACAATGGCACCAGCGCCGAAGGCACGACGATCGGCACCTTGAATGATTTGGCCTCGTTCCAGGGCACTCATATTCCGGTCAAGGAACAGCTGAAGTATTACGACGTGTGGGGTTCGCCGGTGACCCGGCCACACATGTCCGTGGCGTGGTCCTGGGCCTTCGACACGCCGTTCAAGTGGACCAAGCAGGTCGCCTCGCACTTCGGCGGCACGCGGCAGGGCATGGCGATGGCCTGGCCCGCCCGCATAAAAGACGCGGGCGGCATTCGCCATCAGTTCCACCACTTCATCGACATCGCGCCGACGATCCTCGAAGCGGCGGGCATTACGGCTCCGGATATGGTCGACGGCGCCGCTCAGAAGCCGATGGATGGCGTCAGCATGGTCTACACGTGGGACAATGCGAACGCCAACGCGCCGTCGAGGCGCACCACCCAGTACTTCGAGATCCTGGGCAACCGCGCCATCTACCACGACGGCTGGATGGCCAACACCACGCCGCCGGCGGCCCCTTGGTTAATGGGCGCCGCCCGAATGCCCGACGTGTTGGACGGCTACAAGTGGGAGCTCTACAACATCGCCGAAGATTACTCGCAGTACAACGATCTGGCGGCGAAGATGCCGGACAAGCTGCGCGACTTGCAGAATCTCTTCCTCGTCGAAGCGGCGAAGAACAATGTGTTTCCGCTGGACAACAGCGTCCTCCTGCGCTTGATGAGCCCACGACCGAGCCTCGCGGCGGATCGGACGGAATTCACCTATTCGGGCGAAGTGTCCGGCATCGCCATCAGCGCCGCGCCGGACACCCTCACGCGGTCCTACACGATCACGGCGGACGTCGAGATTCCCGTGGGCGGCGCTGAGGGCATGCTCGTCACCGAGGGCGGTCGTTTCGCTGGTTACGGCCTGTACCTCTTGAAGGGGAAGCCGGTGTTCACGCTCAATCTGCTGGACATCGCACGAATCCGGTGGGCCGGCGCCGACGCGCTCCAGCCGGGAAAGCACACGGTGGAGTTCGACTTCAAGTATGACGGTCCTGGCATCGGCAAGGGCGGCGCCGGCGTCCTCAAGGTCGACGGCCAGGCGGTCGACACCAGAACGACCCCGCACACAATTCCGTTCTTCCAGTCGGAGGACGAGACGTTCGACGTGGGCGTCGATACGCGAACCGGGGTGAACGACGAGGATTACCAAGTCCCGTTCCGGTTCACTGGCAAGCTCCTGAAACTGACCGTCAAGCTCGAGCCGAAGATGCCGCCTCCCGAAATCGTGGAGATGGAAAAACGGCTCTTGGAGCGCGCGGGCGCGAAATGAGCGGTCGAAACCGGAAACAGAAACGTAAGAAGCAAAGCGAAGGAGCATGGAAGATGAAAAAGATTGCTTTGATGACGGCCGCTGTGCTGGCTGTGCTGACGTACCCAGCGATGGCGCAAGAGCGTCTGATCGAAGGCCTGAAGGTCGTGCGCGCCTGCGCGGGTGACATAGAGCATCTCTGCGCAGGAATACGTCCGGGCGAAGGACGGATCAAGGCCTGCGTCAAGGACAAGCTGTCCGACCTGTCCGCCGACTGCAAGGACGCCTTGGCCAGGATGATCGCAGAACAAACGGAGCCGCCGCCGGACTACACGTCGAGCGCTAAAGTCACGCAGCTCGATGGCCGGCGTGGCATGCGCTACTGCGAGATTTTCCTGATTGGGGGCAATCCGATCACGGAAGATCTTTACGGAGAAGTCTTCAATACGTCAGACCTCAACAACAAGGTTGATCGCCTTGACACCTGCCCCCAGGCCATGTGGGACAAGGTCGACGCTGACGCGCTCAAGAAGAGGTTCGACGTACTCGGAGTGTTCAAGAATGGACCGCGGGGCTGGACGGTCGACAGCATGACTCTGCCGGTCTCACCGGACATTCATACGCTGAGCGGCCTGGAAACCCACTGGTATATGAAGGTCGAACTGCCGAAAGGCATCCGGCCGGGTTCGGCATCCGGGACCGCTTACAAGACGATCAATGCAGTCAGAAATTCTACGATGACGTTCGAAAAGGGCAAGCCGGTCTATATTTTGGATGATCCCACCGGCACGCCGTGGGTGATGCAGGCGTATTCCATGATTGTCGATCCGAAGCTCACTTACGATGATCTCGCGAATCTCGGCGGCAAGCTCAAACTTCCCCCGGGCTGGAAGTATCGCGTCAAAGTGCTGGATCAGGATCTTACGATCCGGGCTGTGAACGGCGTCGCGCACATCACGCAGGACGAGCTCCAGGATACTTATGACGCTTGTTTCGAGACGGCATGCACCTTCCAGCCGTAGCGGGACCATTAATCGACTTGCCGACAGGAGGCGCCGGTGAACACGCTCCATAAAGACGAACGCGCGGGTAAATCGCGCGGCATGACAGTCATGGTTGCCGCTCTGTCGGCGGTTTTGATCTGTCTGGGGATCGTTGCCGGCGGCGCCTCCAGGGCCGCGGACAATCCCGAGGCCGTCGGCGTGGAAGGAATAGCCGTCGAGGCCTACATCTACGCGTACCCTCTCGTAACCGTAGAACTGACCCGTCGCCGATTGACAAATGTCGTGGCGCCCGTGGATTCTCCCGCGGGCGCCAAAGCCCCGATGGGTCAGTTCGCCAAATTCCGCAAGCATCCCGATGCTTCGTATAGAGACGTCACTGCGCCCAATGACGACACGCTCTACATAACGGCATATCTCGACGTTTCCAAGGAACCCTGGATCGTCAGCCTTCCCGACCTGGAGGGCCGGTTTGCAGTCTTCAGCATATTTGACGCGTGGACCACGGTCTTCGCGGACCCCGGCAAGCGGACTACCGGAACCGGCGCTCAGACCTTTGCCATTACGGGTCCCGGTTGGTCCGGGACGCTGCCTAAGGGCGTCAGGGAATACAAGTCCAACACCCCGATCGTGCTTTTCGACGGCAAGATTTACTCCACCGGTACGCCCGAGGATTACAAGCAAGTTCACGCGCTGCAGGACAAAGTGACGGCCGTACCGCTTTCCTCATACGGAAAGCCATACACGCCCCCGCAAGGCAAGATCGACCCGGCCATCGATATGAAGACCCCGGTGCGGGACCAGGTAAACGCCATGGAGGGCGGCGTCTTCTTCAAATTTTTCGCCGAGCTCCTCAAGACAAATCCACCTGGCGCCGAAGACGCCGGGATGGTCGCCAAGCTCGGCAAACTCGGCATCGTCCCCGGACAGGATTTTGACATCGCCAAGCTTGATCCCGCCGTTGTTCAGGCGCTCGCCAAGGCGCCCAAGACGGCCCAGGCTCAGATATTGGCCTGGCAAAGGGAGGGCGTCGCAGCCGGCGATTGGAAATTCGACAATGGCTGGGTGCTGACCACCAAGACGGGCCCCTACGGCACGGATTATGTCCAGCGCGCATTGATCGCCTTCATCGGCTTGTACGCCAACCTCGCCCAGGATTCGATCTACCCCGTTTCCAACGGGCCCGACGTGGGGCTGAAATACAGCGGCGCCAACAAATATGTCATGCACTTCAACAAAGGCGAGATGCCTCCCGTCAATGGCTTCTGGTCTATCACCATGTACAACGCGCAGTACTTCTTCGTGGAGAACGCCCTCAACCGCTACAACTTGAGCTCGCGCAACGAGTTTAAGACCAACGCCGACGGCTCAGCGGACCTGTACATCCAGCACAATTCGCCAGGCAACGCCAAGGAGTCCAATTGGCTCCCGGCTCCAGCCGATCAGTTCATCCTTATCGCGCGCATGTATTGGCCGAAAGACACTCCGCCCTCTATCCTCGACGGCTCTTACAAGCTTCCGCCGGTGAAAGAGGCGCCGTGAATCGTTCTGGATTGAAGGTTTCTGGAGGCGAAGAGAGCGCCGCAAACAAAAGGAGTAAAAGAGATGAAAAAGATCGGCGTGAGCGGCGTTGCGCGTATCGTCCAGGACGATCCGGAAAACACTGACGACGCCTGCTTCGAGACGGCGTGCACCTACAAGCCGTAACGGAACGTTCCCGCTCCGCGCCGCGTTCCAAGTCATTTTCCACGATCTTGAAACAATGGAAAGGACGAGAATCATGAACACGCATGACGACAACGAGCGCGTGGAGCCATCGCGCAGGGCGTTGGTCTCGGGCGCCGCTCTCGCGGCGGCCGCCGGGTTCGCGCTGCCGTTCGGCTTCGCTGGAAAAGCGAGCGCCAATGAAGAAAAGCCGATGCTCATGTTCGTGCAGATCGCGGAGGATCTCAACGTCGACAAAACGGCGCAGACCCTCCGCCTCGTGAAGGTCGGGCAGCAGACGATCTACTTCGCCGACCGGCCGGTGCGCGTCGCCGGTCATGTCAAGATGGCCGACTATCTCACGGAATGGACGTCGAAAGGCGGCCCGGACAATTTCGGCGGCAATCCGCCGAACGCGACGCTGTCGGTGTACGAGCCGGGCCGCCCCGACAATACGGTCGCGGTGGTCGTGATCAGCAATCCCAAGGTCGACGGCGCCGACCTCGTCTATAACTACAAGGTCATCGAGGGAACTCTGCCGGCCGGCGGCGGCGCGACCTCGCTGTTCATCGACTGGATCGGCGTCGGCGGCGGCGTCGGCTTCGGCTTCCACGGCGTCGGCGTCGGATACCGCGGCGCCGGCTGGCGGTGAGATCGAAGCGGATCAAATCTGGCGTTGGATGCGCGGCTGCCTGGCGAATGCCGTCAGACGGCGGCGCCTCCTAAAGGAAGTGAGCTTCGACAATGGATTCGTCATTCGGGCCTTTCGACGCGTTCGCCTTCGCGGCGTTCGCCGTCCTGATCGCGGTCGCCACGATCGTCATTGTCAAGCTGGGACAATTGCCTGGCCAACTCGCGCGCAAATGGGGTCATCCCCAGGCATCCGCCATCAACGCGGCCGGTTGGATCGGCATCGCGACCGGCGGCCTCGTCTGGCCGGTGGCGTTCATCTGGGCGTTTACGACCCCGAGGTCGCCAGCCCCGACTCCGGCGCCTGCGACTGAGCGGCAGGCAATCAGCCCGGTGGAAAATCTCCCGGGTAAGGAGGCCCAGTCGTGATCGCCATTCTGGTCATCATCTACGCCGCCATCATCGGCGTGCTGTTCAAAGTGTTGCGGATCAGGCCGACCGCGTTCCGCATCGCGGCCATATTGATCGCCGGCGTTCTGATCGTCGGCGGCGTGGTGGTCACTTGGATGCTCTCGGCGCCGATCAGCCAGAAGCTGGAGACCAGCCAGTACGTGATTCAGCTCGTTCCCTATGTGAAGGGGCAGGTGAAGGCGGTCCACGCGCAGGCCAATCAACCCATGAAGAAGGGCGATCTTCTGCTCGAGATCGACCCGGCGCCGTATCAGAATACGGTCGATCAGGTCACGGCGCAGCTCGCGGCGGCGAAGGCGAACGTCGAGGAAGCGAAGGCCGCCCTCGAGGCGGCGAACGCCAATGTGACGAAAGCTAGGGATGGGGTGTCTCAGGCGCAAGCCGCGCTCCAACAGGCCGAAGCGGGCGTGACCAACGCGAAGGCCGGTCTGGCCAAGGCGATCGCCGCCGACGATCTCGCCAAGACCGAGGAAAAGATTGCATTGACCACGCAGCGCACGGACGTCGGCGCGATCAGCGTTCTGCAGGTGGCCCGCGCCACGCAAACTCGCCAGGAAGCGGACGCGGCGGTAGACGAGGCCAAGGCTGGCGTCGGTCAGGCGGAGGCGGCGCAGCAACAAGCCGTCGCCGCACGTGCCGCGGCGGGATCGAGTCTGCAGCAGGCCGAGGCCTCCGCGCGTCAAGCGGCGTTCAGCGTGCAGGTCGCGCAGAGCAATGTTCCGGCCGTCCAGGCGCAGTTGGACGAAGCGCTCTTCAATCTGGCCCAATGCAAGATAAGGGCGCCGAGCGACGGCTACGTCGTCAACTGGCAGGTGCAGCCGGGAACCATGCTGGCGTCGGCGACGGTCTCGGCGGCGGGAACGTTCGTCAGCACCGCCGACATCGCCGTGGTCGCGGTGTTCCCGCAGAATTATCTCGCCAACGTCGAGCCGGGCAATGACGTGGAGCTCGTGCTCGACCCATATCCCGGACGTATATTCACCGGGAAGGTCGACACGATCATCGCGGCGTCGGGCGGTGGCCAATTCGCGCCCGGCGGAACCATTCCGAATGCGGCGAAGGTCGGGTCCGACGGCCTATATGTCGTCAAGATCGCCTTCACCGACAAAGAGGTCGCTCGGACGTTGTCGCTCGGCTCGGGCGGGACGGCGGCGATCTACACCAACCACGGCAGGCCGGTTCACATCATTTCCAAGGTGGCGATGCGAATGGTGAAGTGGCTGGACTATGTCGAGCCCTCGGCGAAGACGCCGTAGTTTTGCAAGAGTCGGCTCGAGATTGCGACGAATATCGAACGATGCACGGCGATGCGGCGTGAATGGGTGTGACGCGAGAGACACGAGTCGTTAATTTCGACGCGAGGCGCGGGAGTTGCGGTGCGTCCTCGCGCCGCGGTTGATATGGTCGGCAGCCGCAATGGCGGGGCTCGTCGGCGCTTGAATTTGTGGGGCTGGCTCAAGGGGGAAGTCGGGAGCATGCGAACTCGATTGTCGGGCGGGCGGCGCCGGGCTACGGCCTCGCGCCGTGCGCCAACGCCATCGCGCTTGGTGGGCGTCGCGTGCCTCGTCCTGCCCCTCGCCGCGTGCGCGGTGGGGCCCGATTTCTCCCCGCCCACGGCGCCGATCAGCGACAAATTCGCCGGCGCGAATAGCGGTTCGATCAAGACCGCCGGCCGAGACTACCGGGATTGGTGGCGGGCGTTTCGCGACCCGACGCTCGATCGGCTCGTTCAAATCGCCTACGATCAAGACCTGACTTTGCTGAGCGCGGGCACGCGGGTGCTGCAGGCGCGCGCCGTTCTCGGCGTCGCGATCGGCGAATTCTACCCGCAGGTCCAGCAGGGCAACGGCAGCCTGATGGATAACCGGACCAGCGCCGCCTCGCCGCTGGCGGCGGCCAACTCCAGTCCGAAGATCTTTTGGACCGATTCGCTCGGCGTTCAGGCCGCCTGGGAATTGGACTTCTGGGGCAAGTTCCGGCGCGGGGTCGAATCCGCCGACGCCGCCTATCTCGCCTCGATCGCGAACTACGATCAGGTCCTGGTCTCGCTGATTGGCGACGTCGCCGCGACCTACATCGGAATCCGCACCACCGAGCAGCTCATCTCGATCGCCCGCGACAATATCCGCAAGCAGGAGGATTCGCTCAAGATCGCGAAGGCGAAGTTCCAGGCTGGCGGCACGAGCGAACTCGCAGTCTTCCAAGCGACCCAGGTCCTCGAAGCGACCCAGGCGGCGATTCCGCAGTTGGAGATTCAGTTGCAGCAAGGGCGCGACGCGCTCTGCGTGCTCCTGGGCGAGCCGCCGCAATCGTTAGGCCGACTTCTCGCGAGATCGCGAGGAATTCCGACGCCGCCGCGAGCGATTGCGGTCGGCATTCCGGCGGACCTGCTGAGGCGGCGTCCCGATATTCGCGCCGCCGAGCTCGCCGCGCTGGCCCAGAGCGAGCAGATCGGCGTCGCCGAAGCGCAGCTTTTCCCCGCGATCAGCATTTCCGGTAACTTCGGCGGCTCGGCGAGCACGGCCAACGGCCACAACCTCGGACAGGCGTTCACCGCCGCCGGCGTCGCCGCGGCAGGCGGTCCGTCGTTCCAGTGGAACATCTTGAACTACGGCCAGATCGCCAACAATGTTCGCCTGCAGGACGCGACGCTGCAGCAGTTGTTGGTCGACTACCAGAACTCGGTGCTCACGGCGGAGCAGCAGGTCGGCAACGGGATTTCGACCTTCGTCCAGTCGCGATCCCAGGCGGAATACTTGCGCCTGAGCGCCAATGCGGCGAGCGGAGCTCTGAAGATTGCGTTGGATCAGTACGACTCGGGACTGACGGATTTCACCTCGGTGCTCGTGGCGGAGCAGAACCTGTTCCAAACGCAAAGCAATCTGGCAGTCGCGCAATCAAACATGTCGCTCGGCGCGACGGCCATCTATCGCGCGCTCGGCGGCGGATGGCAGATTCGCAAGGACAGCGAATTCGTGACGCCCGCAACGCGCGATCAAATGCGCGCGCGAACCGACTGGGGCGAGTTGCTGCCGCCGGCCGGCGAACCGCAGCCGCCGGCTCCGGGTCTTCCGTCTCCGGCGGATCTCGGGCCTTCGGTCCGGCCGCCGGAGTTCTGAGCGATGCTGGTCGCCGGTCGATTGGACTATTGGGGAACGAGATCGAGGAATCGCGATCGGCTCTAGCGACACTATCCGCGAACGATCGCTGTCGGGGGGGCGCCTTGCAAGAGAACAGTCCGATGAAGGTTCACCGTCAATTCCTAGTCCTCGGCGCCGGGTTCGCAGTCGCCTTCAGCCACGGCGTCGCTGCGCAGGAAACGCCGGCGGCGACGCTTGCGGCTCAGATACGCGATCAAGGCTATGCTTGCGACAGGGCGCTGAGCGCCGTGAGAGACGCCGGGCGTTCGAAGCCGGACGAAGCCGTCTGGATTCTCAAATGCCAAAACGGCGCCTACAGGATCAGGCTCGTTCCCGACTTGGCGGCGCGCGTGACGAAAATCAGATAGCTCACTCAGCGCCTTACGCGAGGACTTCGTGACAGCGCTTTCGTGATGTACGTCAAACATTGGAAAGGGTGAACGCCATGCGTCGCACTTTGATCGGCTTGTCGCTGGCCGCAGCGATTGCAGCGATGGCGGTTCCCGCCCTTGCACAGACATCCCCCCTCACGGAGCCCGAGGCGCATGCCATCGGGGTCGAAGCGTACGTGTACTTCTACCCCCTCGTCACGATGGATGTGACCCGCAAGCAGTTGATCAACTTCGAGCCCGGCAAGGCGCCGGGCCGCGGGCCGATGAACATGTTCCAGAACTTCGCGAGCTATCCGCCGGCCGACGATAAGGTCGTCGTTCGCCCGAACTTCGATACGCTGTATTCCGTGGCCTACCTCGACATGATCCGCGAGCCGGTGGTCGTCTCCGCGCCGGACACCGGCGGGCGATACTATCTCCTGCCGATGCTCGACATGTGGACCGACGTCTTCGCCTCGCCGGGGTGGCGCACCACGGGAACGCAGGCGGCCGACTTCCTCGTCGCCCCGCCGGGCTGGAGCGGCGCCGTGCCGGACGGCCTCACCCGCATCGACGCGCCGACGCCCTACGTATGGATCATCGGCCGCACCAAGACCGACGGCCCGCAGGACTATGACGCCGTCCACAAGATTCAGGCCGGCTACAAGGTGACGCCACTGTCGCGTTGGGGCAAGGCGCCCGAGCCCGTGGCCGCCGCGATCGATCCGACGGTCGACATGAAGACGCCGCCGAAGACGCAGGTGGACACGATGCCGGCCGAGAAGTTCTTCACTTACGCCGCGGAGCTGCTGAAGGCGAACCCGCCGCACCTCACGGATCAGCCGATCGTCGCCCGCATGAAGAAGATCGGCATCGTTCCCGGCAGGAGCCTCGAGTTCGACAAGCTCGATCCCGTCGTGCGCAAGGCGCTGGCGAGCGCGCCCGAAGACGGGCTCAAACTCATGGCTTGGAAGCTGCCCACGATCGCGCGCGTCGTCAACGGCTGGTCGATGAACATCGACACCATGGGCGTCTACGGCGACTACTACCTCAAGCGCGCGATGATCGCGCAACTCGGGCTCGGCGCCAACCTGCCGGAGGACGCGGTCTATCCGCAAAATCTCGCCGACGAGAGCGGCAAACCGCTCGACGGAGCGAACCGGTACACGCTGCATTTCGACAAGGCGGCATTGCCGCCGGTCGGCGCCTTCTGGTCCGTCACGCTGTACGACGTGGACGGCTTTCAGGTCCCCAACGCGCTCAATCGGTTCGCGCTGAGCAGTTGGATGCCGTTCAAGTACAACGAGGACGGTTCGCTCGACCTCTATTTTCAGAACGACAGCCCCGGCAAGGACGACGAGCAGAACTGGCTGCCGGCGCCGAAAGGCGCTTTCAACCTGACGATGCGTCTCTACGCGCCGAAGTCCGAGGCGCTGACGGGCCGGTGGAATCCGCCGCCGGTGACGAGAATCCAGGAGCCGCGAGACTTCCAAGCGCAGTAGGGCGGGGCACGGCACATGGAGCGAGCGGGCGGCTTTGGCGGTCGCCGCCCGCCAATGCGACGGCATTTCGCAATTGGCTGCCGGCGAACGCCCTGGTCCAGGCGTTCTATGATGTCGCCGGCACGATCGGCGCCGAGCCGGACGCCGCACTTCCCGCCGCAGGTCCTCCCGTCCGCCGGCGTTTTGCGACGCCGCGGCGCTTGCCCTTTTGCGATCCGCCGCCGCGCTCTCAAGGGAGAACAGGGGAATGGACATGGATGCAGCCGCCCTCAATTTGGACAACCTTCATTTGGCGATCACGCACGCCACCGCGCCGGCGTTCATGCTCGGCGCCGTGGCGGCTTTTCTGTCGATTCTAGTTTCTCGGCTGGAAAGAATCGTCGATCGCAATCGCGCATTGCGCGCTGCGAACGACAACCCTGCCGACCAATCGCTGCAAGAACAGGTTTCCGCCTCGCTGTCGCGCCGAATGGTCCATCTGGCCCGCGCGATCTATTTGTCCGTGCTCAGCGCGCTCATGACCGCGGCGCTGCTCACCATAGCGTTTCTCTCCGCCCTCTTGGGCATGGGCCACGGCGTCGTGGTGGCGGTGATGTTCGCGATAGCGCTGATGTTGCTGATGGCGTCGCTTGTCGAGTTGACGCGCGAGATCCGTGTCTACATGGCGACGATGCATCTCGATTGAGTCTGCGAGGCGGTCGCCTCAGGACGGACATGTCGCAGCGCAATTCACCCGCAAGCCGGTCGAGCGACCGGTCTTTGCGACGGGACCGCGTCCCTCGGCACGGCGTAGCTTAGGCGAGGCGGCCGGCGTGTTCGAGATGGAAATCGAGGACGGCGCAATATGGGTCGGCGCATTATTGGGCGCGGCGATTTCGCGCGATGGGCCATGACGTGAAGCTTGCGCCGCCGATTTACGTGAAACCCTATGTCAAGCGCGGCAAGAACGACGCGGCGGACGCGGCGGCGATCTGCGAGGCGATGTCTCGGCCGAACATGCGTTTCGTCGCCGTCAAGAGCGAGGACCAACGTAAGCATCCGGCATAGGCCGCAGCGTGCCTATTCGGCTCTGTCCCGGCGCTTGAGCAGCGTGGGGTCGTCTCTATGGATTTTGATGATGTCGACGAGGTTCTCGATTCCAAAGTCGGTGAA
>Ga0181536_10001347_pt1 | contig 29024 bp, 26 predicted proteins | sample PEATcosm2014_Bin_41_FD_121105 | JGI IMG/M metagenome (GOLD analysis project Ga0181536, IMG submission 121105) | Peatland microbial communities from MTU Mesocosm Facility, Houghton, MI, USA - PEATcosm2014_Bin17_60_metaG | ecosystem: Environmental > Terrestrial > Soil > Wetlands > Peat | place...
ATTTTGGCATGGAGCATGCCGGGCAGCGCGATATCGTCGATATATCTGGTCTGCCCGAGACCGTGATAACGGCTGTCGGGACGCGTCGAGCGCTGACCGACTGCGCGAATCTGCTGCCCCGGCACCGGCACCAACGGCTCCGCCGGTATGGTCTTGGGCGGGGCGGCGGCCGGCAACCGGGCATTCTCGTCGAGACCGCGCCAAGCCTCATCGACCGCCGATCGTTCCCGCTCGAGCACGCGTGGCTCATCAGCCATTTAATTGCTCAGTCATGTGATTGCTCGCTTCGTTTTGCGCGCGCCGCATCCGACACCGCATCGACGAGCTTGGCGTAGCCGGTACAACGGCACAGATTGCCCGCCAAGGCGTCGCGGATCTCGCGCCGCGAGGGCTCGGGGTTTTGATCGAGCAGCGCCTTGGCCGACAGGATTATTCCAGGCCCGCAGAAGCCGCATTGCAGCGCTCCCCGCTCCTCGAACGCCTTCTGCAACGGGTGCAGTTTGTCCTTGGTGGCGACGCCTTCGATCGTGAGCACGCGACGGCGGTCAGCTTGACCAGCGAGCATCAGGCAGGCATTGACCGGCCGGTCGTCGACGATCACCGTACAAGCGCCGCAATCACCGACGTCGCATCCAACCTTTGCACCCGTGAGGCCGAAATGATCGCGCAGCAGCGCCAGCAGTGTCGTTTCCGGCGGCACCGAGGCGCGACGGGTTTCGCCATTGACGATGATCGTCACATCGATCATGCGACGACCTCCGCCTGCCTTGCTTGCGCCAGCGCAAGGGCGCCCGCCAAGGCACGCTTCACCAATACGGCGATGAGATCGCGCCGGTAGCCGGCGCTGGCGCGGAAGTCGCTGATCGGCTTGGCTTCGGTCGAAGCGATTCGACTGGCTTCAAACATTGCTTCCGGCGTGACGGAGCGTCCCACCAAATAGGCTTCCGCCTCCGGCGCGCGGATCACGGTCGGCGCCACGGCGCCGAGCGCGATGCGCGGCTCGACGAACTGGACTGTGCTGCGATCGATCCAGAAACTCGCTGCCGCATTGACCAACGCGAGGGCCTGCCCTTTGCGCAGGCCGAATTTCTGAAAGCCGGCAGGCTTGCCGAGATTTGGCGTCGGGATCACGATATCGAGCAGAAGCTCATCAGCGCCGAGGCTGGTCTTGCGCGGGCCGAGGAACAGATCCGCGAGCGGGAACCGGCGCCGACCGGAGCGGCTTGCTACGGTTACACGGGCGTCGAGCGCGACCAATGTCGGGCCGCTGTCCATCGACGGCACGCACGTGACCAGGTTGCCTCCGAGCGTGCCGATATTGCGGGTCTGCACGGCGCCGATCGAGTGCGCCGCATCGACCAGGGCCGGGAACATGTTCCGGATCAGCGGCGAGCTCATGAGCTCGCTGTGGGTGACCAGAGCACCGATGCGCAGCCCGTCCTCGGTGACGGCGATTCCCCGCAAATCCTCAGCGCGCGAAATATCGATGACGAGGCCCGGCATGTCGGACGCGAATTTTAAATCGGCCAGCAGATCCGTTCCGCCGGCGAGGATTTTGGCCGAACGGCCATGCTCGGCGAGCAGCGCGACGGCATCATCCGCATTCGTTGCCGCGATATATGCAAACGGCTTCAACCAACTGCCCTTTCTCGCGTGCTTGTGCAGCGCGCCCGCGCAGCAATACGTTAGCCGCCGCACGTCCGACTGCTTTGACCAAGATCAATTTGACCAAGAATGAGTTATGCGCGGAAGTTGGTGACGGCGTGAAGGGTTAAGGCGGCGTATCGTGGGGGTGTTCGACGCCTCCGCGCGCGTGAGCGTGAACGGTTTTTCCACGAACAGGTGCTTGCCTGCTCACCCGCAACGATGGAACCCCCAGGCATCGACGGCATCACGGCGGCGGACTACGAGACGAAGCCGGAGTCCAATCTTGTGGACCGCCTCTCTCGCACTTTCGCTCACTTGACCGCTGAGAACGATGTCGGCTGCAGAAACGCGTTCGACAACGTGGTGATGAACGCGCCGTCCTTCTCTGTCGCGGCGCGCGTGGCAATCCATTCCGGATCGGCCAGGAAGGCGTTCCACCTCTTCTCGCGATCGGCGAGCGATTCCCACGCCAGCATATAGGTAAGGTCTTGGTTGGATTCCCCGACCAGCGTGGTCCAGAACCCAGCCTGGCGGATGCCGTACTTCTTCCAGATGTTGAGCACGGTAGTTTCGAAGCGTTCCAGCAGGGCCGGCATGCGCCCTGGAATGCAACGGTAGATGCGCAATTCGTAGATCATGGATATTCTTCCTTGATTGTTTCGATCGGTAGTGCCGATGCCGCAATTCTGCAGAAAGTTATTTGAAGAATCCATCGCGGTCAACGATGTGGCTGCCCTGCGCCACGGGCATTCCTGTCATGTCCCAGGGTCCGTCGACTGACGATTGCTGAATATTGCGCCGCGCCCGGCGCGCCGGTACCGCATTTTGCCGACGAATCTCGCACGCCCTTGACTAGGCTGAATCGACATTAGCGGGGTCGCTCGGTATCATGCTGAAGCTCGTGACGAAATTTGTTCGAGACCATCGCCGCCCTACGCGGACAGGCGACGTTCCTCTCATAGAGCAGGACGTAAACCTCGCCCACGAGGCTGCCGATTGGCGCGGGGGTGCTGTGTGAGGCAGCGACGACAGTCAACAACTCGCCAAGGAGGACGACCAATGACGGGAAACGAAAGAAGGCGAGGACTATCGCGACGGGAAGTGATCGCGGGTGCGCCGGCGGTCGTACTGGCGGCCGCGACGCCGCTCGGTGCGGGGCCGGCGCAGGCCCAGGGCAAGAAGGAGATCGTAATTGGCTGCGCGCTGCCGCAAACCGGCGCCTTCGCCGCCTTCGGCCGGTACTGGGTCGATGTCTACAAGTTCTGGGAGGAGGAGGTTAACGCGAAGGGCGGGCTGTTAGGCTCGAAGGTCCGCCTGATCATCTATGACGAGAGCAGCGACTCCTCGACGGCGGTCTCGCTCTATACCAAGCTGATCACGGTCGACAAGGTGGACCTCCTGGTCGGCGGTTTCGCCGTTCCCGTGCTCGCCGTCATGCCGATCGCGGAAAAATACAAGATGCTATTCGTGCAGGGCGGGATCAGCGCCACTAGCATCATCAACAAGGGCAATTACAAGTACACCGTCACCACCGAGACGACCGACCTCAAATGGGCGGATCCACTGTGGGACTGGCTCGCGACCGTGCCGGCCACCCAGCGGCCGAGTCGCGTGGCCTTTGTGCAGCAGGTCAATCCCTTCCTCCAGGGGATCGTGGCCGCCGCCGTGCCCAAGGCGAAGGCGCTCGGCATCGAGGTCGTGACAATCGAGACGTTCGCGTCGGATACGCAGGACCTCACGGCCATCCTGCTGAAGCTGAAGGCGGCCGACGTCGATCTGCTGTTCGGCGCGCCCAATTATCCGCCGGGCCTCTCGATGATGCGGACATTGGCGGAGGTGCAGTACCAGCCGAAACTCGTCTACATGGCCACGGGTCCCACCATCCCCGAATGGGTGAAGGATTTGGGGCCGCGCACCGAAAACGTGTTTACCTCGACGAACTACTGGCGGACGCTCAAAAATGCGGACAATGAGCAGTTCGTGAAGGCGATGGAAGCGAAGTTCAACTATCCACCGCCGCGCGAATCCGGTCAGGGCTACACGCCGCTGCAGGTACTGCAACAGGCCGTGGAAGGGGCGAAGACGCTGGATCAGGATGGTTTGCGGAGCTACATCGCGGCGCACGAATTCTCGACCGTGTCCGGGGTAATGAAATTTGACGAACGCGGATACGCAACGGCGCAAAACTATCTCATGCAGATCCAGAAGGGACAACAGCTGATCGTATACCCCGCGTACATTAAGAGTGCGGACCCGGTGTATCCCACGTGATATGCTTTAGCTAAAACTTAATCTAACGGAAGCGCGGCGACCCAGACGATGAGCGCCGCCGTCAGCACTACGAAGACGGCGGCGCCTTCATTTCGCGCAGCAAATAGGTCGGCACCGTATCCCACGGGAATGCCGCCACGATCTGTTGCGCCAGCCACTCGGTTCAGCCGACAGCGCGCTGGCGCAGAGAAGCCGCCCCCTGCGCCGCGCGGGCCCAACCGTGCGGTTCGCTCTCCAATATGCCGAGTGCGGCGAGATCGTCCTGGGTCGCCTTCTTCTCAGCCGCCGTGAGCGCCGGGATCGGCCGCCGCGTCTCGCCGACCGGCCGGTCCATCAACTCCATCGCGTATTTGATGGTCGACGGATAGGTGTGCATCAGCCGGTTGAGCAGGCGAAGCATCTTTTGCTGCAGGTCGCGCGCCGTCGCGCCGTCGCCGGCGACGCAGGCCTGATAGAGCGCGCGAACCATCCGCGGGGCGACCTCCGTGCAGGCGGAGAAGCAGCCACTGCCGCCGACCGCAATGGAAGGCAGCAGGTGCTCGATGCCGGTATAGACAGCGAGCGGGTGCGGCGCCTGGTCGGCGAGTCCGCAATAGGCGGTGAACGTCGGCATATTGAACGACGCATCCTTCAGACCCCCGAACCCCGGGATACGCTGCAGCAAGGTGCGGCAAATGTCGATCGTGAGCGAGACGTTGGTCGCATGCACGTTGTTGTAGGCAATAAGTTGACCGCCGTGCGCGCTCGCGGCGGCGATGAAATGCTCGATGATGTCCTTCGGTGCGGGCTCCCAATAGTAGGGCGCGAGCAGAACGATGCCGGTGGACCCGACCGTCGCGCTGTGGCGCGCGAGATCGACGGACAGGTCGGTTCCCGCGAAGGAGACATTGACGAAGGTGGGGACGCGGTTCGCCGCCGCCTGCACGAGGACCCGCGCCAATTCTCGGCGCTCTTCGTCCCGCAGATTGAGCGACTCGCCGATGTGCATCGGATGTGCCAGCGCATCGACGCCGTTGTCGATCAGAAAATTCACCTGCTGCGCAAACGTTTCGTAATCGACGCCGCCCGCTTTGAACGGAGTGACCGGCGCGCCGACGATGCCGGCGAGTTTTGTTGCCATCATATGTCTCCTTTATCGGCCGCGCGCGGAAATATCCTCGTCTTCGGCCCGACGGTTCGGACCCTAGCGAGCAGTTAGCGCGACGGCAAGGCCATTGGATTCACAGCGTGTTTGAGCGCGGCGGATCACGCAATTAATCTTACTGAATAAGACAACAGGTGGCGCGTTGATCTGGATCAAAGTCTCGGCAGGTGTTTGGGCTAACAGGCTTCTTGCTAAACGAAATCCTTGATCAAGGTCGTCGTGGTCTTGACCGTCACCATCATGATACTGGTAGCCCTGCTCGACATCGAACCAAGCCAAGGGAGACATGGATGAAGTACTGGGACACGATCACGGAACGGTTGCCGAAGGAGCCGATCCGCTGGCCGAACAACGCGCGGATCGCGGTGCTGTCGCTGTTCGACTACCAAGCCGAAGTCGGCGAGTGGAATTTCCCGGACGGCACGCCGAATTACGGCCAGATCACCGAGGCGTCCTATGGCGGGCGGGTCGGGATCTGGCGGCTTCTGGACATCCTCGACAAGCACGGCGTCAAGGCCACAATCAATACGTGCGGCATCACCGCCGAGCGATATCCGGAATCGGTACAAGCGATCGTGGAGCGCGGCCACGAGATTGCTGGCCACACCTACACGCACCGGCCGCAGTTCCTGCTTCCGTACAAAGAAGAAGTCGAAGAGATCCGCAAGACCGTCGATGCCATCAAGCGCATCACCGGCGCACGCATCGTCGGTTGGCGCTGCCCGATTGTGCAGCCGAGCAAGAACACGCTCGCAATTCTTGCCGACGAAGGTTTCGTGTGGGACGGCGACTTTCTCAACTATGATCTGCCCTACATGCTCGACATCGGCAACAAGAGCCTGGTCGAAATTCCGTACACGTTCTCGACCGACGACTTCCCGTTCATCTACGGGGCGGTGCGGCAGGATTTCGGCGGCTTCCCCGGACCGCGGCAGACGCCGTCGGCGCTGTTCCAGCTGTGGAAGGACGAGTTCGATGTCCTCTACGCCGAGTCGGCGAAGACGCCCAAGATGTTCGCGTTCCAGCAGCACCCGCTCATCATGGGGCGGGCCCATCGATCGCTCTATTACGACCGGCTGCTCGAATACATCAAAGGACACGAGGGCGTCTGGTTCGCCCGCTGCAATGATGTTGCGCAGTGGTGGCTCAAGCACTACAACGCGAAGCAGGATTTCCGTACCGACAAAGAGTCAGGACAACCGGTGGACTCCAGTGGTCGGCAAAGGGCTGCGGCCCTCGTTGGATAAGCCGATAGGCCGGGAGCGGCGGCACAGATGGTGAGTTGCTGGGCGAGACCGTCATGCCGCTGCTCGAGCTGAACGGAGTTTTCAAACACTTCGGAGGCCTCGAAGTTCTGCGGGGCGTAAGTTTTGCCGTTGAGGAAGGGGAAATCGTCGGTCTCATTGGCGCCAACGGCGCGGGCAAGACGACCCTATTCAACACTGTGACGGGGCTGATGCCGCCCTCGGCGGGCTCGATCCGCTTTCTCGGCAAGGAGATCGCGGGACTCCCGCCGCACCGCATCTGCCACTTGGGCGTCGCCCGCACATTCCAGGTCGTACGCCCGTTCGCCGACGCAACAGTAGCGCAGAATGTCCTCGTCGCGGCCGTGTATGGACGAGGAGACAGACGTCTGCCGCACGACGAGATCGATGCGACGGTCTCTCGCGTGCTGAGTTTCGTCGGCCTGAATGACAAGGCCGGGGCTCCAGCTTCCTCGCTCGGCGTGGTGGAATTGAAGCAATTGGAACTCGCCCGGGCCCTCGCGACGGCCCCGCGCCTGCTCCTTCTCGACGAGACGTTTTCCGGGCTGACGCCGACCGAGACGCAGCGGGCGATGGAGCTGATCGGCAGGATCAGAACGGAGTTCCGGATCACCATCCTGTGGGTCGAGCACGTCATGCGCGCGATCATGCGCGTGGCCGAACGGATCGTCGTTCTCGATCACGGTGTCACCATCGCGGAGGGATCGCCCGCGGAGATCGCCGTGCATCCGGAAGTGATCGAGGCCTACCTTGGCAGTGCACGGATAGCGAGGCACTGATGGGCAATGCCACGCTCGTCGTCGACGGCGTCGATGCCGGTTACGGTCTGATCCACGCGCTGTGGGGCGTCCACCTTGAGGTGCGGCCGGGCGAGATCGTGGTACTACTCGGCTCGAACGGTGCCGGAAAGTCGACGCTTCTGCGCGCCATCTCTGGGCTGATCCGCCCCACCGCCGGCCGCATCTTCTTTGACGGCGAACGCGTCGACACCTGCCCGGCTGAGGAGGTCGTTCAGCGCGGCATCGCGCATGTCCCCGAGGGGCGCCGCGTGTTCCGCGATCTGACCGTGCGCGACAACCTGCTGCTGGGCGCCTACACCCGCCCGGACACTGAGGTGCAGGAATTGCTGACGACAATGGAGACGCTGTTCCCGATCCTGGCGGAGCGGCCGGATCAGGCAGCCGGCACGCTCTCCGGGGGCGAGCAGCAGATGCTCGCGATCGCGCGGGCCCTGATGTCGCGGCCGAAACTTCTGCTGCTGGACGAGCCGTCGCTCGGTATTATGCCGAAGCTTGTGACGAAATTGTTCGAGACCATCGCCGCCCTGCGCGGAAAGACGACGATCCTGCTCGTAGAGCAGAACGTAAACCTCGCGCTCGAGATTGCGGATCGAGGCTACGTCCTCGAGAACGGCCGCATTGTGCTCGACGGATCGAGTCGCGACATGCTCGCCGACCCGGGCGTGCAGCGCGCATACCTCGCCCACGAGGCCGCCGATTGGCTCGGCGGTGCCGCGTGAGGCAGCGGGGACGGTAAACAACTCACCATGGAGGATGACCAATGACGGGAAACGACAGAAGGCGAGGACTATCGCGACGGGAAGTGATCGCGGGTGCGCCGGCGGTCGTATTGGCGGCCGCGACGCTGAACGGCCCCGGGTTGGCGCAAGCCCAGGTGCTGGGGAAGAAAGAAATCGTGATCGGTGGCACGCTGCCGCAAACCGGCGCCTTCTCCGCCTTCGGCCGGTACTGGGTCGACGCCTACAAGTTCTGGGAGGCGGAGTTGAACGCCAAGGGCGGACTGTTGGGGTCGAAGGTCCGCATGATCATCTATGACGACCAGAGCGATGGCTCGACGGCCGTCTCGCTCTACACCAAGCTGATCACGGTCGACAGTGCGGATCTTCTCGTCAGCACCTTCACAATTCCCGTGCTCGCCGTCATGCCGATCGCGGAAAAATACAAGATGATCCTCGTGCAGGGCGGCACGAATGCCACCAGCATCATCGACAAGGGCAACTACAAATACACCTTTACGACGCTTACGCCCGACTTCGCCTGGGCGGATCCGTTGTGGGATTGGCTCAAGACGGTTCCGGCTGAAAAGCGGCCCAAGCGCGCGGCCTTCGTGCAACAGGTCAATCCCTTCATGCAGGGCGTCGTGGCCGGCGCCACGCCGAAGGCAGCGGCGGTCGGAATCGAGGTCGTGACGACCGAGACGTACGCGTCGGATACGCAAGACTTCACGGCCATCATGATGAAGCTGAAGGCCGCCGGCGTCGATTTGCTGTTCGGCGCTCCTAATTATCCGGCCGGCCTCTCGATGATCCGGACGCTGGCGGAGGTAAAGTACGAGCCGAAACTCGTCTACATGGCCGCGGGTCCCACCGCCCCGGCGTGGCTGAAGGACCTCGGAGCGGGCACGGAATCCGTATTCACCTCGACGCCATACTGGCCGACGCTCAACACACCAGGGAACCAGGAGGTCGTGAAGGCGATGCAGGTGAAGTTTGGCTATCCGCCGACGCGCGATTCCGGTCAGGCCTACACGCCGCTCCAGGTCTTGCAGACAGCCGTGGAAGCGACGAAGACGCTCGATCAGGACGTTCTGCGGAGCTACATCGCAACGCACGAATTCTCGACTGTGTCCGGGGTAATGAAATTCGGCGACCATGGGTACGCAACGGCGCAAAACTATCTCATGCAGATCCAGCAGGGACAACAGCTGATCGTGTACCCCGCGTCCGTCAAGAGTGCGGACCCGGTGTATCCTAGGTGATACCCGCGTCTCTCGCGTGATCTGCCGGTCGGGCGGGCGTCCGTTGCACGTGGTGCCCGTCCGGCCTCCACTCCACCTGCTCATGCCATTGCCGAACGAGCGCCTGTCGTCATGAATGTGCTGTCCTTCCCGCTCCTCGCCCGGGCAGTCGTGAGCGGCGTCCTCTTCGGCGGCATTTATGCCGCGATCGCGCTGGGCCTCGGCCTGGTGTGGGGCGTCATGCGGATTCTCAACATCGGACACGCCGCGCTGGCGATTCTCGGCGCCTATCTCTCCCTCACGCTGGTGCAAGCGGGCATGGACCCGCTGCTCTCGCTGCTCGTCACCATTCCCGCCCTCTACCTGGTCGGCGTCGGGCTGCAGCGCTTCGTCGTCGAGTCGATGCACGGGCGCAAGGAGGCCGAGCTGCACACGTTCCTGATCCTCTACGGAATCATGGTGGCGATCGAGAACCTCCAGGTATTCATCTGGTCCGCGGACGTGCGCCTGATCTCCACCGCCTACTCCTCGCAGAACCTGAACTTCCTCGGCCTCATCCTTCCCGTGGGTCGCGTCATCAGCTTCGTGATGGCCGCCGCGGCTGTGGCCACCGTCTACCTCTTTCTGACGCGCACCAAGATGGGCAGGGCCGTCCGCGCGATCGCATCGGACCGTGAGGCGGCGACGCTGATGGGGATCTCAGTCCGCCGGCTCTCTCGGGTGGCCTTCGGCCTCGGGACGGCAACGGCCGCGGTCGCCGGCCTCTCGCTCGGCCTGGTGTCGTCGTTCTTTCCCGGCATCCAGATCGTGTGGGTCAGCAAGGCGTTCCTGGTGATCGTGCTCGGCGGTGTTGACAACATCCTGGGACTATTCCTCGCCGCCCTCGTCCTCGGTATGGCGGAAAACGTGATCGGCGTCGTCGCTCCCGCCTTCGTGGTCGATTTCGTCGCCTACGTGCTGCTTATCGGCACCTTGATGGTGCGCCCGCAAGGACTGATGCGAAGGGCAGGACCGTGATGTGGCGCGTCGTGCGACCGGCCGCAGCTCTCGCGCTCGGCCTTGTAGTCTTCTTTCCCTTCCTCGGGCCGCAGATCTATTTCATCCATCTACTCGCCGGACTGTTCATGATGGTGGCGTTGGCCCAGAGCTGGAACCTGCTCGGCGGGTACACCGGATACCTGAGCCTCGGGCACGTGACATTCTTCGGCATCGGCGCTTATACCTCCGCCGTCTGCTTGAACGACTACGGCATCTCGCCGTTCCTGACGGCGCCGCTCGGCGGCGGCATCGCGGCGCTCCTAGCGCTGATCATCGGGTATCCCTCGCTGCGGCTGCGCGGACCCTATTTCTCAGTGACCACGCTGTCGCTCGCGTTCCTCGCCCAGGTAGCCGCGTTCAACAGCACGCCGATGGGCGGCGGATACGGCATCCAACTGCCCTCGCTGCCGCTTCCGATCCGGCAAACGGAAACCGTCTTCTATTTTGCCTTCCTTGCTCTGGCAGTTGTCGTCGTCTGGTGGGCGCGCAGAATGGAGCGGAGCCGATCCGGCCTGGCGTTGCTCGCTATCCGCAACGACGAAGACGTGGCGGAGGTCTGCGGTGTCGACGTCGTACGCGCCAAGCTCAAGGCCTTCGTCATGAGCGCCTTCTTCCCCGGCGTGGTCGGGGGCATCTTCGCGTATCAGATCAGCTACATCGACCCGCACAGCGCGTTCGACATCGGCCTCTCGATCAACATGCTGCTCATGGCCATGTTCGGCGGCGCCGGGAGGTGGGCGGGTCCGATCGTCGGCGCCGCTGTGGTGTACCTGCTTTCGCAAACGCTTTCGTTCGTCATTCCCTCAGAGCTCAATCGCGTCGTCTTCGGCATCATCCTCGTGTTGGTCGTGTTCGCGATGCCGCACGGGATCATCGGCTTCGCCGAGGCGTTCTGGACCAAGCGCGCGGCATGGTTGGTCCGCCGCGATCGTTGACCACGGCCTGAATGCATGCGGAGGCGGGGCCAGCGACGCGTCCACATGTCTCCCTCACGCAGGGCCGCCGCCGAACTTATGGCGCTGCACCAAAACGCGATCGTACAAACCGTTCTTGAAAAAGGGCGAGCCAGCCATCAGCGCATCAATATCCTTGCGGGTAGGCAACGCGATCAGCGCCGCGTTTCCCATCCACTCCCTGCCCTGATCGTCGAGTATCGCACCACGAACGATAACCTTATCGCCGTCGTAAGGAGCAAAATACTCGCGCTGTGCCTTCAACAACGCTTTGCGCTGTTCGCTTTTGCCGCGAACGCCGTAGCCTCGAATGTACCAGTGGATCTGGCTTCTGTCTCCGGGAAAGTCTCGCTGCGAACGGGCCAGCGCTGGTTGCCAACGATCGACGTGGACTTCTTTGTAGATCCCGTTGTTGTTGTGAGGCTCATTGTCGATGAAGCCGCGCACTTCATTCCAGTCGGCAAATTCGACGAAGAAAATGCTGCCAAGCGTCTTCGTCTCGTCGTCATCGGCGACGACCGGTCCCCGCGCCAGGATATGAGCGGCATATTCATCGAGATACGCCCAGTGCGCATGTAACGATTTGAAACGGCGATCTGCTGTCGCGGGATCGTTCACCATCTGGAGGTGGAAGTGCATGGATTTACCTCGTCCGTGAAGTCGGGTTGCAAGCTCATGTCCGGCGGCCGCAGACGTGGGGTCCCCGATTGGTATACGGGCACCGTGCTCATGTCCTATTGTTGGCTTCGGCTTCCAAATTAAGTTGGCGCATGACCTTGAGTTTTTTCATGATGATGCCGCCGTCGCTGTGCAGCATGTTGTACGCATTGCGGAGGAACATCTCGATCGGCAGCTCGCGCATGACGCCGCTGCCGCCGAAAATCTCCATCGCGTCGCGGGTCACCGTGCAGGCCATTTCGTGGGCAAACAGGCTCGCCGAGCCTGGCATCTTCGGGTCGAAGTGCACCTTGTGGCGATCGTCGACCATTCGCGCGGCCTGCCAGACATAGGCACGTGCGGCGTTGATTTCGGTATACATCTCCACGAGTTTTAGACCGATCGCTTGGTGGTTGATCAACATCATCCCGCTCTGCTTGCGGATTTCGGCGTAGGCCAAGGCCGTCTCATATGCCGCGCGCGCAAGCCCGATCATCGCCGCCGCGTTGATGAGTCCATCGCCCGCCCGAAGGTGCGAGTTAATATTGGTGATTCCGTAATTTTCAGGACCGAGCCGGTTTTCTACCGGTACCTTGCAGTTATCGAAAATGATCTCGCGGTTGAGATTCAGTCGGTAACCCATCTTGTCGTGAACACGCCCAAACGACAGTCCGGGGGTCCCGAGCGGAATCATCAGCAATGTGGTACCCTCGTTGACCCCCTTCGATTTATCGGTACGCACATAGACGAAATAGAGCTTGGCGTAACCCGAGTTCGAGATAAACCGCTTGGAACCGTTGACGATGTAGTGGTCTCCTTCGCGTACCGCCCGCGTGCGAAACCCGCCGTCAACGCCCTCATAGGGCAACAGGTTTTCCGACCCGGTCAGATCCTCGGTCATGCACTGCGCGATCATGAATTCCGGATCTTTCACGTAAGCCGTCAGCCATTTCTTGCGCTGCTCCGGGGTGGTCAGCGCCTCGGCTGTCATGAACCGGGTGATCTTGTTCGACGACAAAAGCGCGCCGACGACGCCGCGGTCGCCCCAGCCGAGTTCTTCGGCCACGACGCAATGGGTGAAGAGATCGTCGATACCGCCGCCGCCGTACTCTTCGGGGATGCTCATGGTTCGCAACCCCACTTCATCGAGCTTTTTTGCAAGATGCGGCATGAAGAATGCTTTCGCTGGATCGGTCTCGTGATCAAGCTTCATGGCGATCGGGCGGATTTCCTTCTCCGCAAAATCGTGCGCCAACTTCTGTATGGCGATCTGTTCTTCGGTCAGGCCGCCATCGATCATGCTCGGCATGGTTCATCTTCCTTTCGGTCAGAGAAGCTCCGCCAGGTTCACCGGGCGCTGCAGTTCCGACGAGCGAATCGCCGCGAGGACGACGCCGAGCACATGGCTGCCGGCCTCGCCATCCACCTCCGGGGGGCGGTTCTCGGCGATTGCTTCGGCGAAATCGCGCAACTCCTCGCCCAGGTAATCAAAACCCTTGAATTCCTCGTATTCGATGCGTTCGTTGTCCTCGGCGCCTTTGCGGAAAATCTGCGTCCCGGTCCAGCGGTCGTGATAAAGAGTGGCCTTGTCGCCATAGACGTTGATGAAATAGGGGTGGCGTTTGCTGCCGCTGCCGGGGCTGATAAAACTCGTCGCTAGCGTGCCCAGCAGCCCGGATTCGAACTCAAGCCAAAGCACGCAAACGTCCGGGATCTCTGATTTGGTGAGGATCTTTCGGAATTCGGCCGAGACGCGTTTGATGGGGCCGAACATGTAATAGAGGTTGTCGATCTGATGGATGGCGACCTGCAGCAAAGGTCCGCCGGGAGACCCGGTCCTGTACCATTGCCAGTTATCTGGCGTGTAGTGGAGGCCCCGGTCATTGGAATAATTGGCTTCGACCATCGCCACCGTGCCCAGCGTCTCGTCGTCGAGAAGCTTCTTGCATAGCCGATGGCCGCGCAGGCGCCGTGAACTGGCACCGATGGCGAGTTTCACGCCCCCATGCCTACAGGCGTTCACCATGGCCCGGGCATCGGCAATCGTTGTCGCGATGGGCTTGTCGACGAAGACATGTTTGCCGGCTGCCGCAGCCGCGACCGTCAGCTCCGCGTGCTGGTTGTTGGGCGCAGTGATCATAACCGCTTCGACGTCCTCGCGCGCGAGCACGTCCGCATAGCTTTCTTGTTGGTCGCAGCCGAATTTTTCGGCAAATGCGTCGCGCTTGGTCTTGGTGCGTGTAAAGCAGGTCGCGAGCTCAAGCCCGGGCGTGCGCTTAATCATGTCGGCGATGCTGTTGCCCCAGCGGCCGAGACCGATGCTGGCCACCTTGACGGGATTTCTCTGCAGGTCTCTCATCACGGCATTCCCCCAAGATCCTTTCCACGGCCACCATCAATCGAGAATGGCAATCTCCTCGCCGGCCTTGTTCAATGCCTCCAGGCCAGCCGCGTGCACGAAAAAGGTTTCGCCAATGAACAGTTGGCGCCAGTCACCGGTCGCGACCATCGGATGAATCGTAACCAGAAAACCCGGCTCAACTTTTCTTCCGTTGTCGAGATTGATGAACGATTCGGACAAATCGAGCCCGATCGTATGTGCGCTGCCGATACCCTTCATGGCGTAGCCGTGCTTGATCAACGTATCATTCAACGCCTTGGCGACGGTGGTGAACGTCTCGCCGGGCTTGAGCTTGTCGAGCGCGCTGTGTTTGGCGTCGAGACAGGCGGCATGCGCCTTTTTTATGTATGCGGGCGGCTCGCCCAAGGACACCAGACGGACGATCTGGTTGTAATAGCCCTTAACGCGCGGCGTGATCTCCAGAAGCACGAGGTCGCCTTTTTGAAATTTCCGTTCGGTCGGCGGCGTGACAAAGCCGCGGAAGGGATCGTCCTCGGCGTCGGCACGGCCGGCGCCGAGCATGTTGAAACCGCCGTCGGCTCCGCCTTTGGTCATGACGCCTTCGACTTCCGCTTTCCATTCGAGCTCGGTGACTCCGGGGCGGAGCATCTCAAGCGATCGCCGGAATCCGGCGTCGCCCACTTCGGCGCCGTGACGAGCCACTAGAAGCTCCTCGCCGCTTTTGTTTTCCCTGCCGGCGAAGATCAGTTCGGACGATTCCACGAATTCCACATTCGGAAGTTGAGTGCGAAGCTGCCGGGCGATCTCGGTTGGCAGGCCGGCGAAGCTCGACACGCCGATTTTTCCTTTTGTCGAACTGTGGGAACTCAGATGCGCGCATAGATCCGTCGCCGGCTGTCGCGTCATGCGGATGTCGGCAATCCATGGCGTCCGCCTGGCTTCGAGATACTGGTTCTCACCAGAAATAAAGATGATGGGATCTTTGTCGAATGGAAAAAATATCAATGCGTCGCCATAGAATAGACAGCGGTCTGCAAGATAAACGAAGTTTCCGTTCCACCGACCGCCGACGCCCGTGGTTCCGTAAACGATCAGCCCATCGAGGCCCTCCTTTTCCATTCCCGAACGAATGGCCTCATATCTGCGATCCCGCTCTTGCGTTGTGAATTCCATGTTATTGTGCCTTTCATCGATGAACTGCCGGCCTACGCGCCAAATTTCAAATCATGACTTTGCCACCGCTGAGCGGTATATTGGCGCCGGTGATAAAGCCTGCCTGATCGCTCGCCAGAAAGACAACGGCGTCCGCGACCTCTGCGGGGCCTACGAACCGTGCCAACGGTGTATGAGCGACATAGTCCTGCATGTACTCGTCGCAGTGCAGGGTTTTGCGTTCCGTGCGCGTGAAGCCCGGCGAGATCATGTTCACCGTGATATTGTGCGGGCCCATTTCAGCCGCGAGATGGCGAGTCAACTGCGAAAGTGCTCCCTTTGCCGCGCCGTAGGTATGCCAGCGCCAGTTCGGCTCCTCGGTGATCGTTGAGAGCATGTTGATGATGCGCCCGCCGTTGCCGCCATCGATCATCGATGGCAGGACGGCCTGGCAGCACTGGAAGGCTCCTTTCAATATGACGTCGATTTGTGGCTCGTAATCCGCCCAGTCGAGGTCCAGAAACTTCTTCTTGTCGCTCAGTTGGCGCGCATTGTTGACGAGGATGTCTACCGGCCCGAACGCATTGCCAATCACCGCGACCATCGTCGCCACTTCTTCACGATTTCGGATATCGGCCTTTACCGCGAGCGCTCGGCCTCCGGCCGCCGCGATGTCGGCAACGACCGCCTCGGCCAGATCGCTTGCCGCATGGTAATGCACGCCCACAGCGGCACCCTCGCGAGCAAGCGAGCGTGCGATCTCACTGCCGATGCGCCCGCTCGCGCCCGTCACCAGAGCCACGCGCCCTTGAAGCCGCATGCATTGTCTCCCTACGCCACCCCGCTGATCGGAAGAGCAGGCGCAAGATGTTTTGCGATCAGCGCTCTCCGTCACGCCCGGAGGCAATAATTCGGCGGATTTTAGTGTCTAGGCAATGTGGAAATAATAGACAGAATAGTAAAAATACTTTATCAATTTCTTCCATAGTGGGAGTCGCCATTTCCCAACAAGTCGCGGCGATGCATTCTGCTGTAAGGACGCAACGGAAAATGGCGACAAGCGCAGGTTGCGCAGGACGTGAGCGCCGCCATGAACAAGCTCCTTTCGATGCTGGCCTTCGTGCGGGTCGTGGAAAGCGGCAGCTTTACCGCGGCGGCGGCACAGCTCGGCGTTTCGATCTCGGCAGTGGCCAAGGCCGTCACCCGTCTCGAGGAGCACCTGGGGATGCAGCTGCTGGTGCGTACCACGCGCAAGCTGGCGCTCAACGACGATGGCCGCGACTTCCTTGTGCGATGCCGACGCATACTCGATGACATCGAGGACGCGGAATCCTCGGTCAAGGGCGCTCGGGAGAAACCTAATGGGCGCCTGCGGATAATGGTGCCGACGCTGTTCGGCAGCTTGACCTTCCTCCCGCGTGTCGCGGAGTTTAATGAGCGCTATCGCGATATTGTTCTGGATCTCAGTTTCGATGACCGCCCGGTCAATCTGATCGAGCGCGGCGTGGACATCGCCGTCCAAGTGGGACCACTCACCGATTCCAATTACGTTACGCACCTGCTGAACCGGGGACCCCGCGTGACCGCGGCCTCGCCGGCCTACTTGAAGCGCCATGGCGAGCCGAAAACGCCCGAGGACTTGGCCGGCCACAATTGCATCATCGGCAACGATGGTCCGGTCTGGCCGTTCCAAAATGAGGGCCGTCCGATCCAGGTCTCGGTACGGGGCTGCCTCGTGGTTACCGGAGGCGCTGCGCTGCGCGAGGCGGCATTACTTGGACTTGGCATCGCCCAAGCGAACTGGTGGACCTTTAGGCACGATCTCGGCGCTCGAACTCTGCGACCGCTGCTGCAGCGCTACGCGGTCGAAGGGAACTCCCTTAGCATCGTTTATCCGCCGACCCGGCACGTGCCGAGCAAGCTGCGGGTCATGATTGATTTCCTCGTTTCGATCTGCAGATAAATAATCAGGTCGGTGGGGCGGGGGTACGTCGTGTTGTAGTGCTTGAGCCACCACCGGGCGAGCCGGTCCTGAAGAAAGGCAGTAATCGGGATGGACGGAAAGTTACCAAACGAGCCGTCAATGTCCCACCCGATCTCGTGTTGATTCAAGCATCTCTTGATATGACTTGGATCAGCGGGTCGCACCGATGTACTCTAACCGAACCAACAACAAGGAAACAGCCATGGCGCTCTACGGCGGACCGGTGATTGACAGCCATCATCACATCTGGCTGCGCAAGGACATTCCGTGGTTGAAGGTTCCGCCAATGCCGCGCATGTGCGGCGATTATTTTGGCCTGCGCCGCGATTATCCGGTGGAAGAATGGATCACCGACACCGTGCCGCAGGGTGTCGTGAAATCGGTGCACGTCACCGCCAATTGGGGCATCCCTCGCGCGCTCGACGAGACTCGCTGGCTGCAATCGATCGCCGATAAGCACGGTTTTCCACACGGCATCGCTTGCCAGGCCGACATGACCGATCCGGACCTGGAAACCCAACTCAAGGTGCAGAAACAGTTTCCGAACCTGCGCGGCGTGCGCCACCAGTTGCACTGGGACAGTCACCCGGTGCGGAAATGCGTCGACCGGCCGGATCTGTGCAACACGCTGGAATTTCGCCGCGGCTTTGCGTTGCTGGAAAAATACGATCTGCATTTCGAACTGCAGGTGTTCTCCGCCCAAGCTCCTTATGCGGTGGAATTGATCAAGGCGTTTCCCAATGTGCGTTTCATCCTGCTGCACGCTGGCATGCTCACGGAACGCACGCCGCACATGATCGAGCAGTGGCGCGGCGCGCTCACCGCAATGGCAAGCTTTCCCAATGTGCATGTGAAGCTTTCCGGGCTTGGCATGTTTAGCCTCGGCATCACCGTACCGCAGCTGCGCCAAGTCATTCGCGACTCGATCCAGATTTTCGGTATCGGGCGCACTATCTATGGCAGCAATTTCCCGTTGGAGAAGTTGCACGCGAGCTATGCCGATTTTTTTGGCGCATATCGCACGGTGCTCGCCGAATATCCCGAAGCCGATCAGCATCGCGTGTTGCACGACAACGCCGTGAGCTTCTACCGGCTGTGAGAGGAGACATCCGCTCCTCATAGTTCCGGTAAAAGATTTCAATCACTTTGCGGCGAGGTCGCCTATATCTTCGGATACGGATTATCGGCGACCATCACCTCGACGAGAGCAGGTCGTTGTGTCGTTGCCGCGAGCCCCTGTCGCAACGCCGCTTCGACATCCTTAGGATCGCTGACGCGGATGCCTTGCGCGTTGCACGCCTTGGCGATGTCGGCAAAGTTGGGGCTCTTGAAAGTGGTGCCGTAGGTATGGCCGTAGATGTTTGCCTGCTGCATAAAGGTCTGACCGAAGGTGCCGTTGTTCGTGACCACCATCAGGATGTTTGCGCCGTATTCCGCCGCCGTGGGTAGATCGCCGATGGTCATGAGGAAGGCGCCGTCGCCGGCGAGCGCCACGACGTCGCGGCGGGGAAATTCCATCTTGGCGACTATTGCCGTCGGCAAGGCATAACTCATGGCGTTCCAGACGCCCGACTGCATAAACGATTCCGGCTTGGCGATGCGGCGGTGCTTGCGCGCCCACATCTGGCAGCTGCCCACGTCACTCGCGACCACGGCGGTGTCGTCGAGCACGGCATTTATCGCTTCCACCAGGAGGCCCGGATGGATCGGCTTATTGCTCTTGTGCGGCTCGTTCTGCGCTGCGAGCTTGCGGCGGATGGCGGCCTTGCCCGTGGCTAACTGCTTGATCAGCGCTTCATTGCGGGGCTGCTGATAATTTTCGAGGCGTTTGAGCAACGCAGAAAGGAAGAGCTTCGGATCGGCGACGCGCTGGTACTCGCCCGTGTAGCGCGGGTTCGCCACATCGTCGAAACCAACGACGATCTTGCTCACGTCCGGCGCGATCTTGGAAAGTGCCGCCATTTCCGCCGTACCCATGCGCATGCCCACACAGAGCACCAGGTCGGCCCCCTTGAGCACGTCCGCACACAGCGGGTGCGGTTGAAAGTCGGAGATGTAGCCGGCGGAGAAGGGATGGTCTTCCGCAATCACGCCGATCGAGTCCTGCGCGAAGATCACCGCAGCCTGCAGCTTCTCCGATAGCGTTGCCAGCTCCTGCATCGCGCCCTGGCGTATGATCCCTTTGCCCGCCGCGAGGACCGGAGACTTCGCGGCCATGATTGCTTGCGCGAAACGATCGACATCCTGCGGCTCGGGATTGGCGACGACGGTGGGGATGGAGTTATAGGCGGGAAGCACAGCGGGCGCTTCCTGCAGCATGAACTCGCTGTAGTCCGACAGCCGGGGCAACTCGACATGCACCGGCCCCGGCCGGCCGCTGCGGGCGATATGGAACGCCTTGGCCATGATCTCCGGCACGTCCGCGAGGCGCTCGACGCGCGTGGTCCACTTGGTGATGGGCTTGAACATCTCGTTGACGAAGGCGGGGTCGTCGACACCGTGAAAGGGTTCGAGGTCGGCGTTGAGCGGCACGGCGCCGCTGATATGGACTAATGGCGAGGCCGCACCGTAGGCCTGTGCCACGCCCGCCATGGAGTTCACACAGCCTGGCCCGGCGGTGACGATGCACACGCCCGGCTTGCCCGTGAGCCGGCCGTGAGCCTCCGCCATCAGCGAGACGTTCGGCTCCATCTTGCAGGTGACAAGCCGGATCGAATTGACACGGCTCAGCGCATCGTAGATCGGGTGAATGTGCGAACCGGGAACGCTGTAGACTCTCTCAACGCCTTCCTCCTGCAGCGCCGCCACCACCGCTTCGCCCGCATGCATCGACGAACGCTCAGAACTCATGAAATACTCCCTCCCAAGAATAGCCGCCCGCAAAAATTTTCGGTACACACCGGCGTGGTAGCCGCTGATTATTTGATAATACGTCTCGCCACCTTCATCCGCTGCACGCTGTCGCCAGCGAGATGCGTCCATATAAAGGAGTCGCGAACCAGTTTATCCGCACCGACATCCACACAGCCGGCGCCGTCGTGAATGTCCATGTTGAGCTCGGTCACATCCTGGATGACATCCGTCGAGAAATTCATCGCGAGACCGGCATTTGCCGAGTGCATCTTTTGGTCATGTTCGCAAGCGACCCGCAACACGAATGAGCGTAGCGCCTCGGTGAGCATGTGCATTTTGTCGATTTTTAATTGAACGACTTGCTGCTCTTTCAAAAGCTTGCCGCTCTGCATTTTTGTACGGGCGAGATGAAGCGCCTGTTCACATGCGGCTTCGCATACTCCAAGCGCATTGGCGGCGAGTTCGAGATCTCCGAAAATATCCCCTCCCGACGTGTCGCCGGTGCTCTTCTTGTAGGCGCCGTTTACCTCACCAACAATGTTGGCGTGCGGCACGCGCGCGTTCTCGAAGATCATTTCCGCATTCTGGTAAAAACGCCAGCCGTTCTTATTGAAAACCTTGCCAACCCGGAAACCGGGAGTATCACTGGGCACCAGGAACAGCGTTACACCATCACGTAGACGGACGTGAGGGTTCGTCCGGACATCGAGGAAGAACAACTTGGCTATGCTGCCGTTGGCGATGAAGGCTTTTTCGCCGTTCAAAATCCACTCGTCGCCGTTGCGTTCCGCCCGCAGTTTGACGCCAGCCTTGGGATCATCATCCGGCGGCAGACGGTTGTCGGAACCAGCACTCGGCTCGGTTATGCCCTTGCCCAGCACAAAGGTATCATCGGCGAGGAACGGTTTGAGAAACCTTTCCTTCTGCTCTTCGGTGCAGACGGCAGCGATGAGATGGCTCCACTTCCAGCACTGGCTGAAGGTCTTGGAAATAGCGCTGTCGCCTTTGGCAAGTTCCGCCATCACCAATGCTTGTGTTACAAAATCGATTCCGTAACCGCCCCACTCCTTGGGAACCGCCGCCGTCCGAAAGCCGAGCTTGGAGCCTTTCTTGATGATCTCCCAGTCGAAGGTTTTGCGCGGGTCGGCGATCTGATCACGCTGCAACGAGATCGGACGGATTTCTTCCTGCGCGAATTTCCGAGCCTTCATCTGCCATGCGCGCTGTTCCTCGTTTAATGAGAAATCCATCATGAGATCCTTGTTATCGGTTTCGCCCCCGACCATGCCGGTCCACGCTCGCCACGAACTCCGATTACGGCCGCCGGTAACCTGCCAACGCTTCGGCAATCCGCAGTTTGGCGTCGCTGTTGCCGTCGCCGGAGTGCAGGCAGACCAGGGCATCGTGAACGTATTTTTGCAGCGGCATGTCGCGCATCACTCCCATTGCGCCGAACACCTCCGCGGCATCCTTGGCGGCGCGATATACCGCCTCTGAAGTGAATACTTTCGCGATGATCTGCAGCGGCAGATCGGGAAGGCTGCGATCGGCAACGGCGTCCGGATGATCCGATGCATAGGCGGCCTGCCAGATGGCGTTGCGCGCCACTTCGAGGCTGATCGCAATCTCGGCAAGTTTCGTTCCGATCGCCTGGTGCTCGATGATGCGCCGACCGCCCTGGACGCGCAATTGTGCATAATCGAGCGCTGCCTCGTATGCCGCACGACCGATACCCAGGTTGAGCGCCTGCTCCTGCGGACTGCCGCGTTCGACCGCCCTATTCCATAGAGCGGCGGCGCTGCCAACTTCCGCACTGAGAAGATTTTCGGCGGGAACCCGGCAGTCTCCGAAGATAAGTTCGCCGCCCGCGCCGTGGCAACGAAGCTTGGCCTGGTTTTGCTCGCGCACGGCAAGACCGGGGGCATCGTAAGGGACGAGAAGCAAATTCGTATCCTGCCTGTCGGACCGATCGAGATCGGTCGCGACCTGGACCACAAACAACTTAGCGACAGGCGCGTTGAGCACGCAGTCCTTGATGCCGTTGATGACCCAGTCGCCATTACCGGCTCGCACCGCCTTTGTCGCGATACGGCTTGGCGTCGAGGCACAATGATAGTTCACGCCGAGCCTGGTATCGGTGCCCGGTTCAGGGCCTGCAAAAGCCAGATGATAGCGATCGTCTTTCAGAAACTGCGGCAGGAACCGGTTGCGTTGGGCCGGTGTCATGAGGCGGTGGAACAGGATGTGGCTCAGCGTCGATGTTTCAGCCAGGACGGCCGCGATATCGACATCGCCGACAGCCAGTTCCTCGGTGACGATACAACTGGTCAGACTGTCCGCACCCGCACCGCCGTTTTCCTCGGACAGCGCCAGTGTGCGCAGACCCAAATTCGAGGCCTTGTCGAGAATCTCCATCAGAAGAGGATGCTCAAACGGCTCCAGCCGTTCTGGCTTCAAGGCAATCGGCTTGATTTCTTGCGCAACGAAATCCCGAACCGTATCGCGGAACTCCAACTGCTCTGCACTAAGATGAAGATTATACATGTGTGCCGGTCTGTTCGGTGTTGGGGCTAGGTTTGCCGAGGCCCAGACGTGGCGACGCACGATAAACAGGAGATGGAGCGTCGACCGTGTGAGATTTGTTGCCTTATGCGTCCTGCTTTGATTGCCGCGGCATTTTGTACTGGAGAGCTCAATCTTCCAATATGGCCGCGGCTATTGCATCTCCCATTTCTTTAGTGCTGGCATTGCCGCCGAGATCTCCGGTCAAGCACTTGGCTTGCGTGATCACCTTGTCCACAGACCTTCGGATTTTCTCCGCAGCGGCCGTCGCCTTCGGCTCGCCGTGCTTGCGGCCGAGCCAATTCAGTAGCATCTGGCCGGACACGATCATTGCATACGGGTTGGCGATGTTGCGGCCGGCGATGTCCGGCGCTGAGCCGTGGGTCGCCTGCGCCATCGCCTGGCGCTGGCCAACGCATAGACCGGGCGCGAGTCCAAGCCCACCGACCAGGCCTGCGCCGATATCACTGAGAATATCGCCGAACTGATTGGTTGTGACGACGACATCGTATTGCTGCGGCGCCATTACGAGTTTCATTGAGATTGTGTCGATCATCGCTTCTTCGAAAGTCAAGTCCGGAAATTCGCGAGCCACCTTGCGACATTCTTCAGCGAACATGCCGCATGCCAGCCGGTAAACCGGCTCCTTGTGCGCCGCAGTCACTTTCTTGCGTTCGCGGGTGCGAGCGATCTCGAATGCCTCGCGTGCTACGCGGTTGGCGCCCTTTCGGGTAATCACCCGCATTGCAACGGTGATGTCGTCGTTAGGCCTGAATTCCGCGGCTCCGGCGACCACCGTTTCGGAATACAGCATGCCTTCGGTCAGCTCGCGCACGAATACGATATCGACGTTTTTGTGGATGGATTTCAGATTGGAATAGGAACGCGACGGCCTGATGGCCGCAAACAGCTCGAACTTTTTTCGAATTGGTGGCATGACCCAAGTGGGGTCGTTGCGCGGATATGCAGCGTGCCCGATCGGCCCTAAAATCCAGCCGTCGAGGTCGTGCAAGGCCTGTTCGGTCACCGACGGAAGTGTATCGCCGTGCTCTTCGTGCCCGCGCCTTCCAATCGGTAGCGGTCGCCAATCAATATCCAGGCCCGAACGCGACGCTGCAGCGCTCATAGCCTTTACGCATTCGGGAACAACTTCGAGACCAATGTCGTAACCCAATAAAATTCCGATTTTCACCGACAGTCCCCCGCTTGCAAGCCTACACAAAAGCAAAGGCGGCGATGCGCTGGGTCCCGCATAGGCCACACAACTTCGGCCGCACCGCCTCACTCACATCACATTCCCGACCTGGATACCAGTAGCCATGAAGTATGATTTAGCACGGCGGCGGCGTCCAGATTGCCCCCATATGCGACGGTCCGGTCTTCGCCGATCCAGACTACGACGAAAACAGTTCTTACCCACGCGTATCGATGCAGCCATGTACTCACAGAAAATCACACTAAAGGGGACGCGGTACGCATCCGGCGCAACTGATGGCCGCCTGCCATCGCGTCGAGCACTTCGCACACCGATGCGGTATCGTATTGACTTAATCCTTGCGCCATCGCCGCATTGTATAGCGGAATACAGGCTGCAAATAGCGGCGTTGGGCAATCGACTGATTTTGCCATGTCGCCGATGACCTGCATATCCTTTTGCCAGACTTCGATCTTCATCGTCGCAGGCAAGTACTTGCGTTCAACCATAAACTTACCGCGCAACTTGAACACGCCGGTACCGACCACTGGGCTTGCCGCGAGCAAATTCCACACCTGCTGCGGATCGAGCCCCATCTTGCGCGCAAAGGTCAGCGATTCGCCGACGGCGACGTTGTAGATTGCGACAAGGTGGTTGGCGACGAACTTCATCTTACTGCCGTTGCCGAAAGCGCCGACATACGGAGCATTGCGGGTAAACACGTCGAAGATAGCTTTAACGCTTTTGCACGCAGTTACGCTACCGCTGACGAAGATCGTCCATCCGCCTTCCTTCATGCGTCTTGCGGTCCCGCTGATTGGGCAATCCAGCACTGTGACGCGAACGGTCTTCAAGCGCTTCATTGCACGTTCCTTGTCGGCTATCGGCAATGTGCTCGTCTCGATCGTTATCAAGCGACGCATGGACTTGCGTTTCGTCGCGCAAGCCGGCGCAATTTTTTCGACAATATCATCGAGCGCTGCGACCGACGGAAGCGACGTGATCAATACGTCGACTTTGCTGGCGACTGCGGCGCAAGAAGGCAGCGCGTGTCCGCCAGCGCTCTTTAAACGTTGACGCGGTGTGGCATGCACATCGTAGCCAACAACGCGGTAACCGGCACCAATCAGGGCTTCTGCCATTGCACTGCCCATAATGCCGAGACCAATAATCCCGATGACCGGCTTCATTTCCATTGCTCTCCTGGCGGTTGCTATTGCGGCAAGAATCATGATGCGTGGGAAAATTGCCGATGCCAATGTATAGAGCTACTCACTGAAATCGGCCATATAATGCCTTAACATGGCAGGACAGTGCTATGGGCCACTTGCCGCCACGCCCAGTGAACGCCGCACATAACGACACGAGAAACCGCAACCATGTCTCATCTCAAGCCTTTAGCCGCCGTTCCCCACGGCATCATTCATGTCCCGGTTACACCCTTCACATCAGAAAATAACATTGATCTCGACACCTATGGTCGTGTTATTGAATTTTTGCTCGGTCAAAACGCTTCATCGCTCTGTGTCAATCTGCACCTTGCAGAGTCTCTGAATTTGACAACCGACGAGCGAAAGCTCCTTGCCAAAGCGACGGTTGAGGTTGTCGCCGGACGAGTGCCGGTTATTGTGCATGTCAGCATGCCGGGGACAGACCAAGCGGTGGATCTTGCTCGCCATGCTGAAAAGGTCGGTGCCGACTGTGTGATTGCGATTGCGCCGTACTATTGGAAGCCGTCCCAGGACGGCATTTACGAGCATTTTTCCGCCATCATGTCGGCGACCGATCTACCATTCATAGGCTATAACTCACCCACCATCATGGACGGCGTCGGAATCGCACCCTCGACGCTGGTCAAATTGCTGGAACGTTTTCCCAAGTTCATTGGGCTTAAAGAGGCAAGTCACAATTGGGAACAATATCTCGAGCTGGGAAGGGCAGCCAAAAAGGTGCGTCCGGATTTCGGCCTGTTCGTTGGAACTGAATGGATTATTCCATGCCTCACACTTGGTGGGACTGCGTGCATGTCAGTCTTTGGCGGCATAGCACCCCGATTTGTACAGGCTTTGTATAATGCAACGACTAATGGCCACCTGAAGGACGCTCTTGAGCTCCAATATAAGTTTTCCGAGCTTTATCAGATCGCTAAGGGTGAGTATCCCGCCCCGACGAAGGCAATGTGGGAAATAATGGGGCGATCAGTGGGTGCACCTAGGCTGCCAAACCGTCCGCTATCGGCAGACAGAAAAAAAGAAATTAGGTCTGCGCTCGAAACGCTCGAGCTTTTCGACACTGAACCTCATGGATGGTAGCGGTCTTGTTGCCTAAGTTCCTATAGTCTGGCCACGTGCTCGCGTAGGAACTTCAAATCCAAGAAACCACACTAGAATTATAAACTTGCTAATGTCCCTTTGGTTACGAAGTTCGCACGAGAGCGCCGCAAAGGTTTGCGAACTTCGGAACCGGGACACTAGAACAAAGTGGACAATAACACACCACTCGTTGAGCGGCAGTGGCATTTAAGATCGGTATTTCACTTGATGACGACAATGGCTGCGAAGCTGTTCTGGAATGTTTCAATGTGGTTAAGGCGACAGAGGACATCCCGCCTGCGGAGCGCGCGGTGTTGGATCTAGAAATGCGGTGTTGGATCTAGAAAATAGTCGTTGCGTAAGTCGGTGGTGTCGACCAAAGGGCCGAGAGAGGGCTTTGAAATGAGCTGCACTTTGATCTTCGGAGGCGATATCGCGCCGTTGCGTGCCGATCCGACCGGCATGTTTGGGAACCTCGTGCCGGTCATCCGGCAGGCGGATCTTGCCTTGGCCAATCTCGAGATCGCTCTGTCGAACCGCGGGCGGCCAATACGTGGCAAACCGATCGCGCACACGGGACCACCAGCGGCGATCGAGGGATTGCTCGAAGCCGGATTCGACGCCTTCAATCTCGCGAACAATCACGTACTCGATTTTGGCGAGGATGCGTTGCTCGATACCTTGGAAAGCCTACACGTTGCCGGGCTCGGCTTGTTCGGCGCAGGCCGCGATGCGGCGGCGGCGGCCGCACCCTTCATTACCGAGCGAAAAGGCATCAAAGTCGGGCTGCTCGGGTACACATCAACCTTGCCGCAGGGATTCGATGCGGGCGTGGGTTCGCCTGGTGTCAACCCACTGCGGGTGCTCACAGCCTATCGCCCGCTACGGAACCTTGACGAATATCCCGGTACCGAACCTGTGATCAATACCTGGCCAGTAGCGGAAGATCTGCGCCGCATGCGCGAAGACGTGGTATCGCTCAAGAATCGAGTGGATGTATTGCTCGTGTACCAGCACTGGGGCTCGTCGATTACCGAAGGAGTACACGAATTTCAGAAGATCATCGGACGTGCGGCGATCGACAGCGGTGCCGACGGAGTGTTTGGCGGGCATCAGCATGTTATTTCCGCGATCGAGTTTTACCACGGAAAACCGATCGTCCATGGGATGGGAAATCTCCTGTTCGACATTAAGGCCCCGTTCCTCACCGAGATCACCCACCGCACGTTCCTGTTTGGAGCCACAATGACCAGGGATGGCTTGTGTGACTACCACCTCCTGCCTTGCAAGACCGGCGTAGACGGGCCGCCACGTCACCTCCATCCCGACAGCGAGGATGGTGCGTTGATCGTTGCTACTCTCAGGCGACTAAGCGAGCCGTTTGGCACTACGTTGCAGATCGCAGGCGACCGCGTACTCGTCGGCATGTCGTCGTGATCGGCAGAAGCGGATTGGCGGACAAGGTGTAACCATGGATTTTTCGCTGAATGAAGAACAGCGCGCTTGGCAAACGCTGGCGCGTAATTTCGCTATTGGAGAAATTCGCCCCATTTCGCTGAAGTGCGATCAGGTGGCGGATCCTGCCGATACGTTCGACTGGGAAATCGTCAAAAAGGGTTCACGACTCGGCTTCCGCACTGCCGTGATTCCGAAGGCATATGGCGGTCATGGCATCGATTTTGTGACCCAAACGCTTGTGATGATAGAGCTTGCACGCGGCGACTGCGCAATTGCGAAGACCTTCAGCCAATGTTGGAAATGGGGGCACTTGCTCGCGTCCGTCTGCACGGACGAGCAGAAGGAGCGCTTTCTCAAGCCGTTCATGGCGGACGAGACCTACCTGCTAGGGCGAGGCATCACGGAGCCGACGGCGGGTTCCGACAACCGGCTGCCGCCATCCGACGATCCTAAAGCTGGCCTTAAACTAAGTGCTGAACGCCAAGGCGACGAGTGGGTTCTCAACGGCGAAAAGGCATTCATCGCCAATGGCAACGTTGGGAAATTATTTTTTGTCGACGCCCGGACCAATCGCCGTGTCAGCGTGAAGCAGGGTGTCACCATGTTCTTGGTTCCACGAGACACAGTTGGATTTCGCGTCGGCAAGGTTTTCAACAAAAGTGGATGGCGGTTTTATCAGAACACTGAGCTGATCTTCGACAATGCACGTGTACCGCACGCGAATATCGTGGGCGAAGTCAATGGTGGAGATCGAAAGATCAGCTCGGTCGGCGATCCGTTCAGCGACCTCGAATACAGTGCGATTGCTCTAGGCGCATGCGATGCAGCGTGCGAGCAGACGCTCGCCTTCGCGAAGAATCGAATGCAAGCCGGGCGGCGGCTGATTGAACAGCAGCTTATTCAGCTGAAGATCAATCACATGCACATGCTGACTGAAGCAATGCGCTCCTTCATACTGCGGGTGGCGTGGGAATACGACCGTAGCATCCCGTCGGCGAACGGCGGCCTCGCGATGAACTATGCTTCCGAAGTGGTCCAACGGGTCGCCGAGCTTAATTTAGAAATTCACGCGGCGGGAGGCCGTGCCATGGACTCACAAGCTGAAAAGCTGGTGCGCGATTCCTTTATTTGGACTCATATTGCCGGAGACGCGGTGCAGCGCATGAAAGTCACCCAGCGGCTGGTGCATTAGCCGCCACGGCTTGATCGCCTCGCGGTCTGGCGCGGCGCCGTGCCGCGCCCGGACGGGACCGGGCGCGGCAGTAGCTGGTCACGAGGTCATGGGTTAAAGATTGACCGCCACTCCTCACGTGCCTTTTCCATGTCGGCCGTGGTTAGTTTGTCCCAATCGATCTTAATTACGTTCAGGCTCTCGATCGGTGGTGCATAGGCGGGAATTGGGCTCACAAATCCG
>Ga0181536_10001348_pt1 | contig 29007 bp, 27 predicted proteins | sample PEATcosm2014_Bin_41_FD_121105 | JGI IMG/M metagenome (GOLD analysis project Ga0181536, IMG submission 121105) | Peatland microbial communities from MTU Mesocosm Facility, Houghton, MI, USA - PEATcosm2014_Bin17_60_metaG | ecosystem: Environmental > Terrestrial > Soil > Wetlands > Peat | place...
AAGGCGAGCGCATTGTCCCCGGGCGCCCGCAACGGCCCGGTGGGGATGCCGAACGGAATCAGCGAATAGCCATAAGACAGGTTCGGCACGCGGCCGGCCGGATAAGTGTCCGCATCGAGGTTTGCCGAGCGCGCGAACGCGCCGTTGCTGCCGAAGCTGACGAAATGCTGCTGCCAGGCGACAAGCCGGCCGGCCCGGTCCAAACCGCCTTTAAGGAAGTGCCAGCCGGCCGGCCGATAGAAATCGTGCTGCATGTCGTCGGCGCGGTTCCAGAGCAGCTTGACCGGTGCGCCGGCGGTCCTCGCAATCCACGCCGCCTCGACCATGTAATCGTTCATCAGCCGCCGGCCGAATCCGCCACCGACGCGCGTCATGTGGATGGTGATGTTCTTCTCATCGAGCCCGAGCGTGTTCGCGACCAATTGGCGTCCGGGCTCCGGGTTCTGGGTCGACGCCCAGATTTCCGCGTGGGCGACGTGCACATGCGCGGTGCAGTTCATCGGCTCGAGCGGCGCGTGGGCGAGGAACGGATAGAAGTAGCCCGCATCCACCACATGCGCCGCGCGTTGCAGTGCGCCGGCAGCGTCGCCATCGTTGCGCAGACTGTGCGTCGGCGCTTTGGCGCCGAGCGCCTCGGCCTGGCGGGCGAAGCTTTCGCTGCTCTGCTGCCGCGTCTGGCCCTCGTCCCATTTCACCTGCAGCTTCTGCCGCGCCTTTTCGGCCTGCCACCAGCTATCCGCCACGATGGCGACGCCGGGCATCAGCCCAGCCAAATCCGTGCCGCCTTGCACCACAAAGGCGCGACGCACGCCCGGCATCTTGCCGACGGCGTCCACGTTGGCTTCGATAACTCTGCCGCCGAACACCGGGCATTTCTGGAACACGGCATAGAGCATGCCCGGCACCACGATATCGATACCGAACAGCGGCTCGCCTTTGACCAACAGCGGGCTGTCGACGTCGGGAACCGAATGACCGATGATCTTGTAGTCTTTCGGGTCCTTGAGCTTGACGCTGTTGAGGTTTGGCACCGTCAGCTTTGCCGCCGCTGCCGCCAAGGCGCCGTAGCTGAGCGTACGGCCCGAAGCTTTGTGCCGTACCACGCCGGAGGCGGTGTCGCATTCGCTGTCTTTGACTTTCCAGCGCTGCGCCGCCGCCGCGACCAGCATCTGCCGAGCCGCCGCGCCAACTTTGCGCATTGGGGTCCATTCCAGCGGTGTCGCCATACTACCGCCGGCGACCTGCCGCCCATAAATGGAAGCGTCGGCGAGTGTCTGTTCGATGCGCACCTGGCTCCAGCCCACATCGAGTTCCTCCGCGATCAGCATCGGCAGCATGGTCTTGATGCCCTGCCCGATTTCGGGATTCTTCGACATGATCGTCACGACATTGTCAGGCGCGATGCGGACGTAGGCATTGAGAGACGCGGTCTTGTCACCAGGGGCCGCCGCAGCAGCAAAATCCGGCATGGCGAAGCTCAGAAGCAGCCCGCCTCCGGCAGCGGCACTGACTTTCAGAAAATCGCGACGCGACGTGCGGCCGGCCGTAAACGCCCTGATGCTGGGCAATCGGTTCGATGAGAGGCGACGGTGCACCATGGCTCACGCCCCCTTCTTGGTGGCGGTCGAGCCAAGATTGGTCTTCGCCGCCTGCTTAATGGCTTCACGAATCCGCGGATAGGTCGCGCAACGGCAGATATTGCCGTTCATCGCCGTGTCGATATCCTGGTCGGTCGGCGTCTTGGTCTGCGCGAGGAGCGCGACGGCCGACATGATCTGCCCCGGCTGACAATAGCCGCATTGTATCACGTCGACCTCTAGCCAGGCTTTCTGCACGCGGGCGCCGATTGGCGTGCTGCCGATGCCCTCGATCGTCGTGACGGCCGAGTTGCCGACATCGGAAAGCGCCGTCAGACAAGAGCGCACCGGCGCCCCATCGAGATGCACGGTGCAGGCGCCGCACAATCCGGCGCCACAGCCGAACTTCGTGCCTTTGAGATCGATGACGTCGCGCAAGACCCAGAGCAGCGGCGTGTCGCTGTCGACGTCGACCGAGTGTGCCTGGCCGTTGACACGGAGCGTGTAATGCATGAGCGACCTCGCCAATTCACGCGCCCCCGATCCTTATGAGCGCGGCGGAACATGTCGTAATGGCTGATATATAAAAGGATGCTCCTTTCCGGGAGCAACGCACAAGCGATTATCCGGCAATTGACGCATGCGTCCTGTGCAGATTCGCCGCACACGGTATTGCGGTTGCACCGCTAATATCAACATAATTACCATACTTCTGCCGAAGGCAGCCAAGCAATTATCGGAGCGAAAAAAGATCCACTGTGAAGTCGTCTCAAGGGTGCAATAATGCTCCCGCCTGCGCCAAGACCATGACGGTTCCGGGTCCATGCGTCGGCAAACGGCTACTCCGTTATCTGAATTTGTCCACTGTACTTGAGGGATAAGCATGAAGCTTCTACGCCGACAATTCCTGCATCTGGCTGCAGGTGCAGCCGCACTTCCGGCCGCATCGCAGTTCGCCTGGGCGCAGACTTATCCGACACAGCCGGTTCGCGTCATTGTCGGCTTCCCCGCCGGCCAGGCCGCCGACAGCCTCGCGCGCATCGTGGCACAGGCGCTGTCGCAGCGGCTTGGGCAGCAATTCATTGTCGATAACCGGCCGGGCGCTGGCGGCAATATCGGCACCGATGCGGTCGTGCGCTCGGCGCCGGATGGCTACACCATCCTCATGGAAGTGATGACGTCGAATGCGATCAACGCATCGCTCTATCCGGATCTAAATTTCAATTTCGTCCGCGACATCGCGCCGGTCGCCATCATCGGCGCCGTCGCGTACGTCGTAGCGGTCAATCCATCGGTTCCGGCCAACACACTCCCCGAGTTTATCGCCTATGCCAAGGCGAACCCGGGCAAGATCAACATGGGGTCTGCCGGCATCGGCACGCCGCCGCATGCCTTCGGCGAATTGTTCAAGATGATGGCGGGCGTCGACATGGTCCACGTCCCTTACAAAGGCAGTTACGTGCCCGATCTGCTCAGTGGCCAGGTTCAGATCGTGTTTTCACCGATGCCAACGGTGGTTGCACAAGTCAGAGGGGGTAAGCTGCGCGCGCTGGCGGTGACATCGAAGCAGCGCTCGGCAGCACTGCCGGATGCGCCCGCCATCGGCGAATTCGTACCCGGCTACGATGCCAGCGGTTATTTCGGCTTCGGTGCGCCCAAGGGCACGCCCGCCGATATTATAGACAAGCTCAACAAGGAGATCAGGGCATCCGTTGTCGATCCGCCGGTCGAGGAGAAGCTCGTCACCTTAGGCATCGAGCCAATGCAGCTGACGCCCGCCGAATACGGCAAGCTCATCACCGACGAAACGGAAAAATGGGCCAAGGTGGTCAAAGCCGCGGGCATGAAGATGGAATGATCCGGCCCCCACACGCGAACAAACAGTCTCACCTTTCTTGATCCAGCGTGGCTTCCTTGAAAAACACGACCAGCTTGCGAAACCGGTTCGTTCGGGGCGACAGCCTGACCGGCATGATCGACTTCATTGGCGCTCCGATGGTGATCGAGATCCTTGCCCATGCGGGCATCGATTTCGTCATCATCGATATGGAGCACTGCCCGATGGACATGGACCGCTTGGCCCATCTCATCCGGGCAGCCGATGCAGCCGATATCGCCCCGTTGGTCCGCGTGCCGGAGGTGGATGCCGGCCTCATCAAGCGGGTGCTAAACCTGGATGTCGCCGGGATTGTGATCCCACATGGAACGCAGCAGTCCTGCAAAGCCTTGGTCCGCGCCGCGCGTTATGCCCCGGAGGGCGAACGTGGGGCCTGTCCGATTGTGCGCGCCACGGGATATTGGCCTGACGACTGGTCGGCCTATGCCCAAAAAGCCAATCGGGAGATTCTTGTGCTGCCGTTGATCGAGGACCAATCGGCGATCGACGATTTCGAGGCGATCGCGGCCATCCCGGGCGTCGATGGGTTCTTCATCGGACCCTATGACCTTTCGGTCTCGGTCGGCGTCCCCGGCGCGGATTTCGACCATCCCATCATGAGCGCGGCGCTCGAACGTGTGACTGGCGCGTGCCGGCAGCATTCCAAGTTCGTTGTCACCACTATTGGTGACCGCCAGGAACGCGATTACAGCCGACGCCTAGTACAGCGCGGGGTTCAAGGACGGTTTTCGCCACCGATGCGCTCGTGCTCCTGCAGGCCTGTAAGCGCATGGTATCCTTTACGCGGTAAGGCCAGTTACAAAGCTTAAGCGGCATCACCGGCATAAGCGAGTGTCGCGTCGGGGTCGACGCGGCGTTCGTAATTCTATCTCGGTTGGTCGAAATTTGGTGCGTCCGAAGAGATTCGAACTTCTATCCCCCAGATTCGTGGCCTAGCGCTCAAGGTCACTGCATTGCCGGCGCAAATGGACGTTCCGTAAAGTGCCAATATGCGCTTCGCGATTCCGGAGTCGGCAGGTAATTACTAAAATTGTCGCTTGTTTCACGATGCTGCCGAATTCATATAGGCAGCGTAGCCCATGCGAATAACGGTACACAGGTTACAGGCGGTCGAAAGCGATCTCCTTTTGAGAGCGCGTCGCGGCTAATTGCCGCCGACGATGGCTGGCGACGGGAAAAACAATTCGTCGATTGTCGTCGGCTTATGTTTGATCGAGCCGATCCGGTACATGAAATCCGCATAAGCCAGAACATGCTCCGGCTTGATCGAATAGATGGTGGTCGGATCGTTGAGGATCTGCACCAATTCGTCGATGGTCCACCCTTTGCCGCCCATCGACTCGAGCAGCACCTTCGCGGCGTCCTGCTTGTCCTCGCCGATCATTTCCTGCGCTCGCTGCAGCGCCTTAACGACTGCCGCCATGACTTTCGGGTTCTCGTCGTGGAACTTCTTGGTCGTAGACATCATGGTGAAGGTCGCCGGACCGCCCAACACGTCATAGGAGCTCAAAATCGTCTTAATCTTCGGATCCTTTAATTCGCGGTAATCGAACGGCACGGACGATCCGTGGCCGACCATCGTGCTGTTGCCCGACAGCAGCGCGATCACCGCGTCTGGATGCGTGCTGTTCATGGTGAAAGGATCGAACCGATAAACCTGATCCTTGCCGTATTTCTTCAACGCGTACATCTGCATCAGGGTCGAGGCGATGGAGACCTTCACGCCGGCGACACCAATCTTTTGCGTCCCCGAAATTGCGTCAAGCGATTTGAGCTCTGAGACGCGGGCATCGATGCGCACAGGCAGGGTGCTGATGGCCGCGATGCCCATCACGTTTAAATTGCCCTGGGTGCGATCCCAGAGCGTGATGAAGCCGAGAGGACCCGCGGAAATGATGTGCGCCGTGCCCGACAGCAGGATGTCGTTCATGACCGACGCGCCGCCGAGCTGAGACCAGTTGACAGTGACGGTCACGCCAGTCTCCGCCGCGTATTTTTCGATGAGTTTGTATTTCTGCATCATGGACAAAGGCAAGAAGCCAAATCCGCCGGCACCGAGTGGAATGCGCAGCTCACTGACCTCCGCACGCGCGCTGCCCGACAGCACTGCAATCGTCAATGCCGCGACGATCGCCTTCCAGTTCTTCATCGCTTCCTCCCCTGTCTCGTTCTTACTTCTGTTTCGAACGTGCTCGGAGTCTCAGCTCCGTTCTCTATGAGGCGCTTGTGACCTGCTTTGCCACGCGCCGATTAGGCGGGTCACGCAAATTCTCGTCCGGCACGCACTGTGCGATCATCGACGACATGTCGTCCAGGCCCTCGATGTCCCAGCAGGCGGCAATGGCGGCATCGACCTGCTCGGCAGCGAGCATACTGGCCTGATCGCGGAATTTTGCCTCGAGCTGCGCGTCGCTGAGCGGACGCGCGAGATTGCCGAGCGAACTTTGCAGCGTCATGCCGACAGCGCGGCCATCCTTGAGTCGGACTTCGACGACGACACTGTCTTCGTTTACGGCGGGGTCGCCGATGGCAGTGGTCACCTCGCGCAAATCCTTGAGCACCGGATCGTTGATTGCGTCGTCAGTAAATTCGGCAAGGCCACCTTTGCCGCGCCCAAGCCCGATGGCCGCGGCGTGATAAATTGAGAACTTGCCTTCGAGGCCGGCGCTGATGTCCTTCTTGTTGCAGAGGTCCTTGACTAGCGGAGCGACTCGCAACTCTACCGCTGAGATCTGATCGGCGGCGAGACGGTGCTTGTCACGGAGTTGGATGCAAGCGTCGATGGTGGGATGGATCACGATGCCCGAGGGAAACGGCTTGTACGTGTTGTCTCGGAGCTCGAAACTGGTGCCCCAGTCGTTGGTGATCTTGGCAAGATCGTAGGTATTGACCGTCACCGCGACAAGGCCACGGGGCCCTTCCAACGGTGTACGGCCGGCGGTCAGTCCCTTCTGCGCCAGAAGCGCCGCCATATAACCGCTTTGCGCGGCGCGGCCGGGATGCAGTGCTTTGGCCATCGATCCAAACATGTCGCGGATACCAGACGACTGCGTTGCCGCGATGCCGATCGCGTAAGTCATCTGCTCCGCGTCAAGGCCAAGCAGTTTGCCGATCGCAATGGCCGCGCCGAAGACGCCGAGCGAACCGGTGCTGTGCCAACCCGCCTCGTAGTATTCCGGGTAAGTCGCATTGCCAATGCGCGAGATTATTTCGAAGCCGAGAATGAAAGCATGCAGGAAATCTGCACCGGAGACCTTGCGGCAGCTGGCGTAGGCAAAAAGCGCCGAAGCCACGGGCGAACTGGCGTGGATGTAATTCTTCGGCAACGTGTCGTCATAATCGTGGATGTGACTGCTGATGCCATTGAGGATCGAGGCAAGCAGCGGATCGAAGCGTTCACTGCGGCCGAGCACTCTGGCGGTCGGCGGGCCGCTATACGGGCCGAGTGCCTGCATCGTAATGTCCATCGAAGCGTGATCGGCCCCGCCGAGCGCGCAACCGACGATGTTGAGCACCGCGCGCTTGGCCTCATGATGAACATCCGGCGGAATCGCATCGAGACGGCTGGCGAGAATATTGCTGACCAATTGCGCGGTGACCGACATGATCAAAGATCCAATGCTAGAGTTCGGGCACGCTGAGCGCGGCCAGTCCGGAGACGTCACCGCTCTTGTCGAGCGCCCAGATCGCGTCGATCAGCGGCGTGATATTCTGCCGCGGGTTCCAGCTAACGGCGGCCGTTCGTAGCTTGTCTTCCAGATCCTGGTCACTCATCGGATTGGCGTCGCTTCCGCGCGCCGCCTCCTGCGTGAGCCTTTCGGTCTTGCCGTCCGCGGTCGTGATCTCGACCGCTGCCGCGATCGTGCTAAACGCCGGGTCGCGGACGACCTCGACCTTGCTGCGCTGCGTCTGCACTTTTGGATTGCGCACACAGGCGTCAGAGAATTGCTCAAGCCCAGCTTTGCCATAGACGAGCGCCGCCGCGACCGCGTGCTGCACGCTCACTTGCGACTCGCGGCCGCTTGCGATGTTCGGCCGGTCGGTGCGATCGCTGAGCAGCGGATTGCCGCGGATAACGACCCGCGCAACATCGGAGTTCGGATGCGCACGTCGCCAATCGAGCACACAATCAAGCACCGGGTGAATGACAAAGCCGCAGGGATAAGGCTTGTAGGAGGTCGCCAGAATTTCCCAGCTTTCGCCCAAACGGTCGGTGGCCAACGACAAATTGGGTGGCACGCCCATCGCATTGTAGAAGCCTTGCACGCCAGCGAGCGGCTCGGGTGGTCCGTCGAAACCCTGCTCCGCCAGCAGCGCCGACCACAAGCCGTTGCGCGACGCATTGCCGACGCTGACGCTTTTTGCCGGCGTCCCCAGACATTCGCACAAGCCTGAGGATTGAGTTGAAGCGGTACCGAGCGCCCAAACCATCTTGCGCTCGTCAAGCCCAAGCAATTTGCCGCTGGCAGCCGCCGCACCAAAAACGCCGCAGGTCGAAGTGATGTGCCAGCCCTTGGAATAATGATCGGGTGAGATCGCAAGTCCGATACGGGCCTGCACTTCGTTGCCGAGTACAAAGGCGAGCAACAGTTCTGGCCCGCTAACGCGCCGCAGGTCCGCGAGCGCCAGAGCCGCCGGAGCCACCGGCGAAGTCGGATGAATGACCGTGCGCAAATGCGTGTCGCAGAAATCGAACACATTGGCGCCGGCGGCATTGAGAAACGCCGCACTCAACGCGTCGATGCGCTCGCTTCGCCCGACCAGCGTCGCCTGTTTGCCGCCGGAGAATTGGGCAAGCGATTGCAATGCGATCTCGACCGGCCCGGTGCGGCAACCGGCCAGCGCGACCGCGAAGAAATTCATGAACGAGCGCTTCGCCTGATGCCGAACCGCGGACGGCAGATCTTCCCATCGCGTCTGCGCCACCAGACGAGCAAGTTTCTCGGTCACGCCAGGGTTGTGCAGCATTGTTGTCCTCGACGCCTGTTGATGCATGCAGGCTATCACGATCGGCGGCGCGTGCGGCGCGATAATATGAGTCTGGATATTTTTTGCTTCTGAGCAATGTCCGCAATTTGGGCAAAAATGGATTTTGTCGCGCTCCGGCACGTGTTCACGAACAAAGATGAATGCTTGGCATGCAATCAAACGCGTTACATTCGCGAATTCATGTGCAATCATAAAATAAAAGGCCGCGCGTTGCTCGCGCCTGTTGCCAATTATTGCGCGAGCAAGCTTTGCTCGCCCACTCATATCAAGATGAGTTCCACTCAACGGGATGGGAAATGCGACCATGACGATCCAGCAATCTCCGCCGCAGAGCGCATCGCTCACGGAACAGCTTGCCGCCTGGTTTGCTACGCTGCGCTACGAAGATCTGCCCGACGACGTCGTCAAGAGCACGCGGCTGCGCATTCTAGATATCGTCGGCTTGAGTCTTGCCGGCAGCCAACTCGACTATGGTCCGATTGCGCAAAAGGCGGCGCTCGCCATCGGCGGCCAGCCCGAGGCGCATATCATCGGCTACGGCGATCATATTGGCGCGCCGTCCGCCGCTATGGCAAACGGCCTGATGGCGCATTGCCTTGAGTTCGATGATACGCATAACGAAACTCTGGTCCACGCTAGCGTGGCGAGCGTAACGGCGGCGCTCGCGGCCGGTGAACTCGCGGGTACGAGCGGAAAAGACATTGTGACGGCCGTGGCCGGGGCAAATGAGTTGGCCTGCCGCATCGGCGTCGTTGCGCCGGGCGCGCTACATCGAAATGGCTTTCATGCCACTGGCGTGGTCGGCACGTTTTCAGCAGCCTATCTCGCCTGCCGCCTGTTCGGGCTTAACGCCGGGCTGATGCGCCACGCCGTCGGCATTGCCGGGAGCATGACCTCCGGCAGTCTCGAATGCTGGTCCGACAACACGCACGCCAAGGCGCTGCATCCCGGCTGGGCCGCGCATAGCGGGATGATCGCGGCTTATCTCGCTCGCGCCGGCCTAACCGGTCCGCGCAACGTGCTCGAGGGCCGTTGGGGATTTTTCCGCTCGCACGTGCAACAGCCGGATTATCACTATCAATATCACCGGCTGGCCGCCGATCTGGGCAAGGAATGGGAGAGCCGCAATCTCTCATTCAAACCCTTCCCGGTCGGCCATGTAAGCCACCCCTATATCAGCGCGATTTTGCGGCTGCATGCGCAGGGGCTGCGCGTCGATCAGGTTGACCGGATCACCTGCCTGCTGAATAAAGAGTGGATTCCGATCGTGGCCGAGCCGTTGCAAGAAAAGCTCAAGCCGATGACGCCGTGGCATGGCCGCGTCAGCCTTCAGTACACGCTGGCCGAGGCGCTCTATACCGGCCGCATCGACGTGCGCAGCTACAGCATGGACAACCTGCGCAATCCGGAGATCCTCAATCTAGCAGCCAAAGTGCGCTGCGAGGTGGACCCGAATGCGCCAGGACGCGAGCAGTTCAAAGGCTGGGTCATCGTCGAAACCAATGATGGGCGGCGTCTCGAAGAGATTGAAGAGTTCAATCGCGGCAGCCGGCAGAATCCAATGTCGCGAGAAGAAATTGAGGCAAAGTTCCGCGCCAACGCCGGATTCCTGCTCTCGCCCAGCGAGGTCGACAAGATCATTCACGCCGTCGACAATATCGAGACGCTTCCGAAGATTTCCGAATTGGTGAAGCTCGCGGTCAAAACGAATCCGTCACGAACGACTTAGAGCGAGAAACAGATCGATGTGCGAAAAATGTGAGACACGCGGCGTCGGCTGGCGCGGATGGCAACCCCTACCCGCGGTGACTTTGCCGCCGACGGCCGGTCCGTGGCTTGATCTGTCGCATCCAGTAAGTCTCGGCATGCCGCGTGCGCACGTTTTTCCCCCGCCGCGCTTTGAACATTTCATGGAGCTGCCGAACGACCCGATCAACGTGACGCGCTTTGAAATGATTGTACACACGGGCACGCACGTTGATGCCCCAAGGCATTTCTACAATGATGGTCCCGCCTTCGACGAAATTCCGTGGAGCGCTTACATGGTCCGGGCGTCGTTCTTCATTTCGACATGGAGGCCGGCGGAGTCATTGATCTTGCCGATTTCGACCGCCGTTCAGGCGATATCCGGCGCGGCGATATTGTCGCGCTCCATACAGGTTGGAGTGAAAAATTCGGCACCGAGACTTATGATATCAATCCGAGCATTTCCGTCGCAGCAGCGCGTTGGTTGGTGGACCACGGCGTAAAGCTGCTCGCCTGCGATTTTGCCACGCCGGACCTCGCTATTCCGTTGCGCAAGCCTGGATTCACCTGGCCCGTCCATCAGGTGCTGCTCGGTCACGGCGTTCTTATCTGCGAGCACTTGACTGGGGTTGCCCCGCTTGCCGACAGGCGTGCCGAGTTTGTCTTCGGCGCCCTCAATATCGCGGCGGCCGATGGTGCGCCTGCCCGGGTCGTTGCGCGATTGAGCGAGTCCGTCCGGTAACGGCTTTAACGGGTCGAACTGTAGTTCGAATTAACGGGTCCGCTTGTCGGATTTGTCGGCATCCCAGCCCAGCGCAAGCGATAGATCGTTCGCGCCCTTGCGCAAAAGCGATATCAACATGCGGTTATGATTTTCATCCATCCGGCTATCGGGATAGGTCACCGAAAGGCTACCCTTTACCAGACCATCGGCGCCGAGCACCGGCACGGCAAGTCCGATTGCGGTCGGCACTCTTTCCCCGACCGATCGGGCATACCCCTCGGCGCGAATCCGTTTGATTTCCTGCAGCAATGCGCGGCGATCGGCTTTGGCGCCGGTGGACGGTGACGTTTCCCGATCCGCCAGGGCTCGCCGGATCGTCGGCTCGTCGAGGTGTGCGAGAATGGCGTGGGCCGACGCACCCCAGAGCATCGATCCGCGGACATTGAGCTCGATGACGTAACGCATCGATCGCGACGATTCGACCTGCGCAACAAACGCCTTTTGCAACTGCTTGGGATAGAACAACGAAAGTAGCGTGGTCTCGTCGGAGGTGCGCGCGATGTCGTGCAGGATCGGCATCGCGAGCGGGATGATCGGCATGTGGGCGGCGAGCTTGGCGCCGATCCTGTAGAGTTCGGGACCCGGCCGGTAGCGCCGGGTCTGCGTATCCGCCTCGACGAACCCATTTTGCTGCATGAGCCCGAGCAGCCGATGCACGGTGCTGCGCGGCAAATTGACCGCGCTCGCTAGATCGGCGAGCGCCCAGTTGGTGCGCCTGCCGTCGAAGCACTGAATGATCTCTAAGGTGCGCGCGACGGTCCCCTTCGCATCGGCGAAACGCGCGACCGCACCAGCCTGCTGTTTGGTTTCTGCCATTGCTGCCTTGTTCGGTGGCGGGCCGTCTTGACTCGTTCGATACCGCCCCATAGCGTTCCGGCGGTTGACCATTCAACGGAGTATAATTCCGTTGAATGGAACGTGCAAGGAGACGATGGGTGCCTCAGCTCAGGGTATTCAATCCGGTCGCTAAATCCGTTCAAGTCACGGTGGAGCCGGCAAAACGCCTGCGCGGTCTCGACGGCAAACGCATCGGTCTCTATTGGAACATGAAGGCCGGCGGCGATGTTGCACTCGCCCACGCGCAACAATTGCTCAAGCGCCTATACCCGAACGCGACGTTTCGGGACTACCGCGGCTCCGTCGGCTGGGTCATGCGCCACGCAACGCCGGAAGACGTACGCCGTGTCGCGGCTGAATGTGATGCAGTCATCGGTACGACCGCCGATTGCGGCTCTTGTACGTCATGGCTGATCCGCGATCTCATTGAGTTTGAACAAGCGGGAGTGCCTTCGGTTGGTATCACGGCGGCGCATTTTGTGCCCGATGCCCATCGCAGCGCTGAGAATTTCGGACTTCCCAACCTCGCGCTTGCCGTCGTTCCCGAGTCACTGACCAACCAGACGCCCGATGAAATTCGGACCACGATCGACGCGAGCATCAATCAGCTCGTCGCTGGATTGACGCGGATTCAGGCCGCGCCAAAGCTCACGTCCAAGATCACGTTTCTCCCCGACGAATGGTTGACTTTCGACGGCGACGACGAACTCGGCGCGCTGGAAACCATGAACAGTGAATTTCTGCGCTACGCATGGAGTGACGGTCTCCCCCTCATGGCACCCACCGAGGAGCGGCTCGCCCGCATGCTCATGGGCACGAACCGCGATCCCGATGAAGTGGTGGCGGTTATGGAGCCCGGATTTGGCAAGGCAACCGTTGCAAAGATTGCGGCCAATGCCATCATGGCCGGCTGCCGCCCGGCATTTCTCCCGATAGTTATCACGGCGATCGAATGCTTGACCGAGCCGCAAATCAACTTGCGCAATAAATCAATGTCTACGTGCCCGCACGCCCCGTTTGTATGGGTTAATGGCCCGATCCGCGACCGTATCGGACTCAACAGCGGCACCTGCGCACTAGGGCCGGGCGCGCCTTCATTTGCCAACACAGTCATCGGCCGTGCGGTACGGCTTTGCATGATGAACGTGGGCCATACTTATGCCGGCGTGTCCGATATGGACACGGTCGGGTCTCCGACAAAATACAGCATGTGCGTCGCCGAAAATGAGAAATGCAATCCTTGGGCGCCGTACCACGTCGATGCAGGGTTCTCGCGCGATGACGACGTGGTATCGGTATCGTTCAATTGCGGCATCTGCGAGCTACACGACTTTACCAACTACGATCCCGAACGGCTGACCGATGTGTTTGCCAGCGCGGCGATGAATGTCGCCAACATCTCGACGGGCATGTGGCTGACCGGTCGGCGCGCCGATCCGCGCTCGGGCACGCAGGAAAAAGAACATCACATGATGCTGATCTGCCCCGACCATGCAGATCAGTTCGCCAAACACGGCTGGAGCAAGCAGGACGTACAGCGCTCGATGTACGAAAAGGCACGCGTCTCCTTCGAAAAGCTATTGATGGCGAAAGAGCCGAAAGCATTCGAGATGAGCCATCCGGAACTTGCCTGGCTTTACCAAAGCCCCGAGACCATGCTGCCGGTGCTCGAAGATCCGGATTGTTTCGACATTGTAGTCCTTGGCGGCGCGGCAGGACGCGGCGCCCTGCTCTACGGTGGCGGCCAGCCTCAAAGCAAACGGATTGAACCGTAGAGGCAGCACCATGGCAAAAGACGCGCTGGCTAAGTTCGCAATCGATAAGGCCCGTAGCATCGTCGCACTGGACGGGGAACTCGAGCTCAAAGAGGTCCGCGGCAACGTCGCTTACGTACGCTACCGTCTCAAGAGGAGCGCTAGCGAATGCGCCCAGTGTGTTGTCGGGCCGAATGATCTCAATGATTTTCTGCACGACGTCTTCCAAAAGACGGCACCGCACATCAAAGAAATCGATATTGAGGTCGAAGAAATCTTGACCTGAGACGATGACGGCTGCCCCTGTCGGGCGCCCCCAGCCGGCGGCGACACAGGCCGGCGAGACTGACCCTGGGAGGAAGGAATGCGCCTAAACGTAAGCCTGATAGCGATAAGCCTCGCAGCGATTTTACTTTGCACCGCTTCCGCGTCGGCACAGGTTTACCCCGATAAGCCGGTCCGCGTCATTGTGGCCTACCCGCCGGGCGGCGGCGCAGACATTGTGGGCCGCCTGATGTCGCAAAAGCTATCGGAGCGAATGGGCCAGCAATTCGTAGTGATCAACAATCCCGGAGCCAGCGGCTCGATCGGCGCGACGACAGCCGCACACAGCGCGCCGGATGGTTACACACTATTTTTTGGTCAGACTGCCGAGATGTCGATTCTACCGAATGTGATGAGCAACTTACACTATGATCCAATCAAGGATTTTGAACCGATCGCACAGGTTTCCGCATATCCCTATGTCATTGCAGTGAATCCGAAGTTGCCGGTGCATTCGCTCAAGGAGTTTATCGCTTATGCCAAGGCACATCCTGGTGAATTGAACTACGGCTCGCCGGGCATCGGCAGTTCGGCCCACCTCGCGGTAGAATTGTTTGCGCGAAAGGTCGGTATCAAGCTCACACACGTGCCATTTCGGGGCGCTGGCCCTGCGGTGCTCGGCGCGATCTCCGGTGTCGTTCAGGTTGTATTCGGCGACGCAGCGTCAACGACACCACAGGTCGTCGCCGGCCAATTACGCGCACTGGCGGTGACAGCGACAAAGCGTTCACCCAAGCTTCCCGACATAGCGACTGTCGCCGAGTTGGGTGTTCCGGGCTATGAAGTTGCTGCGTGGCATGGTTTTTTTGCACCGACTGGAACCAATTCCGAAATTATCAAACAGCTCAATCAAGAAATTAATGAAGTACTGCGTGAACCCACGCTGCGCCAACGCCTCGCGCAGGATGGGATCGAAGCAATTGGAGGCACACCGCAGGCCTTCGCCGCACATCTTAAAGAGGAGTTCACGACCTGGGGCAAGGTCGCGCAGGAGGCGAAAATTAAGATCAACTGATTGTCGCGGAGGAGCCTCATAGCGATCTAGCTCATAGCGCCCCACATGACTGACATTGCACGAACTCTGGCCCGCTTTATCCGTGCGTCGCAGCCGCAATCCACACCGCAAAACGTGCGGCATGAAGCAACCCGTGCGCTTTTGAATTGGTTTGGGTGTGCGCTTGGTGGCTGCCGTGCAGACCTTCTTGGCCGGGCGCTCGCAGTTGCAGAGCGTCTCTCAGGTCCACGGGAGGCTACCGTGCTGGGGCGCGGCCGGCGTCTCGACATTGCAAACGCCGCATTCATCAATTGCCTGAGCGTAAGCCTCAATGCCTTCGACGACACCCATCTTGTAAGCATCGCGCATCCAACCGGGCCAGTCGGTGCCGGCACGCTCGCAATTGCCGAGGCGCTGCCGATCTCCGGAAGCGCCTTCATCCAGGCGATACTGCTTGGCATTGAGATCGAATGCCGCATGGGCTGCGTCCTGATGGAACCTCCCGGCGATTGCAGCGTAGCTTGGACCATGACGGGACTCGTCGGTGGAATTGGCACTGCGGCAGCAGTTGGAAAACTGCTCAACCTCAATGAAGATCAGTTGATTTGCGCGCTCGGTATCGCCGCAACACAAGCCGCCGGCTTTCGCGAGGGCTTTGGCACAATGTCGCGCGATCTGCCGATGGCGCAGTCAGCGCGCAGCGGCGTTATCGGAGCATTGCTCGCGGCCGAGGGTTTCACGACATCCGGGAGCGCGCTCGATGGGCCAAAAGGTTTCGCCCATGTGTTTGCGAAGACACCGAATCTGGCGTCAGCGACGCGGGACCTAGGGAGCCACTTCGAAATGTTGAACAACGCCTACAAGCCCTATCCGTGCGGCATCGTCATTCATCCGGCAATTGATGCGTGCCTGGAACTCGCAAAGGGACAACTCTTCTCTACGCAAAATATCGAGCGCGTGACTGTCCGCGTCCATCCCGATGCCCTCAAGGTGACCGGCCTCAAGGAGCCTCATGACGGCCTGAGTGCGCAGGTCAGCGTCTATCACTGGGTAGCAGCGGCCATGGTACGCCGCCGTGCCGGCCTTGAGGAGGCGACTGACGCGGCCGTGGCAGATCCACTCATCAATGCGATGCGATCTCGTGTGTCAGTTGAAAACGACCCGAGTTTCAGTCGCGACGGCGCGAGCGCAGAGGTGCAGCTTGCGGATGGTCGAATTCTAAGGGCTCAGGTGCAGCACTGCCGCGGAAGTGTCGCATGGCCGCTTTCCGATAAAGAGCTGGAAGAAAAGCTATTGATGCAGGCAAGAAACGTCATTTCGGACGCGACAGCTCGAGGCATCATCGACCTGTGCTGGAACATAGAAAACATGAATAACGTCGGCGCTGAAATAAACAGATTGTTCCCATTGGTTTAAGCCGATTAAACCAGCGGCGTCGCCCACGTCCGTTCGATCAGAGACTTGATGAGCAGCACGAAGAGACGGCCGACCGAATTCCGTAACCTGCCACCCTGCGAATCCGCGGTGGCTCTGAACAATGGCTCACTACGCATTGCAACCGGGGCCATCGATAGCCTCCCGACTGGCCGTATCGGAATCAACAAACGGCTCTAGCGATCGATTTTGAACAGAACGCGCGCCTCTGCAGGAGTGGCTGGCTTTCGCCCAAGGCTTTTTGCAAGCTTGACCGCGGCTTCGACGAGGTCGCGATTACGTCTGGCGATACTTCCGTCAGGAAGGCTGCGGCTGCTTTCGAAACCGACTCGAATCCCATCAAAATCATTCGCGATTCCGAATGCCATAGCCCTGAATTGCCTATCACCAGCTGCTGAAATAACCCGCACCGCATTTGGAAACAGGCGCTGCGCTTCGTCGATCGTATACATCAGGGAGCGAAAGTCCGCGAAGATCATCGGAATGTAGGGGAACAGCAGCGAGATATAAGGCGCCGCCGGGTCGATGCCGTCCTCCACAAGAATCCTGCGAAGTCGGTGCAGGGAGTGCGGGCCGAAGACCTCCCATTCGATCTGGCCGTTTCTGCGCTTATAGACTTGCTTGATGTACTCCCGCACAAAGCGACTCGAGTTTACGAACGTGGCCTCCGTCAGATAGTAGCCATCTGGATGGTAAAAATCGTAAGACGCGGTCGCCGCACCGTAGTAGTCGGGCTCAGGGTTCAAGTGGAGAAGTGGAAACCGATCCTCATCAGACGGAAAGAGTAGATCTCCAGTGGCAGGGTCTTTCCGGTCTCCAACTCCGTTCGTGGTCTGGATGAGGATGTCGCAACGCTCGCGAATGAGCTTGATTGCTTTTTCGTAAAGCCGAGCATCCGTGCTGTTTGCGCCGTTCTCATCTCGAGCGTGGAAATGGAAGCAGCTCGCACCCGCTTCGCGGCAGTCGACTGCTTCTTGTGCGATCTCCTCCGGAGATTCCGGCACGAAGAACTCGTTGGTTGACCGCGAACGGCCGCCATTCGGCGCGACAGTGATTGCGATGAGCTTCCCAGTCATATCTCTTCTCTCTTCCTTCCATGCGATGTGTAGTGATGGCTCTACGTGCGTCCGAGCAAAGGCAGAAGACGTTACTTGAGTTCTTCAGTCAGCACGACGCAGGTGTAACGCCGCACAAGCTGACTTTGCTGGAGCAGCATGCGGGCGAGCGCCCAGGCGCGCGGAAGCACCTCATGTTTGGGCAGGACTTCGTTGAAGGGCCCCATCGCCAAGGCCTCATCACGTACATTTAGTCCGCTGTTCATCATATTGAACACTGTTCACTCATAGGGTCAGGTTAGGAGCGCAGGCAGGCGGTGTCAATCTGCTCTTGTTGTTTCCGTGTGGTCACGCCTGAGTTTGAATCGTTGGGTGGCGGTGGTGAAGTTGTTCGGCTCGCGCCGGAGGCGCGCCGACCATGTGTGGGGCTGTGCTGTTAATCGTCGATGCGATTTTGTTCTCTCATGCGTCAAGCGGAAGCTTGCTTGCGTGCTGTATGGAAGCATTGGGTATCTGCGTAATCTACGTACTCATCGGCACGTCGCAGCCGAGCAGCTACGCTCAGTGATACCGGTCGATAATTAGCCCCTCGAGCTCAGATGTGACCACACGGAAACAACAAGAGCAGATTGACACCGCCTGCCTGCACTCCTAACCTGACCCTATGAGTGAACAGTGTTCAATATGATGAACGGACAAGTAAAATCGGCTGCCCGGGTGCTGGACGTCTTGGAGCTGTTCGCAGCGAGCCCGGGGGCGCTCGGAGTGACGGATGTCGCCCGCAAGCTGGGCATCCCGAAAAGCAGCGCGCAAGGCCTACTCACCACCCTCGCCGGTCGAGGTTACCTTGCTCGAGAGGCCGCTGCATATTTCCTTCCGCCGGAACTTCGAAATGGCGGGTGGGTTGGCGGCCTCCGGGCACGGCTCCTTGCACTGGCTGAACCGGTTCTCCAAGGCATTGCGCAGGAGAGCGGCGAGTCGGCCTTTCTCGGCGTACTCGTTGGGAATCAGATCCAATATCTGGCGAAGGCGATTAGCCGGCACGAGGTCCGATATGATGCCTCGCTGAGCCAGCTTAGGCCCGTCTACTGCACTTCGATCGGGCTCGCGATCTTGGCTCACCTCGACCCGACGATCGCGAGTGGAATTCTCAGGCGGACGAAGATCACGAAAGTCACGCCGAACACGGTCACGGACCGCGAAACGATTGATCGCATGCTCGATCGCGCTAGGCAGGTTGGGTTCGCAGAAGTTAAGGACGCAAACCTTCTCGGGGCGTCCGGCGTCGCGGCGCCCGTGTTCGGGCCGAGGGGCGAGGTGCTCGCCGGGCTCAGCATCGGGGCGCCAACCTCTCGATACGCAAAGGCACGCAAGCAACTCGCGGGGATTGTCGTCGCGAAAGCAGCCGCGCTCTCGCGCCTTTTCCTAGTCAAGATAGAAGAAGCCGCAAAATCTCAAGTAAGAGCGGCTTAAAAAGCCTCGCTCGAAAGAATGAGAGCGAGGCCCCCAGACCTCGCCGGAATAAACGCCGCTTTGCGACTTAATAGGGAATAGACGTGATGCAGAGGACTATTGCTCATATCGCGATAGGTGGCTTCATGTTGCTGGCGGCCGTCGGTGCCGCGCTGGCTGATGATACCTATCCGTCGCGGCCCATCGAGCTCATCGTCCATCGTAGCGGCGGCTCAACCTGGGCCGGTGGCAGAATCATCGCGGACGCGTTGAGCCGCTCTCTCAATTCGCCGGTCGTGGTTGTTCCCAAGACAGCCGGTGCAGGCACCGCCGCACCGATCTATGCCGCTCGGACAAATCCGGACGGATATACGCTGTACTTGGCCAATTCAGGGTCGAACGGGACAATGCCTGAGATCCTCTCGGTGCCTTATAAAAACACCGACTTCGATTATTACGCGCTGTACGGCACGCAGCCGATGGTGCTGGTCGTCAGGACCGATTCACGGTTCAAGACGGTCAATGACCTGGTCGACGAGGCGAAGATTCACCCGGGTAAGCTGTTCTATTCGACCTCGAGCTATGGCGCGCAGAGCCATTTCGTCATGGAGATGTTCAAGCTCGCCGCCGGAAATATCAAGATTGATCAGGTACCGTACAAAGGGGCGCCGGAGTCTGTCGCAGGTCTGCTCGGCGGCTTCGTCGATGTCGCCAGCACCTATCTGGCGGATGTAAAGGGGCAAATCGACGGGGGCCTTCTGCGTATTCTGGCTGTGCCAGAAGAAAAGCGCCTCGCCATGTATCCGGATGTGCCGACATTTGCGGAATCCGGCTATCCAGAAGTGTTGTCGACCGCCTGGTTCGGAGTGGGCGCCCCGAAAGGCGTCCCGAAGGCGATCGCTGACAATATCAAGCGCCACCTCGACAAGGTGATCAACGACCCCGACGTGAAAAAACAATTGATCACTATCGGCTACACGCCGACCTACATGGACTCTGAAGAATTCACCAAGTTCGTGAAAAATCAGGAGAAGATCTTCTCCCGCGTCGCCAAGGAGGCGAAGATCAAACCCCAGTGAGTTGGTATTGAAATAACGCGGCCGGCCGCCGAGGGCAGTTCTAGAAAAACGGAAGCTCACGCTATCGCTTTACGAGCGGGATCCGATTTTGGGTGGGGGACAGGGGACAGCACTTTGCCGCGAAACAAGCTGGCGAAGAAAATTCTAATCTACCATCCAGGTGCGGAAACCATTCGAACCGCACTCCTATCGAGTATTCCCAACCTTAGAATAGCAACCGCTACAGATGACGCCGATTTCAGGCTCAAGCTGCCAGATGCTGCCATCGTGATCGGACAGCGATTCGATCCCACCCCGCTTCGCAATGCCAGTGCGCTCGAGTGGCTGCACATAACACTAGCCGGCATCGATTTTCTTGCGCCCGTCAAAGAGCATTTGAGTGGGGTTACTCTCACAAATGCGCGCGGAATTATTGCCGACCATATTGCCAACTATGTCATAGGCGTAATGGTCCTGATGCAGTGGAACTTTCCTGCACTGATGCGCAATCAATCAAACAAAATATGGAAGCGCTGGGCTACGAAACCATTAGCTGGACAGGTGACAGGAATCATTGGTCTCGGCGCCATAGGCCAAGAAATTGCCAAACGCGTTGTGGCGCTGGGATTGACCGCGATCGGCGTCCGCGCAAGCGGAAATCCGGTACCAGGCGTGAGCAGAGTTTTCCGTCCTGAGCAGATTGAGGAATGCTTGCGGGTAGCCGATTTCGTGGTTTTGGCGCTGCCCTCGACTGCGGACACTGCCAAATTGATGGGCGAGCGCGAATTCAACGCGATGAAACGCGGCGCTTACCTAATCAATATCGCGCGCGGCGCGGTTGTCGACGAAATCGCCCTTATTTCGGCGCTCGAGCACAAACTAATCGGCGGGGCCTGTCTGGATGTTTTCACGGAAGAGCCGCTGCCTAGGAGTAGCCCGCTATGGAGTGTTCCCAATGTGATTATTACGCCCCACTCTTCGGGGTTGACCACCGACTATGACGAACGCAATGCTGCGCTGATCGCAGACAATCTTCACCGTTATCATAACGGTGAGTCGCTGTTGAATACCGTCAACCTAGGCACGGGGTTATGAAGCCAAGAATGCCGTGCTCCGGCCATTCGAATGCGAGAGATAAGCAAATCTCATTAAACGGAATAAAAATTGAGACGTTCACGATCTCGGGAGTCGTCAAATGATATCTATCGTTTCACGTTGTCTTGGTTTGGTATTGCTTCTCGCTACTGCGTTGCAGGCGACTGCACGGGCTCAGTCCTTTCCGGACCATACGGTCAAGGTAATCGTTCCATACACGGCCGGCGGCGGCACTGATACGGTAGCCCGGGCCATCTCGCAAAGATTGTCAGAGCATTGGGGGCAACCGGTCATTGTCGAAAACCGTCCCGGTGCCGGTACATCAGTTGGCAGCGAGGCGGCTGCTAAGGCGCCACCAGATGGTTACACGCTGCTTTTCTCGGACAGCGGCGCCTTCGTCATTAACCCCCACGTCTATACCAAACTCCGCATTGATCCGGTTAAGGACTTTGCACCAGTCGCTTTAGTCGTACGCTTGGCGCCGGTGCTCGCCGTTGCAAACACGACTCCGGCAAACTCTGTCGCCGAATTTATTGCCTACGCGAAGGCCCATCCAGGCGAACTGACCTACGCCAGCCCGGGCACGGGCACCTATACGCATATTGCGATGGAATATTTTAAGCACATGGCCGGCATCGATATTCTACATGTGCCCTATAAAGGCTCTTCCCAGGCGATGACGGACCTGCTGGCTGGTCGTGTCGGCGGGTACATGGTCACTTACAGCGTCTTCGATGCTTATGAGAAAGCCGGAAAACTCAAACTGCTAGCCGCGGCGACCCCTAAGCGGCTGCCTAATCGGCCAGATCTGCCGACCATCGATGAAACTGTTCCCGGGTATAGCATCGACGTATGGTTCGGCTTCGCAGCCCCCACCGGAACACCGGTTGCGGTGCTCGACAAAGTTCACGACGATGTCATGACCATCCTGAAGGACCCTGTTTTCATCGAGCAATTCATCAAACCGCAAGCTTATACCGCCGGCGATCTCAGCCGAGAGCAATTCGCGGCGCAGGTCAAGTCCGACTATAAAAAATGGGGTGAATTGGTGAAAATCTCCGGCGTGACAATCGAATAGATCTCTGCCGACCGACCGCTCACGCGGCCCTCCCCCGACGATGGAGTCAATAAGGAAAATGCGATTCATCGACTTAAGCGTCACCATTCGCAATCAGTCGTTCGAACCTGGCGGACCAGAAATCGTTCGCATGGACCACAAAGAGGCTGCCCGGCGACGTGCGGCCGATTTCAATTTCTTACCGAGTGGATATCCGGACAGCATGGCGATGGCGCATGAACGCGTGACCCTTTCGGCCCATGGCGGAACACATGTCGATGCACCCGTGCACTATGGGCCATTGTGCGAAGGCAAACCGGCCAAAAGTATCGAATATGTGCCGCTCGAGTGGTGCTACGGGCCCGGCGTGGTTCTCGACGTCTCGCACAAAAAGCCCGCGGAATACATTACAAAGGCTGACGTGATCGGCGCCGCCGAGAAAATCCCGCATAAGCTGGCGCCGAAGGAGATCGTACTTTTGCGGACGGATGCAGCAAAGCATTTCGACAATCCCGCCTTTCCTAACCTTCAGCCAGGTTTGCATCCCGATGCCTGTCATTGGATCCTTGACCAGGGCGTCCGCATGATCGGCATAGATGCCTGGGGTCTTGACCGCCCGCCAAAAGCGATGGCCGACGATCACAAAAAGGGAATTCCAAATTCTCTTTGGCCGAGCCATTTGGTCGGCCGCGACCGCGAATATCTGCAAATCGAAAGGCTTGCCAACCTCGACGCATTGCCGCCGACTGGCTTCACCGTTGTGGCATTCCCCGTAAAAATCGAACACGGTACAGCCGGCTGGTCACGCGTGGTGGCACTAATCGAAGATTGATCATGAAGCTCGTCACCTTCAGCATCGCCACGCCGCTCGGACACATTAGCCGCATCGGCGCGCTTGCTAATGGCCGCGCTATCGACCTGGCCGCGGTATATGCAGACCTGTTGTTTAAGGAGGGTGCGCATGCGGCACAGGACCTGGCGCAAGCCATCATTCCTCAGGACATGACCGAATTTCTGTCGAGGTGGCCGCTGGCGCGCGGCGCGGCCGAACGGGCATTGACGGCTGCGACGGCCTTTTCGGACAATGCCATCACCAACTTTGGCGCCCGCACGTCCTACGGCGAAGGCGAATACCGCTTACGCATTCCGCTTAGGCCGCGGCGGCTCAAAGATTACCTAGTCTACGAGGCACACAAAAAGAAAGCGATGGAGCGCCGCGGCCAACAGATGCCTGAGTTGTGGTATCGAATGCCGACTTATACAAATAGAAATGTCTGCGGTCTCGCCGATCCAGGACAGGATATCATTTGGCCGAATTACTCGAACAAACTTGACTTTGAGTTTGAGATCGGCGCGGTTATCGGAAAAGTTGGAAAGAATATTAACGCCGCGGACGCGGGCGCTTATATCGCTGGATTCACGATCTACAACGATTTTAGCGCGCGCGACGTTCAGGCTGATGAGGGGAAAATTGGTGCCGGCGCTGGCAAGAGCAAAGACTTCGACTACGGAAACGTGCTCGGTCCTTGCATTGTCACTGCCAATGAAATTGATCCAAGCAACATAGAAATGATATTACGCGTCGACGGAGAAGAATGGTCGCGCGGCAATACCAGCGGCATGAAATTCTCCTGGGGCCAGATTATTGAGAATGCCTCGCGCGATGAAACTATTTATCCCGGTGATCTGTTCGCGTCTGGCACGATGGATAATGGCTGCTGCTTAGAACTCGAACGGTGGTTTAAGCCGGGTGCAACGATAGAAATGGAAGCAGCCGGTATCGGCGTATTGCGGAATCGGGTCGTCCAATCGGATCTGTCGGCGAACTTACGCTAGTTTGCGCATTGCGTGGGCACCGCCAAAGGCGAACCGGCGATAAGGGCGGAGGAAACATGAGTGGTCTGATTTTTTTGGGCTTGTCCTTTCCGGAAATCATATCCGGACATATTGGTGATGCAGCCCAGCCAAGATCGGAATGGCGACAATGGCACCAGACCGTTGGACTGCTCGACGCAAGGGTGCATCTTTCTGTAATGTGAAGTGAGTGCGCGTCTGATTGTAATGCGCCGCATACGAAGCAAGCACTTTCCTCAGGTGCGATTCACCAAAGATTAGTATGCGGTCCAGGCACTCGCGCCGTACGGTACCGATCAATCGTTCCGCAATGCCATTTTGCCACGGTGATTTGGGTGAGATCGGGCGATCGCGAATGCCCATCGCCCTCACCCGGGACGTAAAGATATGCCCGTAAGCACGGTCATTGTCGCGGACCAGATAAGCCGGCGCCGAGGTCCAGGGAAACGCCTCAGTGATCTGCCGGGCCAGCCACTCGGTGGTCGGATGCCGCGTTACCTCGAACCACAATAGCTGTCGCCGCCCATGGGCCATGACCAGAAACGCAAACAAGAGATCAAAGGTCAGCGTCGGTACAACGCACATATCGATAGCGGCGATCGTCTCAGCGTGATTTTGCAGAAAAGTCTTCCAAGTCTGCGACGGCGGGTTCTGACCACGCACCATGTATTTCGAGACCGTCGACTGGGCGACCTGGAAGCCAAGCATCAGAAGCTCGCCATGGATCCGGGATGCGCCCCACAGCACGTTTTCCCTGCTCATCCGCCGAATCAGATCACGCAGACCGCGATCAATCTTCGGCCGCCCTGCCCGCTTTCGTGATTTCCAGCGCCAGAAAGCTTTGAAGCCCGGGCGATGCCAACGCAGGATGGTCTCGGGTTGATCCACCTGGCCCGCGCCAAGCAGGTTTGGCCAGAGCCGGGTCATCCATACCAGCAGCGCTCGGTCACTGCCGCGCAGTCGAAGACGAGGAGGTGCTCGCCTTAAGGCGATGTTGAGCTGATGGCGCAGAAACAAATTCTCGGCCTCAAGCCGGCACCGAGACTTGAGCAGATCGCAGATGAACATACTGAGCGTGTACAGGATCGCAAACATTGATCAGAATGATGCGATGATTCTGCCTCACGACGCGAATCTACGCCGGATGACATTTTCGGAAAGGACAGGCAACGTGCCGCGACTATGCGCGGGTCAAAAACGAGGATCGCTCTTTATTCAACGGATACATTTACGGTTACGTAATGGCGAAGCTAGGCGACCGTGGCGAAGTCGAAGTGAACACCGCCGGCGCGCGAGTGAAACAACTTGCAGATAAATATTGTCCCGATCATCCGAACGACCGCCTTTCGGAAGCCATCGCGCCATTCACTAAAGTTGTTTCTCAATACGGGAGCAACGGTCAGTCAGTTCAAAGTTTTGGGGACATTCACAAGGAATGCGAGGAACTCGTGCTGAAGCTCACCTATCCTCGCAAACTAAACGAATGCAAGACCGAAGACTGTAAGCGGATGACCGAGAGTTGGCTAAACGACGCCGTGCATATGAAGGAGGAATGTTTGCAGCGGAAACTAGGCCGATGAAATTGATTAAAAGGGACTATTGATTCAAAGGGACTTTTGATCGGATCAATGCTTTATGGCCGCCGCGTCGCGTTGTCTTTCCGCTTCGACAAGTTCGGAAAACGTTCGTTTATTTTTGACCTGCGCTTGGGCTTCGGTCATCCTTTTGGCGTCTAATTCTTCTGCAATTTCGGTGCGTTATTTTACGAACAAGTCGATCAGGTCTTGATAGCGATAATTCGCTGTTCTGAACGCTTGGATGATGCGTGGATTGGAACATTGCGCGGATTTCAGATAGCTTTTTAAATCACCCCTAAGTCGTTTCGCGCTGCACTGTGACATTGCGGCCCCTGCTTCAGCGCTGGCGTTTGCGAATGCATTGCTGTTGTAAACGGGCGGGATTTGTTGCTAGATTCTTGGTTGGGGCGCAACGGGCGTCGCCGCAACCGGCGTTCGTTGATCGCCTAGCAGAATGGTAATGCAACGACCCGGTGTTAGCGCGTCATAGTGGTCCCCGCAAGAAATGCATCAACAATGCCATCAGGAAGAATCGCGGCCATGCCGTCATGCTTCCTGACATTCTCACGGAGAATTCCGCAAGGCGATAGCGTACCAAACGTTAGGTATACATAGGCTCCGATAAGCACCGCAATTACAATGACAGTTTTCGTGGTGCTAGACACGGCTATCGATCCGATTTGGCCCGGTCCCATATTCGTGATCGCGGACAGTCAAATTGCAATCGTACCACCCAAAGACGAAACCCGGCTAGAGCGAAAAAGCCCGGCACGATGGCCGCGACGCCATCAGCGACCGCTAACATACCAACCAGTAATAAATCCTAGCTCGCCCGAGACGACGGCTTATTCCACGATGCTTCCAAAATGCACCGTCAAGGCAGTTCCAGAACCGGAGCCTTTTGACCGAAAAACCTTCAACAAGCCCATGCGAATGGCTAGCATAATTTCTCCATACTTATTAGGCTGTGTTGAAGGCGCGGGGTAGGGGGAAATTCACCATCCGTTCGCTACGTAATCAGGGAAGCAGCGAGAGGCCCGTCCGCTTTGGCGTAATCAATTCCAGGTCAGGCAACATCTGAGTACCACCTGTTATGCGTTATGCGACCGTATTCTCTGATGTCACTTCCGTAGCTGGACGCATATTTTGTCCAGTCCATGATTGCCATGCCGCATTTAGGGCTCCCATCATTTCCCTGGAGACTCTGCTCGTTGCAGCAGCCATAGCCGCTTCGGTCACATTCGGCATCGAGTGGATGCACACTGCTTACGGCAAAGCCGACAGTAATCTGAAAGCCGCAGAGAATTGCTGCGTCTTCCGCTCGGTACCTACGCGCGCGGGTTCCCTTCTCGACAGCCCGTTCGCACATGGGAACGCCCTGCTCTTCCTGTCAGATCCTATGGGGTCTTATGCATCACGCCAGGAACAAGCGTCTTCCGGTGAGACGGAACGACCTTCCGGCGAATTAATCCCCCGCAATGAGCTGCCCAAGCGAGCGCCCTCTGACGAAGACATGCTCTCGGTTCCGTTGCCACAGTCTCGTCCGTTCGTCGATCAATCCAGGCAGGTCCAAAGCGGCACCGCTCCCTTAAACGGCATTGCTACGAGTCCCATAGCAAATCCGACGTCGTCCGCTTCATCGGCATTTTTGACCTTGCTGAAGAACATTTTTGGGAAGTCCCGCGACGACTCGCTTCCGCCCGAGGCAGTTGGTCGTACTGCGGTCTATGACATTGAGGGCCGTGTCGTCTATTTGCCCAACGGGGAAAAACTGGAAGCACACTCGGGGCTCGGGAAATGGCTAGATGATACTCGTTATGTGAGTGAGAAAGGTCGAGGACCGACACCCCCTAACGTCTATCGTCTCGCCTTGCGAAAAGCACTTTTCCATGGTGTTCAAGCCATTCGGCTCGATCCTGTCGGCGGCAGCAACATGTACGGACGCTCCGGCATCCTAGCCCACCCCTACATGCTCGGCCCTGATGGTCAGTCAAACGGATGTGTCTCCTTGCAGGATTATCCCAAGTTCCTGGAAGCATTTCTGAGAGGGGACATCGACCGTCTTATTGTTCTTCCCTCTTCTGGTGCTGCTAGTGCACGTGCTGCAGGTGATAAACAGTACGCCTCACAATAAGCCGACGGACTCGCCGGTCATTTAATGACCGAGTATTCAGGTAAACTTCCGAGTTCGCCTGAGACGACGGTAAGCCTACCCCGCACCACTAACGCATGGTTTTCCAGGGGTCAGACTTTTCGTTGGATACCGGTATCTTCTTGAGTGCATCTTGGTATGCCTTTTCGTCAGCCTTCTTTTTTGCCTTGTCTTCGGTCTTCTGCGTGTCCTGTTGTTGGTGCCTCTTCCCCTTTCCGCTCCCGATGTCTTGGGCTTGCGCCGACACTGCCAGCAACACAATTGCGACCACCGCTATGAGGACACGCATTTTCAAATCCTCTCGTGCGCCAAGGTGAGGCAGGCAATTAGAATGGTCCTTTGGCTAAATTAGGACGCACAGGCTTAATTTCGGTCAGCACGTCGGCCGGACAGGTGTTAAATTTCCCACTCTATGCTAGCCGAACCGCCAGCTTGCTTGCCACCTTGGACGCGCCCGGTTGATTTGCCGCAACTTGGGCACGCACGGCGACCCTGATGCATGAGGCCACTTACGATGAAAATTTTTTGCAAACGGGACAGGTAAAAGCGGCATTGTTGCCTTCCCAATCCTGGTCATGGCCAATGGCATTGCGATCAATATGTTTGACGGTCACAGCCATTACCGCGCGACCGGTGGCTGACGAAAGATGAGGCCGCCAAGCTAATTTGGACATGCTGGCGTCATCGGGAGATGCAGGTCCGCCATCGCGGCACGGACAAGGGTCGAAAACTACCGACCGAAAAACACCCGCTGCGCCATCTCGCCCGCTTCATACTCATTGGGCTTTATACCGGCACAAGAGCGGCGGCCATTGCCTCGGCTTCGCCCATCGCGCAGCAAGGCCGTTCCTTTGTCGATCTTGACCGGGGCGTTTTCTACCGACTGGCGCAAGGAACGCCCGCGACCAGCAAAAGGCAGCCTCCGGTCCCGCTACCTCCCCGCCTTCTTGCCGATCTTCGTCGCTGGCAACCCCTTCCAGATTGCACGCGTAAAGACCTGCTTTCGTGAGCGAGCTTTACAGCCTTACTGGACGGAATAATCTTGGTGTCTTTGCCAATACCCGCTAAAATCCACTGATGGCTTCCGCTTCATCGCCAGCCCAGCGAGACGTTGCACTTGTGCGCCGTTATCGACGCGGCGGTTATCTTCACGCCATGAAGCTTCTTGCGCGTAGCGAAGCAAATACTGGCCCGCGATATGATGGTGGTGGCCAATTTCAGCGCGGCGCATGCGGCTGAAAAATTCCTCGGCTGTGTGTACCGAAAACCTCACATGGGGATTTCCGAGTCAAGGGGCAAAAAATCATTAGTGCATGAGTTAAGACTCCGGTGCCTATTTCGGTATCCAAGGTCCAAGCCCGATTCCGTGAT
>Ga0181536_10001353_pt1 | contig 28959 bp, 22 predicted proteins | sample PEATcosm2014_Bin_41_FD_121105 | JGI IMG/M metagenome (GOLD analysis project Ga0181536, IMG submission 121105) | Peatland microbial communities from MTU Mesocosm Facility, Houghton, MI, USA - PEATcosm2014_Bin17_60_metaG | ecosystem: Environmental > Terrestrial > Soil > Wetlands > Peat | place...
CGACCTCGTACTCTCCCTCGCTGCTCGGGGACCATGCCGTCGGAGCGCTGTCACGTGCCACCGTTCCATATTGGCTCAGCGACCAGCGGCGGCTGGACTACCTACGGTCGCACTCCTGTTCGCCGCGAAGACCCACGGAAAAGTCAGGAGAGCCGCAATTGACGTCGCCTTGTTCGACCTGGGCGGAGTACTTGTTCCGGACCCCTGGGAAACGTATTTTCTGTGCCCAGACATCGGACTTGCCGACCAGCTACGTCTTGATCGCAACCTTGTGATGACAGCGGCGCTCAAATTGTGGCGTGAACTTTCGCTGCGGCCATCCTCGGAAGACGAGTATTGGAGCGCAATCGAAGCCACCCTCGGAACCGTGATACCCCGGCGTTTAATTGCCGAACTCTCAGAGCGGGCATTTGAGCCCAATCCCGATGCATTTCTTGTGCTCGAATCGCTTCACGAACATGACGTGACGCTCGGGGTGATCTCAGACAACACTTCATTTTGGTATCCCAAGCAGCGAGACGCACTCGGACTCACTCGCTATGTTAGTGACGATCTCGTTTTTCTATCATATGAATACGGTGTCAATAAGAGTCAGCCACTCGAGAATCTATTTGCCGTTGCCGCTCAACGGATCGAACCCGCCTCAACTTTGGTGATCGACGATCGAGCAAAGAATCTTCAACAAGCTCGTTCCTTAGGTTTTCGTTCACAGCACTACTCAATGGATGACACACCCGTAGAGATGCGGGCTCTCATCGAAAAGCACCGGCAAATGAAGCCCCTTCTGTGACCGCAGTAGACGGCACACCCAGAATGTATTGGCGCCGATCGGACCTGGTCGTCTAGGCAGATGACTTCGCAATATGACGATCCGGCGGTCGCGGCGATGCTGGCTGAATACTCTTCTCTGAGGGAGGAGAGCCTTAATTCCATTGGCCATCGCCTAACGATAATTAGTTTCACGTTTGGCGCACTATCCGTCGTCATTGCGGGCCTGCTAACTCGGCGGATATCTGACTATATTGCAGGATCACTTGCACTGGTGTTCATTCCACAAATGGTCAAGGCGACGCTTCTCATCTGGCTGGGTGAGTACAATCGGTCTCAACGGGCGGGGCGTTGGATTGCTCGCTTGGAAGTGAAGATTAACGAACGAGTTGGGTTCGAGGCTGTGGGATGGGAGAAGAGAGGATCTAACGGGGCGTCTCAGTCTGGCGATCAGGGGCACATGTCGTACCCATATCGCGCGACGATCCTCCTTCTGCTCGGCACTGCGTACAGCGCATCTGCTCTTGGCATCTACTTCATTCTTTCCGAGCTATTCGTGCAGAAGGCCAGTGACTGTCTAATCGTAATCATTGGAATAGCGCTGACGGCAGTCACCCTCGTTGTTGAAATTCTCTTCCTGAGGTTCTTCATGAGGCAGTGGCGCGTGGCTCGGAAAGGCGATTAGGCAAAGTTTGCCGGAAACCATGTCCGCCCGAATTGTCGGATACGTAATGACGAAGAACGAAGAAGCGTTCATACGCCGTTGCCTGTTATCAATCCGGGATGTGGTTGATGAACTAATCGTATTCGATACCGGTTCCTGTGACAGAACCATCGAAATATCCCAGGCGATTGCGGATGGAGTGGAAGTCCTAGAGTTCGACGGAGACTTCGCGGCAGCGCGGAACAGAGCGCTAGCGAGGGTAGAAGCTGATTGGATTCTCGCATTGGATGCCGATGAGCATCTAGACAGTGACATAGATCGCCGTGATCTTCGTAATCTGATTAGCGGTATCCCAAGTGATATAGGAGGGTTCAATCTCGCCCGCTACAGTTTTTTTGGGAACGGAGGCTTCTTCACCGGACGGAAAGTACGGCTGTTTCGAAACTCACCAACAATCCGGTACTCGCGCGCCATACACGAAGATGTCTCGCCGTCGATAGTTGCTGCTGGGGGTGGGATCTTCTACACGGAGTGCATCCTGAATCACCAAGGGCACCTACGAGATCCCAAGGTCGTGCACCAGAAGTACCGGACCTACATAGCGAGGGCTTTGGCTGCCATGTCTGAGCATCCACGTGATGCAATGCTGCCAGCATATGTGGCACTCATGAGCCGCTTGCTCGGAAGATCTGAAGATGCCATGTCGTTCAGCGCCGAAGCGCTGGCGATGGATCCGGATAACGCATTTGTCCTCGCAACGCGTGGGTATGTTCTTATGGCGGTGGGCCGGATTGACGAAGCGAGGCCGTTCTTTGTTGAGGCAAGTGTAATTGAGGATGTCGTACGGTGGACTAATATGGTGGCCGTTATTGACATGATGTGCTTGCGAAATGAAGTAGCGGACTCCCTGTTCGAGCAGGTGCGAGGCACGCCATCACCGTGGATCCATGTACGGCTTAACGAAGGTATAAACCATCTCATGGCAGGCCGACCGAGCGAAGCGAGTTCCTGTTTCAAGGCTGTTCGTGACCGTGATCCAGTGTTTGGTGAATTCTGGATACAGGCGGCGTTCGGGTTTGACCCTTGGAAATCAACGGTCTATGAAACGGTGTGGGACTATCCAGGCCTACAGACGTTGGAGTCTCAAGCGGCCACCATGCTCGAGCGAGTGGCTGGAAGAGGCGATGCGACCGCGTGACGGGAACTCGTGCGTCGGTACTCAACGATGCTGACGGTATTGGGTAGACGCTGATCGCCCCGAGAGGTGTTGAAGCCGTGGTTCCCCACCGAGGTGGGTCACCGGGTGATCGTCAGTGAGAAGAGCAACGGGCACTCCGAAGAGGAGGCGCCCGATGACGGGTTCCCGTCTGACGCACTTGAGCGGCTCGAGGCGATCCGCTCTGGCGGTGATCTCGACGGCGTCCGCAAGGGCGTAGGGCTGGTCCATCAGGCACCGAGCGAGGCCGACGTCGCCGAGAAGATCGGGGGCCGCACGCGGCTATCGGCAGATCCGGGCCGAACTTCAGCTCCGCGGACTTCAGCGTACGTGTCCATCCATGCGACGGCACCGCCGGCCGGATTCTGTCCGCCGGGCGTCTGGGCACAGGCAGCGACTCAGCCCCCGGGGCCGAGCGGACACCCGCATGGCAGACGACAACGATCGGGGGGTCCGCCGACCGCTCCGCGGTCCTGGACCCGGGCTGGCCGAGCGAGATGTTGACCGCCCCGAGGAGCGCTCACTCAGCCACCTCGGAGGGCTTGCGTACGTCGAGAAGCTACAGGGCTCCACCGGACCGCAGTCTGGCCCGGAGCTCGTGGACTTGGACTTCGACGTCCACTCGGCACTCCTCGGCTGGTGAGTTCCTGCTCAGTCTGCGCCGTAGAACGGTGCGTCGAAAGCGAAGACCCCGCCGTCAGCAGCCGTCAGCCAGTAGCCGCCGGCCGCGTCGTCGGCGGCCATCCCGACGACCGGCCGGGCCAGGTCCAGGCCACCGGCAGAACCGTGGAAGGCGGCATCGCCGTAGGCGAACACCCCGCCGTCGGTGGCCACGAGCCAGTAGCCGCCCCCGTCGGGGGAGTCGGCCATGCCCACAATCGGCCTGGCCAGGGGGAGTGACCCGGCCGAGCCGTAGAAGGGCGCGCCGAATGAAAACACCCCGCCGTCGGCGGCCACCAGGCGGTAGCCGCCGGACGGATCGGTGGTGATGCCCACCACCGGGGCGTTGAGCGGCTTGCCGCCCATCGAGCCGTGGAACTGGGCGTCACCGAAGGAGAACACCCCGCCGTCGGCGGCCACCAGCCAGTAGCCGCCCCCGTCGGGGGTGGGGGCCAGGTCGACCACCGGTGCGTTGAGCGGCTTTCCGCCCATCGAGCCGTAGAAGCGGGCGTCGCCGTAGGCGAACACCCCGCCGTCGCCCGCCACCAGCCAGTACCCGCCCCCATCCGGGGTCTCGACGATGTGGTCGACGGGTTGGGTCAGTTTGAGTCCGTTGGCCGCCCCGTGGAAGCTGGCGTTGCCGTGCACCGAGACCGCTCCCGCTCCGTCCACCAGGGCGTAGCCGCCACCTGTCGGACCAGCCGCGATCCCGGTCACGGGGCCGGGCAGCGGCGACGTGGGCGCCGACCCCGGAGGATACGAGACCCCGCTGCAGCTCCAGTCTGAGCCGGTGGCGTACACCTCGTTGTCGGTGCCGTTCCCGGCGACGATGGGCTGTTGGGGCAGGTAGTCCTTCGCCGGACCCGTCCCTTCGGCGTCGGTCACTGTCGTGATCGTTCCGCCTGACTGCACGTAGACGTTGTTCTGTGAGAGTTCGGACTTGAATCGAGTCTGGCCGGCTGTCCAAGCCGCCTGGTCCTGATCGTAGAAGTCCTCCGTGACGTAGAGCGTCCCGTTGGAAGAACACGCGGCGCCGACGGCCACTTCAGTGGGGGCTGCCGAGAGGACGCCCAGTGCGTGGCCGTAGGACGTCATTATGTCGTTGTCGATCCCGGCGGTGTCACCCGATGCCGTCGCATTGTCTCCGGTGGTGTAGGTGTAGGCGGGTGGATTCGGGCCGCCGTAATCGGCCACTTCGTTGTTTGCAGCATCCAGTTCGGCAGCCGATTGGGCCGTCTCCTCGGCGACTGTCCCAGCGGGCGCGAGCGGAGGAAGTGCCGTCGCGGTCCCGTCGTAGAGGTAGTCCCGCTGTGCCGCCCCCCGTTCGAGGTTGATCCGGGCAAGGACGTCAGCGGCGGCACCCACCTCGACTGCAGTGGGCGCGGAGTAGGGGCACTCGGATCCCGGGCAGGTCGCCGTGATTGCCGTGGGCAGCTGCGACGCCCGCGCCTGAGGGGCGGCGGTGAGGGCAACAAGACTTGCAGCACACACGAGCAAGACCGAGAGAGCGGAGTTCAGGCGAGTCGGGCGTCGTATGTGGCGGTTCAAGGGCCGATCCATGCCGCTCTCCACTCACTTGCCTCTGCGGTGTGCCCACCAGATAACCACGGTGCGCCGATCGGGCCACGGCAGAGGGCGGCGGCCAAGGTAGTTCGCCCTGGTCGAGCGAGTGGCGCGGTTCCAGGACGTGCACCGGTGCACACCTTCGACGACCGGCTCGCCGAGCTCGTCCCACCGCTGCTCGACGGCGCGACTAGGGGGTTCGACGTGGTGCCCTCCGTCGCCCTACCCGGCGCCGAGCGCGTTGGTCACGCGTGCTCGAACCCAGAACCCACAAGCCACCACCCACCATGGCCAGCAGCAGGCCGCTTCCGAACACCAATGGGCTGGGACCGCCGGTGAATGGGAGGGACGGGACGACCGCGGGCGTGGGGGGCACCGGCTGTTCGGGAAGGGCGATCATCGTGGGGTCTGTGGCTGTGCCGGAGTTGAGCACCGCGCTGCAGTGGAAGGACGCGTCCGGTTCGTAGCCAGAGGGCGCGACGAGCTCACGGAGGCACCATTGGAATCCGGCGGGCACTGCGAAGGAGAGCCGACCCTCGGGGTCCGTCGTTCCCTGAGTCCAGTACGAGTCACCCGAGGGCACGTCGGCCCCTGTTGGTGCGGCAGGGGGATCGAAGCCCGGAGGCACGGTGCCCTCCAGCAGCAACTCATAGGTGGCGCCGGGGATCACCGTGCCAGGTTGCTCCGAGTTGTACTTGTATGCGCCGAGAAAGACCGTGGCCCTCGTCTCGGGGATGGCGACCGTAGCGGCGCTTGCCGTCGTGCTCGTGGTGATCACGGCGGTGCAGTGGAGGGCGGGGTCCAGGTCGTAGTCGCCGGGGGCGACCACCTCGTGGAAGCACCAGGAGTAGCCGGCCGGCACCGAGAACGACAGGGAACCGGTGCTGTCGGTGCTGCCCTGTGCCCACCAGGTATCCCCGGGCTCGACTGCCGCGTTCGCGGGTGCGGTCGACGGGGGGCCCGACGGCGGGACGGGGCCCTTGACGTAGAGGTCGTAGACAGCGCCGGGAATGCCAGTGTCAGGGGTGCTGGAGTTGAACTTGTAGGCACTCACTGTGACGAGCGCCTCTGTGTCGGTGGCTGTCAGCGTGATGACCGGAGCCGGGACCTTCGGTGTGCCGGGAAGGACCCCCGTGCAGCGTTCGGCACTGTCGAGCACGTAATTCGCCGGAGCCTGCTCTTCGACGGCGCAGTAGGAGAATCCGGGGAATTGCAGGGGGAAGGTCGCGATGCCGTCGCTCCCCGTCGTCGATCGAGCCACCCAGGTCTGTCCGACTTCGTGAGCTGCGCCTTCGGGTGGGACCGGCGTGTTCGGGCCACTGTCGCCGTCCACTCGGTAGAGATCGAAGACCGCCCCAGCGAGGACCGCCGCGGGGTTCTTGGCGTCCACCTTCTTGACCGCGATCCCCACTTCGATCCCCGGGTCGACGACCGTGATCGGCTCGCTGCCCTGGGAGTTGGCGGCGGTGAAGCAGCCGCTCGCCCCGGCCTCGAGGCCAGGAGGGGCGGAGATTTCCTTCCAGCAGTATGTCCGGCCCGAGATGAGGGTGGGTGCCGTCGTGCATGTGCCGGCTGTGCCGGTGGTGCAGGTGGCGACCGTTGTTCCGTCGAAGGCGGTGCCTGCGGTGATGTCGATCACGGCGCCGGCCAGGATGAGCGATGTCGGGTTGACATCCCCGGACGCCACCTTGTGAAACGAGGCGGGGACCAGCAGGGCGTCGGTGAAGGCCGCAACGGCGCTTCCCGCTGCTTCCACGGAGATCACCTCGCTCGGTGGAGGTGTGGGCAGGTAGTACCCCGGCGGCGCCGACGTCTCGGTGACCAGATATGTGCCGGGGAGGAAGCCGGTGCCGTCGTTCGGCTGGGGAGCGCATGTTCCCGAGGAGCCCGTCGTGCAATCCCCCAGGTCGACGTCGAAGGTGCCGTCGTTCTTGCTGTCGTAACGGGTGTCGAACGTTGCGCCGGCGAGCGGGTCGCCGGTGGCCGCGTCGGTCTTCTTGACGGTTATCAATCCCGGCTGAACCTGGTCTGAGGCCGAGGTGGTCGTGGTCGTGTGGCCCGCGGCGACGACGACGGGAAAGGACGAGGCATCGCTGTACCCGGCCGGCGGGGTCGTCTCGGAGACCGTGTACGTGCCGGGGACGAGGCCCGTCAGGGTGTTGGTCACGCCGCCGGTGCCGACGACGAGCGTGCCCACACTGGCGGCCGAAGGGGCAGGCCCGGTGACGGTGAACACGGCTCCTGTCAGCGGGAGGTAAGCGGTGTCGTTCCCCGACTTCGTGAGCTGGAGGCTCCCGAGGAGTTCGTCTCCGAAGGTCACCGTGGCGATGTTGGTGGCGTCCGGTTCCAGGTAGACCGTCCGAGTGGCGGTTGTCGGATCCAGCCAGTAACCAGGAGGAGCCGACGTCTCGGTGACCTGATACCAACCGGCGAGCCAACCCCCTGTCGTGTTCTTCGTGGGCGGCTGGCACGTCCCCGTGCCTCCCGTGGTGCAGGACCCGAGGTCCTGGTTGTAGTCGCCGTTGTTGTTCTGGTCGAACTTGAAGTCGAACGTGGTTCCGGCAAGCGGCTCGTTCGTCTGCGAGTCGATCTTGGCGGCGCCGAGTTGTGCCACGAGCGCCGGCTCCTCGTCCGCGCCGGTGAAGCCCGCCACGGAGTTCTGGTTCGGAAACACGGTGACCATCAGGTCAGAAGCGAGACCGTAGCCGGGTGGCGCGACCGTCTCGTGGATTCGGTACTGGGTTCCTGTCGTCGCGGCCGGAAGGTCGACGGATGGGCCGGCGGTCCCGCTGCCGTCGGTGGTGAGGGTGTCGAGTAGGTCGCCTGTGGTGTTCTCGATCTCGAACTGAGCGCCGGCCGGGCCGTAGTAGGCGGGGTCTGGGACCACCTTCTGGATTGAGATGGTTCCTTGGGCAATCGTGGGTGATTGCACCACCAGCCCACCGAAGCTGGTCCCCAATGTCTCGCTCGCACCCGAGACCATCATGAGCTGGCCGCCCGAGCCGGCCGGTGGGCCGTAGGCGGGGGGTGCCGTACCGACCGCACCGCCGACGACGGTGATGTTCTGCGCGCTGAACGCACCTCCGAACGCTGCCGGCACCCCGCTGATGTTCCATTCGAAGGAGATCTGCCCGGCGGCGTTGGTTGTCCCGGCCAGCCACACGAAGTTCGACACCTGGTTTGTGTCAGGGCCGCCGGTGGGCGGCGCGTTCAACTGGAGGCCGCCCACCCCGTTCCCGGTCGCCGAGGTGACCGTGATGGTTCCGCTGTAGTTCGCTCCGCTGTCGAAGGTCGACCCGGAGGGCGGTGTCATCGAGAGCTGGATCGTCCACGGGCCGGCGTACGTTGTCATGTACTGCTCGATCAGGGCCACCAGGCCCGACGGCCCCCGATCGGCTGGCGGGGTTGTCCCGCCGGCCGAGGCGTAGGCCACCTGCTCGATTGCCGCCACCGTTGTGTCGACGCTCCACCCCGGGTAGCCGGACCCCTGGTAGCGCTCGGCGAAGTAGGCCAGCGCGGCCATCTCCCCGTTTGAGTAGACGCCGCTCCCCGGGTAGGCAATCGGCGACCACTGGTCTGTCGGCAGCTCGATCGGGTCGGCGCTGCCCGGATCGATGCAGTAGGCGTAGCCGGGGACATTGGCCAGGGTGTAGGCGCCGCCCCAGTGCTGCCCGGGTGTCTGGGTCCCGAGTCCGGGCCCGTAGCCGTTGGCGGCCCCATGGGGAGCCGCCGGAGGCCCGGCACGGGGCGCGGTGTATGCGGGCTGCGGGAAGAGCCCCAGTGAAAGGACGCAGCAGCCGAGCACGGCGATCGCTGCGGCGCCGGTCCGCGCCAGCACGGCACTCGAGCGCAGTCGGTGTGGGTTCGATGTCCGCCTCATGATGTCCTATCCCTGCGAAACGGCCTGGCTGGCCGCTGTGCGCCGGCGGCGCACTTCTCCGCCGGTCCTGCAAGCTCCGCAGGGTTACCGGCGAGCGTTCCCCCTCCTGCTCCTCCCGCTCCTCCCACCTGAAGGAATTGCTGGTGGGAGCCGGCGCGGGCACCGCCGACGCCCGGAGATTCGCTGAGTGCGTGCGGGCACCGTCGGCCCGACGTCGCCGAGCCCTTTGGGAGCGGTGTGGCCTGTCCGGCCGGTCGACGCCCGGTACGCTCGATGGAGTGCCGATCGCGCGCCGGGCGCTCGCCGACAACGAAGAGGTCCTGGTCGACGTACGGCTGCACTGGGCCTTTTTCGCCGGGCCGGCCGCCTTGACGGCCGTGGCCGTGGCCGTGGCCGTGTCGGTGGCGGTCTCGTTCCCTAAGGCACCCGTGGGCGTTGCCTGGGTACTTGCCGCCATGATCGCCGTACCGGCCGTCTGGCTGGCCGGCCGCCTGGTGCGGTGGTTCGGCATCAGCCTGGTGGTGACCACCGCCCGGCTCATCTACCGGCAGGGGGTATTCGGCCGGGACATGGTGCAGCTCCGCCTGCAGCGGGTCGCTGAGATCCAGTGCACCCAGACCCTGGCGGACCGCCTCGTCGGGTCGGGGCGGTTGGTCGTGGAGCTCGTCGGCGGGGACGAGCCGATCGTCATCGACGACGTCCGTCGGCCGCGCGCCCTCCAGCGGGTGATCACCCGCCAACTGGACGCATTGATGGACCGCGGTGTCCAGACGGTCCCGAGCGCAGCTCACGGGGTGCCCATGTACCCCGCCAGCCCGCAGTCGGCCACGTCCGCAGACGACACGCCGCCTCACGGCTTCATTCCTTCCACTTCACCAGCCCCTACTGCGCCGCCGGGTGCCCCCGACGGTTCCCCTTCCACCACTGGTGCTGCTGCCGGCAGCTCGATCCCCGAGCAGCTGATTCAGCTCGACGACCTGCGCCGGAGGGGGATAATAACGGACGACGAGTTCAATGAAAAGAAGGCGGTGCTGCTGAGCCGCCTGTAAAGGGCGGGACCCCGTTCGCGGCGACTGCGTCGCCATCTGGACGCCCCTGGGGGCGGGCTACCGTGTTGGGGTGCCGATCACCCGATACCGCTGTGCCGCTTGCGGGAACCTCACCCGTTTCGACGTCACCACGACCCGGACCACGAAGGCGTTCCATCACTACACCGTCGGCGGGGAGCTCCTAGTGGAGGACGAGGAGGTCCAGGAGGAGTGGGTGGATGCGGTCACGTGCCGCTGGTGTGGGCACGGACGCGCGGTGGAGATCCTGACGGGAGAGGTGCCGATGCCCGACGATTCGCCGCCCCCCGAGACGGCCGGGGACGACCGGTCGGATGTGGTCCCACCGGGTTGGTGAGCGCAACGCAAGGGGAGCAGAAGCGGGCAGGCGGGGCACCGGCGGCGACCGACCGACCGGCTCCACCCTGGCGCCCACCCCCCCTTGACGGGCTCGTCCCGGTCCCGACCTTCCGGGACCAACCGGCCACCCCGGCGAGCGATATCTCGGGCCTGGACCTCGACGGCCAGCCGGTCGATGTGGCGCTCCTCGGGAGCGGGCGGTGGACCCTCCTCGTCTTCCTCTCGGCCGGCTGCCACGGCTGCCTCCCGATCTGGGAGGCGCTGGGGGATCCGGTGGCGAGCGGCCTGGCCACCGACGAGCTCGTGGTGGCGGTGACGCGCGACGCCTCCGTGGACGATCCCGCGGCGCTACGAGGCGTCTCGGTGCCCGGGGTGCCCGTCGTGATGTCGAGCGCGGCGTGGCAGGCCTACCGGGTCCAAGGCCCTCCGTTCTTCGTGCTGGTCGGCCCGGACGCCGCTCCCGGCAGCCGGGTGGCGACCGAGGGCGTCGCCTGGGGCGTGGCGCAGATCGCCGACGACGTGCGGCGGGCGCGCCAGCGGGCGTAGGGGCGGTACGTGGAGACCCGGCTGTTCGACGTCGAGACGGGTTCCAACCGAGTCACCGACGTGACCGGCATCGTCGCCCGGTTCTGCGCCGGCCGGGGGGACGGCCTCTGCCACGTCTTCGCCCCCCACGCCACGGCCGGGCTGGCCCTCATGGAGCTGGGCGCGGGATCAGAGCTCGACCTCTCGGCCATGCTCGACCGGCTGATGCCGCGCGACGACCGCTACCGCCACCGGCACGGCTCGCCCGGGCATGGTGCGGACCACCTCCTCCCGGTGCTGGTCAGCCCTTCATTGAGCCTGCCGGTGGCCGACGGTCAGCTGCTACTGGGGACGTGGCAGTCGGTGGTGCTGGTCGACACCAACGCCGACAACCCGCATCGCCAGGTCCGGTGCTCGTGGCTGGCGTCGGCCGACTGATCCGTCGCTGTCACACCCCTTCGGCATGCTGTCGGTGCACAGCGGAAATGCACCTGCGCCTGGAAGGGGACGCCGATGACCACTCCCACCCTCACCATCGACTGCGATCAGTGCTCGCTGCAGGGCACGGACGCCTGCGGTGACTGCGTGGTGTCGTTCATTCTCGAGCGTGAGCCCGACGATGCGGTGCTCATCGACGCCGACGAGGCCCGCGCCATGCGCATGCTCGAGCGAGCCGGGCTGGTGCCCTCGCTCTTGTTCGACCACCGCGCCGGTTGAGGGCACGGCCGGCGCTACCCGCGGCCGCCTTCCCTCGGGTCTGTCAGCCGGTGGAGCACGGGTCGTACCAGGGGGCGCTCCCGTCGGCGCTGTACAGGGCGACTGCCACCTCGTCCTGCTGGGCCGGTGACGCCTGGGTCGGCGGCACCCCGACCAGTGTGGACAGGCCGGCCAACGACGCCGCGTCGTTCCACGTCGCCTGGCTGAACTGGAAGGCGCCCATGTAGGTACCTGTGGGCGAGGCGGCCTGGTAGTTGCCGCTCGACTCGGCCTGGACGACGCACTGGAGGAACGGGTTGAGCGCCGGGTCCGCTCCCGGCGCCGACGGGCTCGCCACCTGGAGAGACGTGGCCTTCGCCTGGGAGGTGGCCTTCGTCTGCGCGGCGGCCTGTGCCTGAGCGGCGGCGGCGGCCTGTGCCTGCGCGGCGGCCACGGCCGCTGCCGCCGCTGCCGCCTGCTGGGCCTGTTGCTGGGCCACGTCTACCGCCAGTTGACCCTGCACCTGCGCGCTCTGCTGCTGCAGCTCCTGCTGGGTGTCCTGGGACTGCCGGAGCAGCGACTGCGCGTCGTTCTGGCTCGCCTGGTCCTGGGCCTCGACCTGCTCGAGTGTTGCTTGCTTGGCCCGCAGCGCGGCGCGGGCGCTTCGCAACTGGTCGACGGCGTCGGTGAGCGAGTTCGCCATGACCTGCTGGTACTCGGTGCTGTCGCTCTCGGCGCGCTGGTCGGTGAACAACGGTGTCACCCCGACCGCGGCCCCTCCGTTCTCGTAGGCGTTCACCGCCGCCTGCTGGAGTTCGGTGGTGGCACGCCCGATGCGCTGCTGGACGCGGCCGATGGCTCCCCGGATCCCGGCAGCCTGCTGCTGGTCGCGCTGGACGCTGGCGATCGCCTGGTTGTACTGCTGCTGATAGCCGCCGATCTGGAGCTGCTCGAGCAGCATCTCGGAGGAGAGCTGGGCCGCCTGCTTCTGGAGCGATGTGATCTGCTGGGAGACCTGGTCGGCTCCAGCGGGCGCGGCGAACGGGATCAGTGTGGCGCTGAACGTGGCACCGGCGATCAGGACGCAGGTCAGAGGGGACACGAGCTTCGTCGCCCACCTGCGCCTCCGATGTACCGGGCAGGTCCCGGGCGCGGAGGAACCGCTGACGTTGGTCACGGGGCTCCCTGCTTAGCCTTGGACCCGCCGAGACGTCAAGCGGCGTGCCTGGCAGGTGCGGGCGTCCGGGATCCGGTTGACACCGTCGGCACGCAAGGGAGCAGACTGCACCGGTGCAGCCACCGGCGTGTCCAGCGCATCGCGCAGCTCCCGGCCGCGCGGGCCGACACGGCCGTGTGGCGCTGGCGGCCCCAGCGACGGGTGGAGGGCGATCGTGAACCGCCATCTCCTCGTCACCAACGACTTCCCACCGAAGGTGGGAGGGATACAGAGCTACCTCTGGGAGCTCTGGCGCCGGCTGGACCCCGAGAGCTTCGTGGTGCTCACGGCGAGCTCGCACCCCGACGCTGTGGCCTTCGACGCGGACCTGGCGGCCCGCGGCATCCGCGTCGAGCGCGTGCCGGGTCGCACGCTCTATGTGCCGAGCCCGTCGACCAAGCGCCGTGTGCGGTCGGTGGCGAAGGACGTGGGGGCGTCGGCGGTGGTGCTCGACCCCGCCCTGCCGCTCGGCCTCCTCGGCCCCGGACTCGGCCTCCCCTACGCGGTGATCCTCCACGGGGCCGAGGTGACGGTTCCGGGCCGTCTGCCCGTCTCGCGCCAGGCGCTGGCCCACGTCCTGCGGCGGGCCGCGCTCATCGTGTCGGCCGGCGGGTACCCGGCCGCCGAGGGGGCACGGGCGGCCGGGGGCCGCCTGCCGCCGGTGGTCGAGGTGCCCCCGGGCGTCGACTGCGCGCGCTTCGTGCCGCTCGACGAGGGCGGGCGGTTGGCCGCCCGAGCGCGCCTCGGGCTCCCGACCGCCGGGCCACTGGTGGCCAGCGTGAGCCGACTGGTCCCCAGGAAGGGGATGGACGTCCTCGTGGAGGCGGCCCGGCGCCTGGCCCCCTCCTTCCCCGACCTCTCGGTGGCCATCGCCGGGACGGGCCGGCAGGGCGACGCGCTGGCGGCGCAGGTCCGGCGGTCGGGTTCGCCGGTGCACCTGCTGGGGCGCGTCACCGAGGAGGACAAGGCGTCCCTTTTGGGCGCGGCCGACGTGTTCGTCATGGCGTGCAGGAACCGTTGGGTAGGGCTCGAGCAGGAGGGGTTCGGGATCGTCTTCGTCGAGGCCGCCGCGGCCGGCGTGCCCCAGGTCGCCGGGGACAGCGGGGGAGCGGCCGAGGCGGTCGTGGACGGGGTGACCGGCCTGGTGGTCCGCAACCCCGAGGACCCCGGCGAGGTGGCGGCGGCCATCCGGCGCCTCCTGGTCGACGACGGCTTGCGTCGCCGGATGGGCGCCGCGGCCCGGGAGCGGGCGGTGGCATCCTTCGACTACGACCGGCTCGCCCCTAGGCTGGGCCGGTCCCTGGACGGACTGTCGGGCTGACCCGGGAATTGGGCGCCTCCGGACGGCCGTCGCGTAGGGTGGGGCGCCGTCCGGTACGAGGAGGATGAGGTGGCGGAGCAGGCGACGGAGCACACCAGCGTTTCGGCACCGCCCGAGCGGTGCTTCTCGATCGTGTCCGACATCGAGCGGTACCCGGAGTGGGCGGCCGACATCAAGGAGGTCGCCGTCCACGACCGCGACGCCGAGGGACGGCCGCTGTCGGTCACCTTCCGCGCCGCCGCCTTCGGGCGCTCGACCAGCTACACCCTGGCCTACGACTACTCCGAGGCGCCGCGGGTGCTGGCCTGGCGGCTCACCCACGGCGACATCACGACCAAGCTGGACGGCAGCTACGTCTTCGAGGCCGCCGAGGGCGGGGGCACCGACATCACCTACCACCTCGAGGTCGAGTTGCGGGTCCCGATCCCCGGCTTCATCAAGATGCGGGCCCAGAGCCGCATCATGGCGACCGCGCTGCGCGACCTGAAGGCACGGGTCGAGTCCTCGGCGTGAGCTCGGCCGCCCGGTCCCGGGCCGGCATCGCCTTCGGCGTCGACATCGGTGGGACCAAGATGCTCGGCGTCGCCGTCGACGACGCCGACACGGTGGTGGCCGAGGCCAGGGTGCCCACCCCCCAGAGCGCGGCCGACCCTGCCGAGTCCGGCGGGGAGGCGGGCGCCGAGGTGGCCGACGCGCTGGCCGAGGTGGTGGGCGCGCTGGGCCGCGAGACCGGCCGGGGCCCCGACCCGTCGCTGCCGGTCGGGATCGGCCTCCCCGGGATGCTCGACCGCCGGGGGGTCCTGCACTTCTCGCCCAACCTCCAGGGAGCAGCAGGCGCCGACATCGGGTCGCTGGTGGGCGTCCGGCTACGCCACGCCCGCCTTCTGGTGGAGAACGACGCCAACTGCGCCGCCCTGGCCGAGCACCGCATGGGAGCGGCCCGGGGGGCCGACCACGCCGTCATGGTGACGCTCGGGACCGGGATCGGCGGGGGCATCATCAGCGAGGGCCGGGTGCTGGTCGGCGCCTACGGCTTCGCCGGCGAGATCGGCCACATGCTCGTGGACCCCTCCGGCCCGCCCTGCCCGTGCGGGCGCCGCGGCTGCTGGGAGCGGTACGCGTCGGGTGCCGGCCTCGGCCGCCTGGCCCGGGAGGCCGCCTACGCCGGGCGGCTCCACGCGGTGGTGGCGCTGGCCGGCGGCGACCCCGAGCTGGTCAGGGGGGAGCACGTGACCACCGCCGCCCTGGCCGGCGAGCCCGGCGCCCTCGGGGTGATGGACGAGCTCGGCTGGTGGGTCGCCCTGGGGCTGGCCAACCTCACCGCCGTGCTCGACGCCGAGCGGGTGGTGCTCGGCGGCGGGCTGATCGTGGCGGGCGAGACCCTGCTGGCGCCGACCCGGCGGGCCTTCGCCCACCTGGTCGAGGGGTCCGGGGCCCGGCCCGAGGTCGAGATCGTGGCGGCGGCCCTGGGTGAGCGGGCGGGGGCGGCGGGGGCGGCCATGGCGGCCAGGGACGGCGGGCTGTGGTGAGCGCCCGGGGGGCGGGGGCGTCGGGGTGAGGACCGGGGTCATCCTCCCGAGTTTCCGCACAACGCCCGGCGAGGCGCTCTCGGTGGCCCGGCGGGCCGAGGAGCTCGGCGTCGACGGGGTCTTCTGCTACGACCACCTCTGGCCGATGGGCCAGCCCGAGCGGCCGGCCATCGCCCCCTTCCCCCTCCTGGCCGCGGTCGCCGCCACCACGCAGAAGGTGACGGTGGGCACCCTGGTGGCCCGGGTCGGGCTCGTCCCCGACGAGGTGCTCATCTCGGAGTTCGACGCCCTCTGGGCGTTGGCCCCGGGTCGGGTGGTGGCGGCGCTCGGCACCGGCGACCGGTTGAGCGCGGCGGAGAACGAGGCCTACGGCGTCCCCTTCGCCCCGGCCGCCGAGCGCCGGGCGTCGCTGCGCCGCTGCGCCCGCGCCCTGCGCCGGCGCGGGGTCCGGGTGTGGGTGGGCGGGGGCGCCCCGGCGACGGTGGCGGTGGCGGAGGAGGAGGGGGTGGCGGTGAACCTGTGGGCCGCCTCCCCGGCGGAGGTGGCAGCCCAGGCCCGGCGCTCCGAGGTGACCTGGGCCGGCCCGGCGCCCGACCGGGACGACCCCGACTCGGCGGTGGCGGCCCTCGTGGCCGAGGTGGCCGGGGCCGGCGCCACCTGGGCGGTGTTCGGCTGGCCGGCGCCCTTGGAGGCCATGGTCCGCGCCGCCCGGTCGCTGGCCGACGGGGGGTGCCCGTAGGGGCGGGGCTGCACGGGCACGGTCCCTGCCGGGGCGTTGGTAGCCTCGGCGGATGGAATTCCGCCGGATCAACGGGCTGCCGCCCTACGTCTTCGCCGCCATGAACGAGCTCAAGCTCGAGGCACGGCGGGCCGGCAAGGACATCGTCGACTTCGGCTTCGGCAACCCCGACCTGCCGTCACCCGACGTGGCGGTGGAGAAGCTGGCCGAGGCGGCCCGCAACCCGAAGAACCACCGGTACTCCTCCTCCAAGGGGATCCCCAAGCTGCGACGGGCCATCACCGACCTCTACCTGCGCAAGTTCGGGGTCGAGCTCGACGCCGACCAGGAGGTGGTCACCACCATCGGCGCCAAGGAGGGGCTCTCCCACCTCATGTGGGTGCTGGTCGGGCCGGGGGACACCGCCTTCGTCCCCTCACCGTCGTACCCGATCCACATCTACGCACCGCTGTTCGCCGGTGCCGACATCCGCCAGATCCCCCTGGAGGGGCCGACGGCAGCCCACGCCGCCCACGCCGCGGCCGGCGCGCCGGGTGCGGTGCCCGGCCCGGGCGACGCCTTCTTCGACTCGCTGATGGAGAACTGGGAGTCGACCTGGCCCAAGCCCAGGGTGATCGTGCTCTCCTTCCCGCACAACCCGACCACGGCCTGCGTCGACTACGAGTTCATGGCCCGGCTGGTGGCCTTCGCCCAGGAGCACGGCGTCGTGCTGGTGCACGACTTCGCCTACGCCGACCTGGGCATGGACGGCTACGAGCCCCCGTCCATCCTGCAGGTGCCCGGGGCCAAGGACGTGGCCGTCGAGCTCTACACCCTGACCAAGTCGTTCTCGATGGCCGGGTGGCGGGTGGGGTTCATGGTCGGCAACGCCGAGATCATCCAGGCCCTCACCAAGCTGAAGAGCTACCTCGACTACGGCACCTTCCAGCCGATCCAGATCGCGGCCATCGTGGCCATGAACGAGGTGCCCGACTACCCCAAGGAGATCCGCGAGCACTACCAGGCGCGCCGCAACGCCCTGTGCGACGGGCTGAACCGCATCGGCTGGGACGTCGTCCCGCCCAGGGGGACGATGTTCGTGTGGGCGCCCGTCCCCGAGCCCTACCGCGAGATGGGCTCGCTCGAGTTCTGCAAGCTCCTGGTGCGCGAGGCCGAGGTGGCCACCTCGCCCGGGGTGGGCTTCGGCCCGGGCGGCGACGGCCACGTCCGCTTCGCCCTGATCGAGAACGAGCAGCGCACCGGCCAGGCCGTCCGCAACCTGCGACGGGCACTCACCAAGCTCGCCTGACGACCGCCCCGCCCGTCGCCGGGGCAGGCAGGGCGGCCGTCAGGGGAGCCCCGCGCCGGGTACGTCGACCGTGGCCCGCTCGACCCGGCCGTCGCGCCGGTCGCCCAAGCCCTGCTCGGGGCTGCTGGGCGCCGTCATGGTGTAGAGGGTCCGACGGTCGGCCCCGCCCAGCATGCAGGCGAAGCAGAGCTGGCTCGTCGCCACCCGGTCGACGACCTCGCCCCCCTCGGCCACCCTCAGGCACTCGGTGCCGACGGCGTTGGCCATCCAGATGCACCCCTCGGCGTCGAGGCAGATGCCGTCGGGCGCGCACCCCTGCAGCGCCGCCCAGACCCGGCGGTCCGACAGCGACCCGTCGGGAGCCACGTCGAAGGCGGTGAGGCAGGAGGACATCGACTCGGCCACCACCAGGGTCCTGCCGTCGGGGAAGATCACGCTGCCGTTGGGGAAGCCCATCTCCGACGCCGCCTCGTGGGAGGACCCGTCGGGGTCGATCCGCACCAGGCTGGTGGTCGAGACGGCGCCCTCGCCCCGCATGACGGCCTCGAGGTCGAACCCGAAGTTGCCGACGTAGGCGCGCCCGTCGGCCGCCACCACCATGTCGTTGCCGTGGAAGGTGGCCCACGGGGCGAGGTCGCCGTGGGCGACCAGGGACCCGTCGGGCTCGCGCCGGAGCACCTTGCGCTCGATCATGCAGACCACCAGCAGCCGCCCGTCGGGCAGCCACCCGAGCCCCGACGGCTGGCCGGGGACCTCGACCTCTCTCCGGCGGTCGCCGCCGGGCCCGGCGGAGAAGACGGCCTCCTCGAAGAAGTCCGAGTACCACAGACGGCCCTCGTGCCAGCGGGGGCCCTCGCCGAAGCCGAGCCCGTCGAGGAAGGGCTCGGCGGTCCTGGTGTCGATCACGCCCCGTAGTTGACCACAGCCCGAAGAAGGCCGCCACGACGCCCGGGGGCCCCGACGGTCCGCCTGCGCCGGCACAGGACGCGGGGTACCGTTGGCCGTGGCCTACTGGGTCCTCAAAGCCATCCTCTCGCCGTTCTTCTTCCTGCTGTGGAGGATCAAGGTGGAGGGGCGCGAGAACGTGCCCACCCGAGGCCCGGCGGTGCTGGCCGCCAACCACCAGTCCTTCTGCGACTCCTTCTTCCTCCCCCTGGTGCTGTGGCGCAGCGTCACCTTCCTGGCCAAGGCCGAGTACTTCGACTCGTGGCGGACCGCCTGGTTCTTCCGGGCCGCCGGGCAGATCCCGATCCGACGCGACGGCGGGCCCGTCTCCGAGCGGGCCCTGGTGACCGCCAGGGAGGTCCTGGGCCGGGGCCGCCTCCTCGGCCTCTACCCCGAGGGGACCCGGGCCGACGACCCCTACGTCCACCGGGGACGCACCGGGGTGGCCCGGCTCTCCCGGGAGTGCGGGGTGCCCGTCATCCCGGTGGGGATCCTGGGGACGGTGGACGTGCAGCCCGTGAACGCCAGGTTCATGCGCCCGTTCAAGCGGGTGACCGTCCGCTTCGGGGAGCCGATGCGCATGGAGGGGGCGGAGGATCCGGCCGACCCGATGGCCGACCACGACCACCGGCGCTGCCGTGCCTTCACCGACGACCTGATGAAGGAGATCTCCCGGCTGTCCGAGCGCCCCTACGTCGACGAGTACGTGCCAAAGAGGGAGGCCCGCTAGTGGACCGCTTCGTCGTTCGCATCCGCCTCCCGGACCGCCCGGGGGCGCTCGGCCAGGTGGCCAGCCGCATCGGGGCCGTCGGTGGCGACATCGTGGCCATCGACATCCTCGAGCGCGCCGGTGGCCGGGCCATCGACGAGTTCGTGCTCGAGATGCACGGCGCCCACCTGGTCGAGCTCCTGCGCAACGAGATCCACGAGGTCGACGGGGCCCACGTGGAGGACATCCGCCGGGTGGAGCCGGCCACCAGCGAGGAGTGAGGCCCCGCTACCCCCCGGCCCAGCCCCGGGAGCGTTCGACGGCCCGCAGCCAGCCGGCGTAGGCGAGGTCGGCCAGGGTCCGGTCGAGCTGCGGGAGGCGCTCGGCGTCGACCCGCCACAGCCCGGCGAGCTCGTCGAGCGTGCCCCACACCCCCTCGGCCAGGCCGGCCAGGGTGGCCGCCCCGAGGGCGGTGGACTCGACCGAACGGGGCCGGGCCACCCGGGCCCGCACCTGGTCGGCCTGGAGCTGGAGCAGCAGGTCCATGGCCGCCGCGCCACCGTCGGCCCGGAGCTCGACCAGCGTCCGCCCGTTGGCCGCGGCCATGGCGTCCACCATGTCGCGCACCTGGAAGGCGATCGCCTCGACGACGGCCCGGGCCAGCTGGGCCCGGCCCGCGCCGCGGGTGATGCCGGTGACGGTGCCCCGTGCCCGGGGGTCCCACCACGGGCTCCCGAGGCCGGTGAACGCCGGCACCACGGTCACCCCGCCGCTGTCGGCGACCGAGGCGGCCAGCGGGCCGAGGTCCTCGGCCCGCCCGATGATCCCGAGGCCGTCGCGCAGCCACTGGATCGCCGCGCCGGAGGCGAACGTGGACCCTTCCAGGGCGTAGGCGACGGGTGGCCGGCCGGGGCCGCCGTGGGCGCCCAGGTCCCAGGCCACGGTGGCGACGAGGCCGTCGGGCGGCGGGGGGCAGGCCCCCCCGGCCTGGGCCAGGACGAAGCTGCCGGTGCCGTAGGTGACCTTGGCCATGCCCGGGGCGAAGCAGCACTGGCCGAAGAGGGCCGCCTGCTGGTCCCCGGCCACGCCGCTCACCGCCACGCCCGAGAGCGCCGGCACGCCGGTCGCTTCGGCGTCGACCGTCCCGAACCGCCCGCACGAGGGGCGGACCTCGGCCAGGTCGCGCCGGTTGACCCCGAACAGCTCGCACAGCTCGTCGGACCACTCGAGCCGACCGATGTCGAAGAGCAAGGTGCGCGAGGCGTTGGAGGGGTCGGTGGCGAAGACCCCACCGTCCGGGCCCCCGGTGAGCTGCCAGAGCACCCACGAGTCGACCGTACCGAGCGCCAGGTCCGCCGACCCCGCCCGGCCGGCGAGCCCGCCCTCGGCCAGCATCCAGGCCCACTTGGTGGCGGAGAAGTAGGGGTCGAGCACCAGGCCGGTGCGGGCCCGCACCAATGGGAGGTGGCCGGCGTCGCGCAGCTCGTCGCACACGGCGGCCGTGCGGCGGTCCTGCCAGACGATGGCCGGCCCGTGCGGCCTCCCCGTCCGGCGGTCCCAGGCCACCGCCGTCTCACGCTGGTTGGCGATGCCGACCGCGGCGACCGCACCCTCCAGGCGCCCGCAGACCTCGGCCAGGGTCGCCCGCACCGCGCCCCAGATCTCGTTGGGGTCGTGCTCCACCCACCCGGGCCGGGGGAAGTGCTGGGTGAGCTCGCGGTAGGCGAGGTCGCGCACCGACCCGTCCTCGCCGACCACCAGGGAGCGGACCCCGGTGGTGCCGGCGTCGACCGCCACCACGCTCGCCACAGCCCGACGCTACCCGGGGCGGGGTCGAGCCGGCCGGGGTGGGGGAGGGGGGAGGGCCGGTCCGGTGCAAACCTTCGCGAACGGGCCGCCACCTGGGCCTGCGGGGCCCTTCTAGCGTTGACAAGGGCGTAACTACAGTGATGTAATGACCCCAGCATCTCGTATGCCTGGGGGTTGGCAACCACTACATATTGTGGTTGGGCGGTCGATACCGAGTTCCCGGGGTACAGGCGTCCCGGTGGCACGGCGTGGCACGGGGCAACAGCGGCCACGGCGGCCGACGAGCGACCACAGCACCGACCAGAGGAGCAGAGCGACATGGCGATTGCGCCCCAGCGGACCGGCATCGGCATCCGGCGGCACTTCACCACCGAGGGTGTCCACCCCTACGACGAGGTGGTCTGGGAGCGCCGCGACGCCCGCATCACGAACTTCCGCGACGGTACGGTCGCCTTCGAGCAGCTCGGGGTGGAGGTGCCCGCCACCTGGAGCCTGAACGCCACCAACATCCTCGCCCAGAAGTACTTCCGGGGGTCGCTCGGCACCCCCGAGCGCGAGTGGTCGCTCAAGCAGGTCGCCAACCGGGTGGTGGACACCATCACCGACTGGGGCATCAAGGACGGCTACTTCGTCGACAGCGCAGAGGCCGAGATCTTCCGGGACGAGCTGAAGCACCTGATCATCCACCAGAAGGCCGCCTTCAACTCCCCGGTCTGGTTCAACATCGGGGTGCACGGGGTGCCGCAGCAGGCGAGCGCCTGCCAGCCCTACGACGCCCTGGTCACCACCCCCGAGGGTCTGGTGCCGATCGGCCGACTGGTGGAGGAGCGGGCGGTCGGCACCAAGGTGCTCGACGCTCACGGGGTCACCCGCATCGTCGCCGTCAAGCACAACGGGCGCAAGGAGGTGCTCCGGATCCACACCATGGCCGGTCACCAACTCGACGTGACCGCAGACCACCTCGTGTGGCGGCTGGCTGCCGGCTCGCAGCCGGTTGGGGTCTTCGTCGAGGCTGGGAGCCTGTCGGTAGGTGACCTGCTCGAGTGGCACGAGCACGACCGTTTCGGCGCATCGGCCGTTACCTCGATCGAGGCGATCGGCGAGATGGACGTCTACGACATCCAGACCGAGAGCGGTGAGTACCTGAGCGCCAATCTCCGCGTCCACAACTGCTTCATCCTCTCGGTCGAGGACTCTATGGACTCGATCCTCAACTGGTACACCGAGGAGGGGGTCATCTTCAAAGGTGGTTCGGGCGCCGGGGTGAACCTGTCCCGCATCCGCTCCTCCCACGAGCTGCTGAAGGGCGGCGGCACCGCATCGGGGCCGGTCAGCTTCATGCGGGGCGCCGACGCCTCGGCCGGGACCATCAAGTCGGGGGGCAAGACCCGCCGGGCGGCCAAGATGGTCATCCTCGACGTCGACCACCCCGATGTCGAGGACTTCATCTGGTGCAAGGCCATCGAGGAGCGCAAGGCGCGCGTGCTGCGAGACGCCGGGTTCGACATGGACCTCGACGGTGCCGACAGCCACTCGACCCAGTACCAGAACGCCAACAACTCCGTGCGGGTTACCGACGAGTTCATGCAGGCCGTCATCGACGGCACCGACTGGCACCTGCGGGCCAGGACCGACGGCTCGGTGGTCCGGACCGTGCCGGCCCGGGACCTCTTCCGACAGATCGCCCACGCCGCCTGGGAGTGCGCCGACCCCGGCATGCAGTTCGACACCACCATCAACGAGTGGCACACGGCCCCCAACACCGGCCGGATCAACGGCAGCAACCCGTGCTGCTTCGTCGGAGAGACGATGATCATGACGACAGAGGGGTTGATGGCCATTGAAGCCATCCAACAGCGCTGCGACGAAGGCTCCGCTCTACCGAGAGTCACCGCTCGGAACCCTGAGTCCGGAGCTATCGAGTCCAACGAGGTGGTAAAGGCTTGGGTCGCCGGTTACACGACCGAGCTGCTCGACGTCTTTACGGAGCGGGGGGGCCGGTTTCGATGCACGCCGGAGCATCGCTTCCTCACCGTCGACGGCGGGTACGTAGAGGCGCAATTCCTGTCTGCAGGGACGAGATTGCACTCGGTCGGAGAAGGCGACGCCGTGTGCCGGGTGGACCGCGTTGTGCTGGCAGCGGAGGTACCTGTTTACGACCTTGAGGTTGCCTCCGTTCACAATTTCGCGATTGCGGTGACCGGCGAACAAGGGGTCATCGTCAGCAATTCGGAGTACATGCACCTCGACAATTCAGCTTGCAATCTGGCGAGCCTGAACCTCATGAAATTCCTGCTGGACGACGGGTCGTTCGACGTGGCGAGCTTCGAAGCCGCAGTCGAGGTCGTCTTCACCGGCCAGGAGATCCTGGTCGGCAACGCCGATTACCCGACCCCGGCGATCGCCGAGAACTCCCGGCTCTTCAGGGAGTTGGGCATCGGCTACGCCAATTTGGGCGCCCTGTTGATGGCCAACGGCCTGCCCTACGACTCCGACGAGGGACGGGCCTGGGCCGGGGCGATCACCGCGCTCTTGACCGGGCACGCCTACGCGACCTCGGCCCGCACCGCCGCCCGTATGGGGCCGTTCGCCGGCTACTACGACAACGCCGAGCCGATGGTGAACGTGCTGCGCAAGCACCAGGCAGAGACGGCCAAGATCGACGAGGACCTGGTGCCGCCCGAGCTGCTGTCGGCCGCGCAGAAGTCCTGGGATGAGGCAGTGGAGCTGGCCGAGCAGTACGGGGTGCGCAACTCGCAGGCGAGCGTCCTGGCGCCGACCGGCTGCCTCGTCGGCGGGACGCTCGTCTCGACGGGACGCGGGCTGGTGCGCCTGCGCTCGCTCGGCGACCCCGACGGCGCCAAGTGGCAGGACCTCGCGGTCCATGTGGCCACGGACGAAGGGCCGCGCGAGGCGACGAAGTTCTTCGTGAACGGTATCGAGCCGGTCGTGACCGTGGAGACGGCCAGGGGACACCGCGTGCAGGGAACCACCACCCACCGGATCAAGGTGGTGGATCCCGAGAGCGGCGAGTGGGTGTGGCGGCGCTTTGCCGACGTTCACGCCGGCGACCTGGTTCCTCTGGCTCTCGGTTCGCTGGTCGGCGCCCCGCAGGTGGTGTCGCTGCCCCCGCTTGCCGACGCGTACTGGACCGGCGAGCACCATGTGCAGGTCCCGCGCCAGATGACGCCGGCCCTGGCCGAGTTGATCGGCTACTTCATGGGTGACGGGTCCCTGCACAGCAGGGGACTCAGGCTCTGCGTCGCCGAAGGCGACTTCGACGTGGTCGAGCGCCTGCAGCTCCTCTCCAAGGAGTGCTTCGGCGTGCCGGCGAAGGTGACGCCCAAGCGGGGGTACGCCGAGGTGCGCGTGGACTCGGTGCGTCTGGCACTGTGGTGGGAGGCCTGTGGCTTCGCCAAGCGAGCCCCGTCGGATGGCCATGCCGGCAAGGGCTACGTGGCGCACATCCCCGACGCGGTGCTGCACGCCAACGACCGCGAGGTCTACAGCGCTTTCTTGCGGGGCCTCTTCGAGGCGGACGGCGACACGAGCGCCGGGTACCCGACGCTCAAGAACTCCTCGGTGGCCATGGTCCGCGACGTTCAGTCGCTGCTCCTCGCCCTGGGCTTTCCGACGACGCTTGCGGTGAAGGATCGGACCAACCACTCCAGCTGGGGGAAGGCGCCCTTGGCGGTGCTCCGACTGCTCAACGCGTCGTACAGCGCCGGCTGGCTCGACCACGTCGGCTTCATGGGCGACCGCAAGAACGCCGGAGTGCGGGTGGCCAGCCCGGATGTCGCCCAGACGGGCCGTATGGACTACGTGCCGCTCACCAGGTCCCTCGTCGACCGTCTGGCACCCGAAAACGACCGGCTCCGCAGGGTCCTGCTCATGGAGATGTCCCGTGGCCGGGTGAGCCGTCGCCTGGCCACCGAGCTCTTCGAGCGGACCGGCGATCCCGAGCTCGGCCACCTCCTGGGCTTCTTCTACGACCGGGTGGCCTCGTCCGAGCTCGGGGAAGAGGAGCTCACCTACGACATCTCGGTGCCCGACAACGTGACGTACGTCGCCAACGGGTTCGTGAGCCACAACACCATCGGGCTGCTGATGGACTGCGACACCACCGGGGTCGAGCCGGACCTCGGGCTGGTCAAGACCAAGAAGCTGGTCGGCGGGGGGACGATGTCGATCGTCAACCAGACGGTGCCCCGTGCCCTCACCCGCCTCGGCTACGGCACCGAGCAGGTGGAGAGGATCATCGCCCACATCGACGAGCACAAGACGATCGTCGGTGCACCGGATCTTTTGCCCGAGCACCTGCCGGTGTTCGCCTGCTCCATGGGCGACAACACCATCCACTACTCGGGCCACCTCCGCATGATGGGGGCGGTGCAGCCGTTCATCAGCGGCGCCATCTCCAAGACCATCAACACCCCCGAGGACGTCACGGTCGAGGACGTGGAGCAGCTCCACATCGACGCCTGGAAGCTCGGGATCAAGGCCGTCGCCATCTACCGGGACAACTGCAAGGTCGCCCAGCCGCTGTCCACCACCAAGAAGGCGGAGGAGGTGGCCGAGGGGGGTGACGACGCCCCTCCGGGATCCGAGGCCGAGGCCAGGGACCGGGCGGTGGCGGCGCGCATCGTCGAGCTGGAGGAGGCGCTCGCCCACGAGCAGGCCCGCAAGAACGAGTCGGTGGTCGTCGGCGCCGTGCGCGAGCGGCTGCCGCGGCGGCGGCGGTCGAAGACCTTCGCCTTCCGGGTGGCCGACTGCGAGGGCTACGTCACCGTCGGCGAGTACGAGGACGGCCGGCCCGGCGAGGTCTTCATCAAGGTGTCGAAGCAGGGCTCGACCCTGGCCGGCATCATGGACGCCTTCTCGATCTCGATCAGCCTCGGGCTCCAGCACGGGGTCCCGCTGGCCACCTACGTCCGCAAGTACTCGAGCATGAAGTTCGAGCCGGCCGGGATCACCGACGACGCCGAGCTGCGGATCGCCACGAGCCTCGTCGACTACATCTTCCGCCGGGTGGCGCTCGACTACCTGACCTACGAGGAGCGCCTCGAACTGGGCGTGCTCTCGACCTCGGAGCGGATCCAGCCGACGCTGCCGGGAGTGGAGGAGAGCGCCACGCCGTCGGTGGGACTGGTCGACGATGGCCCGGCGGCGCCTGGATCGGGAACCCGGGCCACACTGTCGGCGACGCCTCCCACCTCCGCCGGGGACGCCTCGGCGACGCTGGCCCGGGCCGAGCAGCGCGACGCCCCGTTCTGCTACAGCTGCGGCAACGTGATGCAGCGGGCGGGCTCGTGCTACGTGTGCACCAGCTGCGGGACGACCAGCGGGTGCTCGTAATGTGAATCCGCGCTAGGTGACGTCGGTGCTCCGCGAGAAGTGTCAGCCGGTTCCGCGGCAAGTGACGCGCCATTCCGCGTTCGGTGACATCGGAGTGCGAACTATCGCGAGCGCGGCGCAACGGGGCCAGCCCAAGACCTGGGCGCAGTCATGAACGGGGACGCGGCGGCCCGCCTCTTCGCAGCAGTAGCCGGGCAGGAGCCTGAGGAGCTCAGGGCCTCCTACTTGGCCACCCCGACCCCCGGCCAGCTGCTGGGCGTCGGTACCACCACGCCCATCATCAGCACGCCGATGGAGCGCCGCCCCGACGGGCTTCTGGTTCCCATGAAGGGTCCGGGCGCCCAAGTAGCAGAGATGTCTGTCGTGGTCATGACCCACGAGACCCTGTTCGGGCATCGGTTGCCCGGCCCCATCGTGGGGTCCCTCTTGAGGACCCACAGTCGCGAGGCGCTCTTGTCGGGCTGCGCCGCCCTCTTGGCCAACTTGTACGACCGGCACCCAACGGACATCGCGACCCACGCCCAGCTGATTCAGGCCTTGCCGCCCACAGCGAGGAAACGAGCTGAGCTGCTCATCAAAAATGGGTGGAGGTTCATCAGTCCGCAGGCAGTCACTGCCGTGATCAAGGCCATCTTGCTTACAGGAGCCGCCACACAAACTGCGGTCGGTCCGACGATGGGTTCTGCCCTCCTCCTGTCTCTCGAGTTCGCCTCCGTCGTCGGACTCACCGAGACTCCTGACGACGACCCAGGATGGCGTGGCGTCATCGGACAAGCCCTGGCAGTGGAGATGTGCCAGAACCAGCTGTTCAATCACGCGAGCTACTTCGCATCAGCAGCGGCGCGGTGGCGCGAGACCCGCGATCTCGCCGCCAAGTACAACCCGGCAGACGCGGCGTACTTCGACAAGATGTTCGAAGAGGAGACCGGCTGTAGTCCCGAGGTCCTGTTCGAGGTCGGGCTCATCGCGGAACTTACGCTCCGCCACCTCCACGTGGTACGTATCCCCGCGGCCCGATTCACGAGCCTGCACCATCCTCAGGCCCAGGTCGATGCGGCACTGCGGCTTCTGGCGACCGACGTCGACAGTCTCGCGGAGCTTGTGCGGACGGAAGTCGACGAAGAGAACATCGACTGGGCCGCTAACTCCCTTCGCCGGTACCCCCTGCTCAGGTGTGAAGACGGGGATTTCGTGGTCCTGAACCCGCAGTTCCTCATCGAACGGGCGTGTGGGTCCGGGTTCTTCTGGCAGACGAGGTTTGCCATCAACCAGCGCATCAGCGCCTCCAGGGGTGCTGCCCGCCGCGCAGCCAAGGAATTGGAGGGTCGGTTCGGCGATCTCACGGGACACGCCGCCGAAGAGTACGCAGGACAACGGCTCGCCCGAATCGCACCCGATAGGGGGGCGTTCGGCCGGCAGCTCTGGAGACAGGACGACCTGCGCAAGCTCTGGAGTGAGGGGAAGATCTGTGACTTCCTCATCGACGGCGGGGCGAGCTGGGTAGCCATCGAGGTCGTCAACCACGCCATCAGCGCCGGGGCCTACGCCGATGGATCCGTCGATGTCCTCATGAAGGATCTTGAGTACATCATCGACGAGAAGGCGGATCAGCTTAACGAGACGATCCTGCGCCTCATCGAAGAGGGGGGTGCGCTGCCCGGGGGACCCTCGCGAGTGCCGTACCCCTACTACCACCCGGTCATTGTCGCCGCCTCCGGTTTCCCTTGGAGTCCGCTCATGGCTGCCGAGGTCCACGGCAGGCTGAAGGAGTTGGGCTTGCTTCAGCACGCGCTCATCCGACCCCTCACGGTTGTGACTACCGACGAGCTCGAGTTTCTCGAGAGCGCTGTAGAGCGGGGATGCGGAACCTTCGCCGAGATGCTGGACTACCGCCATCGCTTCAACCTCGTCGGTGAACCATTCGACGTCTTTCTGCACGGCCGTGCCGGTCTTCAAGTACCCCAGTCACTCCTTGCTCCGATGACTGAGGCAACCAGACAAACCGCCGTGGCTCTGGGCCTCGATCCGGACGACGTCCAACTCGGTGGCAATGGGCCGGAGCTCGGGCTCGACTGAGCCGTGCCAGCCAAACCGAGCTTTGAGCCGCGCAAGTTCCTAGACCATCCCGGCCTCTTCGGAAAGGTCGAGGACGTGACGACATGGCGCCTCGCCGGCGACTTGCAAGAGGCAGTACTCCTGGCAAGAGCGACCGAGCAGCATGCGCTCGCGTACGTCGTGCACCTCTACCTCCTCAAGAACGATCGCTCGATCCGCGACCTCGCAACCCACCTGAACCAGCGACGCGAGGGCCTTCAGGCGAAGCTGATCGGCAAAGTGCCGGCCCAGGAGGGCGACCTCATCATCTGGTCATGGATGACCGGTGAGAAGAGGCGTACCCCCATGCTGGCGGGGCTGATGAGGGAAGGGGTCGCGGTACCAAGCCTGCGCCCGCTGGTCCGGGCCAGGGACCAATGAGTCAGCGACTGCCTCGATGGACCCTATTACCTACGAGCAGCTGATCACGCCCGACGAACGCAGCGAAGTGTTCCCTACCTGTCAGGCTTGCGTGAGACGCCCGCTACCGCGGATCTTCCCTCGTAGGGCGAGAACGGAACACCTGATTGATGTCACTTCCTACTGCAGTGCTGGACGGTCGCGCCCAGAATGGAG
>Ga0181536_10001354_pt1 | contig 28956 bp, 23 predicted proteins | sample PEATcosm2014_Bin_41_FD_121105 | JGI IMG/M metagenome (GOLD analysis project Ga0181536, IMG submission 121105) | Peatland microbial communities from MTU Mesocosm Facility, Houghton, MI, USA - PEATcosm2014_Bin17_60_metaG | ecosystem: Environmental > Terrestrial > Soil > Wetlands > Peat | place...
TCGGCTCCGCCTTCCATCAGCCCACCGTCAGCTCGCAACTGCTCTCCACCTCTCCTTTTGGACCGGTGCGAGCCGCGATGCTCCAGCCGCCCCCCTTCGGCTTCCCTCCGGAATGAGCGTTCACCTTCGCCGGAATCCAGGTAGCCAGAACTAAGAGCCCATCGCGGCCCTCTGTGTAGCGGGCGTGACCGCGCCCGAACGTGCGCCATTGCCAGGACCGAGTTTACCTAGCGAAACAAGAATCGGCTTTCGCGTCATCCAGCGCCAATGCCCTGCCTTGAGCCTCTTGGCCGGCGGACGCCACCCACGCTACACTGGAGGCAGCCATGACCATCGATGAACGGCTCGAAAGACTCACCGCACGGCATGAAGCGTTGACCCAGACCGTAGAACCGATCGCCGCCATGCAACTGACGAACGAGAAGCGACTGCAACAACAGGGCGGCCAGATCGCCGATTTACTCGCGGCATCGAAGCAGGATGGCGAGAACATCCGCGCTCTCGCGCGCATCGCCGAGATCCATCGAGCGCCGCCTCAGTGACCTGGAAAGCTGATGCAGCCCCGAATACCTCCGAGGCCAGCGTCGAAAATTACCTGCATGTGAATGATTACACAATTGTTACAAGAAATTGGTTTCGTTCGTCCAAAAAGCAAAACACGCCGCCCGCCATCGGCTATACTTGAACATGGAACGCCAACGCCTTCCGCCGCACTGAACTTTTCCCGCGGCCGCGTCGTAGTTCCTAAAGAGTACCCAACCAAAATATGACCGCTCAAATCGCAAGTATCCACGCCGACCAGATTAAAGCGCTCCTGGCCGAAAAAGGCTACGACGTAACCGAGCCCACACCGGGTGTCCTGCGCGTGCAGGAACTCCACAGCGGTGTGGCCATCCAGGCCGTGCTCGAAGGCGACATCCTGTACCTGTCGCTCACCTGCACCGTCGCGCCCGAATCCGCCATCACCCCGCCGATGATGCGCAGCATGCTCGACGCGCACAACGGCATCTCCACTTCATATTTCCAGCTTTACGATACCGGCGAGGACCAGACCGCCATCACGCTCAACAACTTTTGCCGGCTCGAAGACATGGGCCCCGAGGACCAGGACGACATTCTCGCCTGCGTGCATTTCCTGCTGGTCGACGTCATGGCGGCGCGCGTGATTCTGAGTAGTTTGTTGTAACCGGAGGCAAATCGAATATGGCATTTCTATCGGATATTTTCAATCGCGCCGGCCGCGTCGCCCGCGGTCAGGCCAGTGAAGGCATGAGCGCCGTGGAGGCCGCCACCTTCGACGCCACCGTCCGGCAGACCGTGGCGGACATGAAGACCGAGCTCAACAAAGCCGTGCAGGCGTCCGCCGTGGCCATGAGCAACTACAACCGCCTGGACGCCGAATATCAGAAATACGTCCGCCAGTCGCAGGAGTGGAAAGACCGCGCGGGCGTGGCCCTGGACGCCAACAACGAAGACTTGGCGCGCAAGGCCCTGGCCAAGAAGGCGGAATGCGATCAACAGGTCGCCTCCATGCAAACCTCGGTGGATCAGGCGCAGAAGGCCAGCGAGACGCTCAAGCAGCAGGTGGGCGAGCTGAAGCGCAAGATCGACGAGGCCGAGCGCACCGCCACCACCCTGGTGGCCCGCAAGAACGCCGCGCAGGCGCAGCGCAAGGTGGCCGAGGCTCTGGCCGGAGTGGGCAGCGCCGACAACGCCTTCGCGGCCCTAAACCGCTTCGAAGAAACCGTGTCCAAGGAAGAGGCCACCGCCCAGGCTTTCAATCAACTCGCCTCGACGGGAAAAGACGATGACCTGGAAAAGCAGTTCGCCGCCTTGGGGAGCCACGGCCACGGCGTGGACGACGATCTCGCGGCATTGAAGCGCGAGCGCCAGTTGAAGTCGCCCAGCATCCCGTTGTCCCTGCCCTCGCCCGGCGAAAAAGCCGGTGGTCAGGCAGGCGGCCAATAGCCGCGCGTTATGGGCCCCATCACCGTCACGCTGTTAGTTGTCCTGGGAGCTTTGCTCATCATGGTTTTGAAGAAACTCTTTGAACGTCGGGCAGTGCCCCAGCCAGGCAGTAACGCCGCGCCCACACCAAAACCGGATCTCGCCAGCCTGACTGTGGCGGACGCGCGCGTGGGCGATAACCTCTCCATCCCCGGCGCCGGAGATAACTTCAGCGATCTCGATTTTACGGTGGACCACAGCACCCGCTATGAAGCCGGCGAAAAGCAGTGGTTCGACGTGAGCGGCAAGCACGGCGAGCGCCGCGTCGTCCTGGAAGTGCGCAACGAAGACGACGACCTGGAGGTGCGCGGCTTCCTCGACGGGCGCAAGCTCTCGCTCGAAGATCTGGGCCTCTCCGAAGACGACCTCGCGCAAATGGATCAGCGCCAAAACACCGCCGACAATTTCGAGTTCGACGGCAAGAATTGGTATTACCGCATCAGCAAAGAGATGGGCGCATTTCACGACGGCCAGACGCAGGGCGCCGGCTTCTACGGGTGGGAGTTCATCGAAGAAGGCGGCCAGCGGTATCTTTCGATCCGCAAGCGCGAGGGCGAACCGTTCAGCGCCAGCGTGGCCGTCAAATTGAACCCGACGGATATCGCCGTTTTCCGCCAGTAACGCCGTATTAACCATCCGTAACGCCGTTACAGTCCGTAACGCCGTTACCGTCCGTAACGCCGTTTACCGAGCCGCGACCGTAAGGGAGCGGTCAAGGAGCACATCATGAGCCGCCGAGGGCTCGAAGTTTTAGCCGTCATTCTTACCTTCCTGATTGTCATCGTCCTGTTCGCGGGGTTCGATAATCTGCCGCGCAAGGTGCGCGCCGATATCGCCGCGGAAGCGCAGCAACTTCCCCAAACCGCCAAGCAGTTCCAGAGCGCGGAAGACGAAGTCACCCAGGATTTGTCCTCCGACCCCGATTTGTTCCGCGCGCATGACATGAACACGGCCTTCCCGGAGCGCTTCCGCATCGCCGCCGGCGAGCTACAGGGCGCGCAACGCGACGCCGCCGCGCTCGACAAACTCCTCAAGGCCAATCGCCGCCAGGATCAACCGCAAGCCGAGAAGCTGCTGAAAGAGGAACGCGCATTACGGGCCGCCGCGCTGAACGAAGCCGCGGCGGTTCAGACTGAAGCCCAGCACTGGGTGGACATGAAGCGCAATCTGCCCACCGAGCTGCAGCAGATGGCCGCCGACCAACAGACGCTCGAACATTGGGATTTCACACCCATCGCCACCGTCGTTACGCGGGCCGAAACGGACTGGCCGCAGAAGAAATCCGATCTCGACACGCGCCTCGCCGCCTTGCGCGCCATTCCCGCCGATGGCGAGAAAGCCTGGCAATCGAGCGACGCCATGCGCCGCAAGGCCGAGGCCAAGGATCTCGCTGGGCTCGACTACGCTGGCCTGCTCACTTCCGCTGAAACGCTGCATACCGACGCCATCTCTTTGCCGGCTCGCACCCAGGAACTCCAGGCGCTCAACGGCCAGCTTTACACCTCCTGGGACAAAATCCTGGTGGACCTGCGGGACCGCAAATCCGGCGGCTCGCGCGATTACGAAGAAGAGGTCCGCACCGTCAAAACGAAGTTCCCGGATGCCGCCGGCAAGGACGGCGTCACCACCTCCGATGAGGCCTGGGTCGAGATTCCGCGCGCCACTTACCAGGTTTCGGAAAACAACATCGGCATGTCCATCGCGCACAAGCCGGTGGGCAAGTACGATACCGAAGTGGACGAGGTGGCCGAGCCGGCGGGCTTCGCCTATATGGCGCCGGTCGGCCAGCGCAACCAGTATGGTTACTGGGACCACTCGAGCGGCGGCAACTTCTGGGTGTTCTACGGACAATACGCGCTGATGCGCGATCTGTTCTGGGGACACAGCTACCGGCCCATACCGTCTTACGAGTGGGAGTCCTACCGCACCGCGCGCTCGAGCGGCCAGACCTACTACGGCCACGACGAAGCCGGCGGCGCTCCCAAATACGGCACGCACGGCTCCTTCACCCAGCAGCACTACGGGGAGAGCCGTTACATGCGCAGCTCGGGCGGCTACAGCAGCTCCAAGTACGCCTCGGGCGGCTTGAAGAGCGGCCAGAGCAGTGCCGGACACACATTCGGGTCCGGATCGAAGCCGCCCAGTTCCGGATTCAAACCCAAGAGTCCCAGCTTTCGCCCCAGCTTCCGTCCGCCCTCCGGAGGCCGGTCCTTCGGCCGCCGCCACTAACGGCGTCACTTCCCGACAGGCGGAGGTGCGGGGTGGCTGACACGCAATTTGGATAGCCTCAGTTCCTTGGCGTCCAGCTCCCCGCTCTTGTCCTTATCCAGTCTTTCAAACTCCGCTTCCATAAACGTCATGAACTCTTTCTTGGAGATCTTGCCGTTCTTGTCGGTGTCCATAAGCAGCAGCAATTGCTTGACCTCGTCCTCTCCGATGGCCACCTTATCCAGCTTCTTCGGAACGGACGCCGTTGCTTGTGCCACTGCGGTCCCTGGCATGCTCCAGACCGCGACTAACATTGCGACGATCGCCACGACCCATACGATGTTCGTTCGCCTTAACATGATTGCCTCCTGTGACGTTTCATCCCGGAGTTTCCGTTTGGACTCGGGTCCCAGATTCAGTGTACACCTCCCTTGCGTAACCCTGCGCCGTATGAAATACTGCGGTGCTGGTGTCATCCCATGAAAACAGCCCCACCGCTCTCACGCCGCAGTTTTGCTAAGGTCCTGGCCGCCGCGCCATGGATCCTTCGTGCCCAACCGGCCCCCGCCCGCGCCCGCATCAAGATCGACACCGAACGGGTGATCGGCGATATCGATCCCAAAATCTATGGCAACTTCATAGAACACCTGGGACGCTGTATCGAAGGCGGCATCTTCGATGAAGGCTCGCCGCTCTCCGACTCCGACGGCTTCCGCCGCGACGTGCTCGACGCCGCCAAAAAGCTGAACGTCACCCTGCTGCGCTGGCCGGGCGGCAATTTCTCATCGAATTACAACTGGATGGACGGCATTGGTCCGCGCGACCAGCGTCCGCGCCGCCTCGAAATGGCCTGGGGGACCGTCGAAGACAACCGCTTCGGCACGCACGAGTTCATGCAGTACGTCGAAAAACTCGGAACCGAGCCGTACATCTGTACGAACCTGGGTGTCGGTTCCTGGCAGCAGGCCCAGCAATGGGTGGAATACTGCAACTCGTCCGAGGATACGGCCATGACCCGCCTGCGCAAGCAAAATGGCCGCGTGCAGCCCTGGAAGGTCACTTACTGGGGCTTGGGCAATGAGATGGACGGCCCCTGGCAAATGGGTCATCGTTCGGCGGACGATTACGGTAAATTCGCCCTGGAAGCCGCCAAGCTGATGAAGTGGACCGACCCCAGCATCAAGCTGATCGCGGCGGGCTCCTCCAACTTCGGCCCTACCGCCGACTGGACCGGCTGGAACCGCACCGTCCTGGAGCATCTGAAACATCACGTCGATTACCTTTCGCTGCACATGTACGTCGGAAATCGGGGCAACGATTTCGGTGAGTTCATGGCCAGCTCCGTCGAGCTCGATAGCCGCATCAAGACCGCCGCGGGCATCATCGACGCTGCGCTCTCCGGCGGGCCTGCCAGCCGCCGCATCTACATTGCGTGGGATGAATGGAACGTCTGGTATCGCGCGCGGGGCGAAGGGAAGGAAAACGGCCGGCGCATCCTGGAGGAGCGCTACAACCTGGAAGACGCCCTGGTGGTCGCCACCTTCCTCAACACATTCGTGAATCACTCCCACATCGTCAAGATCGCCAACATGGCGCAACTGGTGAACGTCATCGCGCCCATGTTTGCCAGCGAGAAGGGTTTGTTCCTGCAGACCATTTACTATCCGCTGCAGCTCTTCGCCAATAACAGCAAGGGTAAGTCGCTGGAGCTCTTCGTCGATAGTCCGAAGTATACGAGCAAGCGCTTCGGCGACGTGCCCTACCTCGATACCTCCGCCGCGTATGACAATGGCGCGCTCGTGCTGAATGTGGTGAACCGCCATCCGGACCAGACCGTCGCAGCGGATTTCGAGGCGCAGGACAAGAAATTCTCCGGCGCCGTCGAAGTATGGGAGGTCAATGGCCCCGATATCAAGGCGGAAAACGACTTTGATTCCACAAAGGTGAGCGCCGTCCCACGCTCCGCCGCCGCGCAGGGGAACCGGTTGGCCTACAGCTTTCCCCCGCATTCGTATACCATGTTGAAAGTGAGGCTTGTGTGACCACGCGTATCCTGATTCCGCTTATAATCGTCTTAACGTCAATGACCACGAACTGTTCGTCAAATAGCCGCGAGTTCGGCAAGACACCGTCCGGTGAAACCGTCGAGTTGTACACGCTGAAGAACGCCAAGGGCGTCGAGGCCGATATCTCGACGTACGGAGGCGTGCTTGTCGCGCTCAAAGTCCCCGACCGCGCCGGCGCGCTGGGCGACATCGTTCTCGGCTTCGACGATTTCAAGGGCTACCTGCTGCCGCCGCCCTACTTCGGCGCCATCGTCGGACGTTACGGCAACCGCATCGCGCATGCCCGCTTCACGCTGGATGGAGTGGAGTACAAGCTCGCCAAGAACGATGGCGATAACTCTCTGCACGGCGGCAAACGCGGCTTCGATAAGGTGCTTTGGAAAGCCAAGCCGGCGAACGGCCAGTCTCTGGAACTTACCTATCTGAGTAAAGATGGCGAGGAAGGCTATCCCGGCAACTTATCCGTAACGGTGGTCTACACGCTAACCGACAACAACGAACTAAACATCGATTACACCGCGACCACCGACAAAGACACCGTGCTGAACCTGACCAACCATTCGTACTTCAACCTGGCCGGGCAGGGGGAAGGCGACATCCTGGCGCACCAGTTGACTCTCAACGCGGACCGCTACACGCCCGTGGATAAGGGGCTCATTCCCACTGGCGAACTGCGCAGCGTCGCAGGTACCCCGTTCGACTTCCGCCAGCCGCATGCGATCGGCGAGCGCATCGGCTCGAGCGACGAACAAATCGTGCTCGGCGGCGGCTACGATCACAACTTTATTCTGAACCGTACCGGAGACGGGCTGTCGCTGGCGGCGAAAGTGACCGAGGCAAAGTCCGGACGCATGCTGGAGGTGCTGACCACCGAGCCGGCCATCCAGTTCTACACCGGCAATTTCCTCGATGGCACCATCCACGGCAAAGGAGGCACGGTGTACGGACGGCGCTCGGCCTTCTGCCTGGAGACCCAGCACTACCCGGACTCTCCCAATCACCCGGCCTTCCCGTCGACCGAACTGAAGCCCGGCGCGACTTACCACACGACGACGGTCTATCGCTTCTCGACCGGGTCGTGACCCCTTGTACTACTGTCCTGTCCAAGCTGCTCTGTGGGGCGGCCAATCTTGGCCGCAGCCGCCTTTTAGGCGGCCAGAGCCGGCTGAGAGCCGGCTGCGGGCAGAATTGCCCGCCCCACAGAGCAGCTTGGACAGCGATACAGTTACTTCTGGCCGTAATACGCACTTACTCCGTGCTTGCGCAGAAAGTGCTTATCCAGATGCGTGGGATGTAACTCCTCCGCCCCATCCACCAGCGTGACACTGTAATACGCCATCTCCGCGACATACTCCAGAATCACGGCGTTGTGCGCCGCTTCCGCAGCCGAAGCTCCCCAACAGAACGGGCCGTGCCCCGCGACCAGCACCGCCGGCACCTGCATCGGATTGCCGCCGGCGAAGTGGCGCGCGATCACCTCTCCCGTGTTGGCCTCGTAAGCCGCCTCGATCTCCCCCGGGTCCATCGCCCGAGTCACCGGCACGGGGCCGCGAAAGTAATCCGCGTGCGTGGTGCCCAGGCACGGGATGGGACGCCGCGCCTGCGCCCACGAAGTGGCATAGCGTGAATGCGTGTGGACCACGCCGCCGATCCCCGCAAACTCGCGGTACAGCACCAGGTGCGTCGCCAGGTCCGACGACGGCCGCAGCGTGCCCTCGACAACCCGCCCGTCGAGGTCCGTGATCACCAGGTCTTCCGGCCGCATCCCTTCGTAGGGGACGCCGCTCGGCTTGATCGCCACCAGGCCCTCGGCGCGCGAAATCCCACTGGCATTGCCGAACGTGTACAGCACCAGTCCCCTGCGGACCAGTTCCAGGTTGGCTTCCAACACTTGCTTGCGAAGATCTTCCAGCATGTTCTTCGATTATGCCAAAGCGATTTCCAGCTTAGTCACCGACGCGGGCGGAAACCGCCGCGTAAACCGCGCGCCGCTCGCCTGCACCTGCTCCTCGCGCGGCTCCACGGCGTGCGGACTATCGAAGCTATTGTGCGCATGCGCATCGGTTGCCGCCAGCGTGACCGCTTTGGCCGCATTCGCGGAAGGCGCGCTCGCGCCTCGCAGCCCAATCTCCACTTCGCGAGCCTGGTCCAGACTCGGATTCGTCACCGTTAGCGTCAGCGTTCTGTCGCGCAGCGAAGCCGAGCAGGAAAGGCCCGGCAGCGACCCCGTTCCCTTATCCCGCGCGTATGAAATCGCGGGCGCGGACACCAGCGTGCGCAACGACTGCGCCCCCTGATGCGCCCGGTACATATCGAAAACATGGTACGTCGGCGTCACGCAGAACTTGTCCTCGTGCGCGAAGAACAGCGATTGCAGACAGTTCACAAGCTGCGCCACCGCCGCCATCCCTACCTTGTCCGAGTGCCGGTTGAAGGTGTCTAGTGTCAGCCCCGCCAGCACCGCATCGCGCATGGTGCTCTGCTGCCCCAGCAGCGCCTCGGCGAAAGGCTCCGTGCCGGGCGCGTACCACGCGCCCCACTCGTCCACCACCAGTTTCACGCGATGCCGCCGGTCCATCTCGCTCATGACGGCCCACTGGCTAGTGATGAACGACGACATCTGGTACGCCTCGCGCAGGATCTCGTAATACTGCTCCGCGTCGAACCGCAATGCGTCGCCCTTGCCCGCCGCCCAATCGGTGGTTCGCCCGCCGCTCGCGTTCCACGCGTAATGATGCATCGACCAGCCCCACACCCGCCCCAATTCGCCCTTCTGCGCCACTTTCGCGAAGAAGCGCTGGGTCCAGTCGAGATCGTTCCCGTTTGGCCCGGAACCGACGAACGTGAGCGGCACGTTGAATCCCGGCACCCACGCGGTGAACCGCAGGAACTCGGTGGCGTAGTCTTCGGGTGTGAACGATCCGCCGCAGCCCCAGGCCTCGTTGCCCACGCCCCAATACCGCACGTTCAGCGCTTCCCGCTCTCCATCGGCCGCGCGCTGATCGGCCAGCGTAGTGGTTCCTGCGGGCGAGTTGCAATACTCCACCCAGCGGTTGAAATCTTGCGCGGTCGACCCGCGCATGTTGGCCGCGAAATACGGTTGCGCGCCGGTAGCCTTGCAGAACCGCGCAAACTCAACGGTGCCGAACTGGTTGGGATCGTAGCTCTGCGGGCCGGTGTGGCGCGCATTGGCGGGCCACTCCGCCGCACCCGCCCAGAAGTTCGTCCGCTTGGGACGTTTGTCGCGCGGCCCGATTCCGTCGCGCCAGTCGTAGCTATCGGCAAAGCAGCCGCCCGGCCACCGGATTACCGGCGGACTGATGCGCCGCAACGCCTCCACAAGCTCCTTCCGCAGACCGCCGATGTTCGGCACCGCCGAATTCTCGCCGACCCAGATGCCGTCGTAAACCACGCCGCCCAGATTCTCGACGAAATGCCCGTAGATTTCCGGCGCAATCGTGGCGATGGGTTCGTCAACCAACACTTCGATTAAGCCTTCGCTCGCGGCGGATCGTAACGCGGTGGCGCACGCCATGCCGGCGGCGGCCGCGCGTAGAAACTCGCGCCTGCTGCTATTCATCATGCCAGTCCTCTTTTGTGGGGCGGGCAATTCTGCCCGCAGCCGCCTTTTTAGGCGGCCAGAGCCGGCTGAAAGCCGGCTGCGGCCAAGATTGGCCGCCCCCCATCTCATGCTCACCCACCTTGCCGCACCTGCGCGGCCAGCCTGCGCAGCGCCGGCAGCACATCGCCGATCTCGACCGCCTCGGAGTCCGGCTTGCCGAAAGCGAAATACAGCTTGCGATACAGCGCGTAGAGTTGCTCGTACGCGGCGCGATCCCGCGCATCCGGCTCAATCGTGCGATAACGCGGGCAGAGCGCCTGCTGCGCCGCTTCGATCGACTCGAACGCGTCCGCGGCCATGAACGCCATGATCGCCGAACCCAGACTGGTGACATCGCCCTCCGGCACCAGCACCGGCTTGTTCAGCACGTTGGCATACACCCGGTTCAGCGTTTCGTTCTTCTGCGGGATGCCGCCGCCGTTGATCACGCGCCGGATCTCGACGCCATGCTCGGCCATGCGCTCGAAAATCACGCGGGTGTGGAACGCGGTGCCCTCGATGGCCGCGAAAAGCTCGTCCTGGGCCGTGTGCGTCAGGTTCCAGCCGAGCGTCGCGCCGCCCAGTTCCGCGTTCACCAGCACGGTGCGGTCGCCGTTATCCCACGTGAGCCGCACGAGGCCCGTCTGGCCGCCGCGGTAATGCTCCAGCCCTCGCGAAAGCTCCGCCACCGTGGCGCCCGCGCGCCGCGCGATGGCATCGAAAATATCGCCGGTAGCCGACAAACCCGCCTCGATGCCGAAGTACTGCGGATGGATCGATCCCTTCACCACGCCACACACGCCGGGGATCAAATCCACCTGCTTCGCGATCGCCATGATGCACGTGGACGTGCCCACCACGTTGACCACATCGCCTTCCCGCACGCCCGCCCCGATCGCATCCCAGTGCGCATCGAACGCGCCCACCGGTATTGGAATGCCGGCGCGCAGCCCCAGGTTCCCGGCCCATTCCGCCGAAAGGTGGCCGGCAATTTGGTCCGACGTGGCGTAGTGGCCGTCCAGCTTGGCGCGCACGCCCGCCAGCAGCGGGTCCACCTTCACCAGAAACTCCTCGGCAGGTAATCCGCCCAGTTCCCGGTTCCACATCCATTTGTGTCCCATCGCACAGACGCTGCGCGGCGCCTGGCGCGCATCCGTGATGCCGCACAGCACCGCGGCCACCATGTCGCAATGCTCCAGTGTCGTGACCATCGCCGCCCGCTTGTACGGATTGGCGCGCAGCCAGTGCAGCAGCTTCGAGAATCCCCACTCCGACGAGTACACGCCGCCGCACCATTCGAGCGCTTCCAGTTTCTCCCGGCGGCCTGCCGCGGTGATCTCGGCGGCCTCGCCTTTGGCGCGATGGTCGCACCACAGGTAGTAATCGTCCAGCGGCGCCAGACCCTCGCCTACCGGAATGACGCTCGATCCGGTGGTGTCCAGCGCCAGTGCCGCGAGTTGCCCGCCATCGACGCCTGCGGCCTCCAGCGCCCGCCGCATCGCGGCGACCAGCGCCGCCATGTGGTCCCGGTGCGACTGCGTGGCGTAGTCCGGGTCCTCCTTCTTGCGCGTCAGCGGATACTCGCACGTGGCCGAGCCCAGCCGCCCTTTCACGCTATCGAAAATCGAAACCCGGACGCTCAGGGTCCCGAAGTCAACTCCGGCAACGATCACAGTGCAACTCCTTGGAATTCCAGCTAGGCCGCGTCACGAATCTCGATGACCACTCTCTTGTGCAGGGCGGCGAAGGCCGCTTCGATCTGATCCAGGCGTGAAGCGTGGCGCAGATCGAGCAAACGGTCGACCTGCCGCATGTGACAGCCGAGGCGGCGCGCCAAGTCCGCCTTCCGGACGCGTGAAGCCCGCATCTCCATGTACAATCCTACCTTGGCTTCAGTTAGAACGGGCAGTATCAAAGATGCCGCCCGCCTCTTTCCTCTCGATGGCCGCGGCACGTCCCGGCGGCTTTCGATGTAGTCGGCCAACACGTCCTGCAAAAGATCCGCCGCGCGTGCCAACGCCTCGTGCTCGTCGTCTCCGAATGTGTGCGCTTCCGGAAAATCCGGAAACGACGCAAGGACCGTACCGTTGGTGTCGGGCTCCAGCAACACCGGATACCGTAGCATGTCATTCTCCCTTCAAGCCAAGATCTTTCTTGATCTTCTCCACCAGCCCTTTGCCAAGTTCGCGATTGGATCCGTGCATCGGAATGTAGGAAACACGCCCAGTGCGGGTTACCTTAAGATGCCCGCTCTTCATGCTGAAGAACTGGCACCCCTGGCGGGCGAGCCACTTCTTCAACTGCGAACTGGTCACGCCTTAAGCGTAGGACACATCTGTCGCATCGTCAAGGGGGACGCCGGGGCTCGTTCCGGGTTCATCGGCGGCGTGGCGTCCGAACGTGTTATTTTGTTCTACATGTCTCTGGAGAATCCGTTCCAGGATCCCCTGCGCTTCGAGCGTCGCGTACCCGAGTGCGCCATGGTCATCTTCGGAGCCAATGGCGATCTCACCAAACGCAAGCTGTTGCCGGCCCTCTACAGGCTCGCTTACGAGCGCCGCCTGGATGCCGGCCACGCCGTCCTGGGCATCTCGCGCACGCCCATGACCGACGATCAATTCCGCGGAAAGATGCTCGCGTCCGTGAAGGAATTCCTGGAGGACTCGCCCTTCGACGCCGATATCTGGACCGCCTTCGCGCAAGGCCTCTTCTACATGGCGGGCGACATCGATAACCCGGCCATTTTTCCCGCGCTGGATGCCCGCCTCAAGGAAATCGAAGCCGCCCGCCACACCGGCGGCAACGTCCTGTTTTATCTTTCCACGCAGCCCAGCCAGTACATTCCGATCGCGCAGGGCCTGGGCGCGGCCAACGTGGGCAAGGGCGCAGGCTGGCGCCGCATCGTCATCGAAAAGCCGTTCGGCCACGACCTGGCCAGCGCCCAGGAGCTCAGCCACCAACTGCATACTGCCTTCGAGGAATCCGAGGTCTACCGCATCGATCATTATCTCGGCAAGGAAACGGTGCAGAACATCCTGGCATTCCGCTTCGGCAACGGCATCTTCGAGCCGCTGTGGAATCGCCGCTACGTGAATCACGTGCAGATCACCGCGGCCGAATCCATCGGCGTGGAAGGCCGTGGCGCCTACTACCAGGAAGCCGGCGCCCTGCGCGACATGATCCAGAATCACCTGTCGCAGGTGTTGGCAACCATCGCCATGGAGCCCAGCGCGAGCTTCCGTCCCACCTCCGTGCGCGACGAGCGCTCCAAGCTGCTCCGTTCCATTCGCGTAATGAAGCCGGATGAAGTGCTGCGGAACACCGTCTCGGGCCAATATGGCCCGGCGCACATCGGTGGCGCGGATGTTCCCGGATTTCGCCAGGAGACCGGCGTGAAGCCCGACGCGCAAACCGACACCTACGCCGCCGTCACGTTCTTTGTGGACAACTGGCGTTGGGCCGGTGTGCCGTTCTACCTGCGCTCGGGCAAGCGGCTGCCCAAGCGGGTCACCGAAATCGCCATTCAGTTCAACGCCGCGCCGCTGGCCATCTTCAACGGCGACGAAACCACCACCGCGCCCAATCTGCTGATCCTGCGCATCCAGCCGGAAGAAGGCATTTCGATGAAGTTTCTCTCCAAGCGTCCCGGCGCGGGCATGAAGCTGCGGCCCGTTTCGATGGACTTCAATTACGGCTCCAGCTTCGGCGAACGCTCGCCCTCCGCTTACGAAACGCTGCTGCTCGACGCTATCGTTGGCGACGCCACTCTCTACACCCGCCAGGACATGGTGGAAGCCAGTTGGACTGTGGTGGACGCCATCCAGCATGTCTGGGACGAAACCAAGTTCGATTTCCCCAACTACGCCGCCGGCACCTGGGGACCCAAAGCCGCCGAAGAAATGCTGGCGCGCCGCGGTCACGTCTGGAGGCAACCCTGATGGGCACCGCCGGCGGCACCATTGCTCCCGATCGCATCCTGCATGAGATGGCGGACCTGTGGGTCTCGCTCGGCAAGCAGGGCGAAGGCGATGCCGGCGTACTGCGCGCCTGCTCCATGACCCTGGTGGTGGCGGCCGAAGAATCCGACGACGAGCAGGCCATCGGCGAGACGCTGGCCGCCCTGATGCCCGAACATCCCAGCCGCGCCATCGTGATTCGCTTCCGTGCCGAAGATCAGCGCTCTCTCGCAGCCCGCGTCTTCGCGCAGTGCTGGATGCCTTTCGGACACCGCCAGCAGATTTGCTGCGAGCAGATCGAAATCACGGCGTCCGATGCCAGCCTGCCGGATCTGGCGCCCGTAGTGCTGCCGCTCACCGTGCCGGATCTTCCCGTGATCCTCTGGTGCCGCAGCCCGCGCCTCTTTCAACTATCCGCATTCTCGCAGCTCACCGCCATCGCGCAAAAGGTAGTGCTCGATAGCGCGGCTTTCGGCGACCCGGCGGCGGCCCTCGGGGATATGGTCGGAGCGGCGGCTGCGGGACGTGGGCTTGCCGATCTCTCCTGGACCCGCCTCACCCGCTGGCGCGAGTTGATCGCCCAGATCTTCGAGAACCGCGCCCAGTTGGCGAACCTGCCGCTGGTTTCCGATATCTTGATTGCGCACCGCGCCGCCGCCACGCCCACCACGGCGTATTATCTGGCAGCCTGGCTGACCGATGGGCTCGCCAAGATCGGCGCCCACCCGCGAGTTCAGTTCCGTTCCGATGGCGGCGAGCCGGCTTGGCGTCTCAGCCGGGTGGAACTGCGCGCATCGGACAGGCCGGATGCCATCGCCTCGATTTCGCTGGCCGCAGGGACCTGCGCCGAGGTCCGGGCCGGCGGCTTGGTGAGCATGGCCCTGCTGCCCGCCCTCACCGACTACGCCCTGATGCGCGAGGAGCTTGCGATTCCCGGCCGCGATCCCGCGTTCGAACACGCGCTCGCCGCCGCCGCCAAACTTGCGTTATCGTGATCCTTACATATGAGCGTGCAGTGGTTCACCAGCCCCGACCCGCGCGCGGCCGCCGCCGCCTGCGCGCAACATATCAGCGCGCTGCTCGAACAGGCGCTGGCCTCTGAGGAGCAGGCCACCCTGGCCGTCTCCGGCGGCGCCACGCCGAAGCTGCTTTTCCAGAGCATGGTGGCCGCCGGCTTCCGCTGGCAGCGCGTGCACCTGTTCTTTGTGGACGAGCGCTCGGTTCCGCCCAACGATCCGGAAAGCAATTACCGTCTGGCCAACGAGAACCTCATCACGCCCGCGCATATACCGCCGGCCCAGGTGCACCGCATCCACGCGGAGATCAAACCGGAGACGGCCGCGCAACAGTATTCGGACGACATCCGCAACTTCTTCGGCCTCGAAGAAGGAGAGCTGCCGCATTTCGACGTGGTGCAATGCGGCATGGGACCGGATGCGCACACTGCCAGCCTTTTTCCCGGTGAAGCTTTGATCGAGGACCGCGAGCACATCGCCGGCGCGGTGTACGTGGAGAAGTTCGGCAAGTGGCGCGTCACCCTGCTGCCCGCCGCGCTGCTGGCCGCCAAGAATACCGTCTTCCTAGTGACCGGAGCGGACAAAGCTGCCAGCGTGGGAGACGTCTTCCATCAGGAATTCGATCCCAAACATTACCCCGCACAATTGATTTCGCGGCAGGGGAAGCGGGTCACTTGGTTCCTGGACCAGGCCGCCGCCGCCGAGCTAGCGTGAAATAATCACAGGAACGGACTATTTCTAGCCTAGAAATCGCGATAGATGCGTGCTACAGTGTGATTATATCACGAGAATATCATGATCGTCTCCTTTTCGGTCGCCAATTTCAGATCGTTTTCGACGGAGGAAACTCTTTCCCTCGTCGCCAGCAACCGCTTGTCTGGCAGCCACGACGACCACGTTGTTCCGATCCCCGACTCCAAAGAGAAAGTGCTCCGAGCGGCAGTTCTCTACGGGGCGAACGGTGCAGGCAAATCGAATCTCCTTAAGGCTCTCCGGTATTTGAAGTCTGTTGCCCTATGGCCGCGCAAGAAAAACAGTGGGACGGGACGCGAGCCATTTCGGTTCGCCGGACCGCCGGATGCACCCTCAAGCTTCGATGTGCAGTTCATCGCGGCCGACAAACTCTACCGATTCGGTTTCAAGGTTGATGACCAGCGGATCACGGAAGAGTGGCTTCTTCAGGTTGTCGGCGGTCGACAGAGACTGCTTTACGAGCGCACGACAGACGAAAATGGGAAAGTAGCCATAAACCCAGAAGGGCTCAAGGGCGCCAGTCAAAAGGTGGTGGCTCTAGCAACTGTGGGAGGACCTCAAAACCAATCGTTCTTGGCTACCGTCAACGCCACACTGGACGCAGAGGATTTCGGTGAGGAGTTGAGCCGCGTTCTGACTTGGTTCAAGCGAAGTCTGAATCTCATGGGCCCAGGTCAGTCCGTTGCGCATCTTGGTCCCCGGCTGGATGAAGATTCGGACTTCCTCAGGTTTGCAGGCGATTTTCTCAAATCGGCTTCGACCGGAATAGACCATTTGGAAATCGTCAAAAAAGAGATCTTCAAGGATGAGGCCCGCACGTTGCTACCGGATGACTTCGCTACGCGAGTACTCCGGGACTTGCGCGAAGGTGAGGTGTGGGTAAGAGGGCAGGACGGCAGCGACCTACTGATTAAGGGCAGCAAAGGCGAGAACCACGTTTATCAGGTCCGCATTCAGGCAGCTCACGAACACGAGCCGGGCAGGGTCGCTCGCCTGGAAATGGCTGAAGAGTCTGACGGTACCCGTAGACTCTTGAATCTGATCTCTTTGCTGCACCGCCCGCGCACGGCAGAGGCGCTCTACGTCATTGACGAAATAGACCGCAGCCTACACCCGATGCTCGTCAAAGAATTCCTGGGGTTCTTCCTAAAGTCGCGCGATGGCGGTCCTGGCCAGATCATCGTAACCACCCACGAGTCGAATCTGCTGGATCAGGACCTACTGCGTCGCGACGAGATTTGGTTCGCAGAGAAGGACCAGTCCGCGGCTACAAGGTTGTACTCCCTCGTCGATTTCAAGGTTCGCAATGACCTCGAGATCCGTAAGCACTACCTGCAAGGCCGCTTCGGGGCCGTGCCATTCTTGGGCAACCTGGAGAACCTGCCGGCCGCGATGGATCGGCCAGAATGACTCTCATCCCGCGCCAGCCCAGGCCGCTGACCCGCGACGCCGGCAGCCTGCGGGATGACCGCCTGTTTATCGTTGCCTGTGACGACACCTTCGCACCCAAACAGTATTTCGATTTCTTCCGGTTCACTCGCGTCAAGATCCATGTCGTCCCAACGCCCGACGGCTCATCCGCCGCTGCGCACGTCCTGGACCGTCTCTTGCGTTTCGATCATGAGGAGGACGATGAACTTTGGATGCTGCTGGACACCGATCACTGCGTGCGAGGCGCCCACCTCGCAAGCTTTGTCGAGGCTTTACGTGAAGCCAAGCGGCAGCGAGTCAACGTAGCCCTCAGCAAGCCTTCGTTCGAGCTCTGGTTGCTGTTGCACCACGTGGAGGAAACCGCTCTCGGTGTGTTGCCGGCCGCCAAGGACGTCGAGGAAGCGTTGCGCGGCACGCTTGGGGAATACAACAAGACACACCTCAAAAAAGAGCATTATCCACCGACCTCTGTATCCAATGCCTGCATCAGAGCCGAGCGGTTGGACGCCACGGTCTCAGGTGGTGAGATTCCGAATGAGAACACGACCCGGGTCTACCGGCTGTTGAAGGCTATCGCGGCCAAGGCGCTTCCCCAGCAACTCCCTCCCGAACTCCGCGGCTTGCTGCGATAGCATCCCCGCGTATCCCGCAGTCGTGGTGCACCACCGTTGCGGCTCACTCAATCCACCCGCCGCCCAGCACCAACTCCCCGTCGTAAAACACCGCTGCCTGCCCCGGCGTCACGGCCCGCTGCGGCTCGTCGAACCGTACCTCCACGCGCGCAGGCTCGGCGGTGGGATATACCGTGGCCGGCGCGGCCACGTGCCTATTGCGAATCTTCACCGCCGCGCGCACCGGCGCCGGCAATCCCGCAATCGAAACCCAATTCACTTCGCGCGCCGTCAAGCTGGCGCGCAGCAGTTGGTCGTTGCCCCCGACAGTGACCCGCTGCGACAGCGGGTCCGTCGCGATCACATACAGCGGCTCGCCCGTCGCGATGCCCAATCCCTTGCGCTGCCCCACTGTAAAGTGATGCACTCCGCCGTGCTCGCCCAGCGTGCGCCCATCGGCGGTCACGATCTCCCCGCGCGCGCGCGTTTCCGGCACGTCCTTGCCGCGCAAGTACGCGTCCATGAAGGCGGCATAATCGCCGTTCGGCACGAAGCAGATCTCGAAGCTCTCTTCCTTTTCCGCCACGGCCAGTTGCATGTCCCGCGCCAGCCGCCGCACCTCGGCCTTGCGCATCTCCCCCAACGGAAACAGGCTGCGCGCAAGCTGCGCCTGCGTCAGTCCAAACAGGAAGTAAGTCTGGTCCTTGGTCTCATCCACGGCCTTACGCAACTCATACCGCCCGGCGTCCGCGTCGAAAGTAATGCGCGCATAGTGCCCCGTGGCGATCTTTCCCGCGCCCACCGCATCCGCCATCTCCAGAAACTGATCGAACTTGATAAAGTTGTTGCACAGCGTACAGGGAATCGGTGTCCGCCCCGCCAGATACTCCGCGACGAACGGCTCGATCACGCGCGCCTCGAACTGCCGCTCGAAATTCACCACGTAGTAGGGAATGCCGATCTGCTCCGCCACCCGCCGCGCATCGTATACATCGTCGAGCGAGCAGCACCGTCCGGTGGCGCCCTCCACGGAAAGCTCGGGCAGCCGCCGCTGATTCCAGAGCTGCATAGTGAGCCCTACCACGGGCTGTCCGCCGCGCACCAGCAGCGCCGCCACAGTTGAGCTATCCACGCCGCCGCTCATGGCAACAGCAATAGGCACGGCAATAGGCGCGGCGCTCATACCATCACCGGGGACAGCTTGCGCAGGTGCGCCACCGACGCCGCCACCGCCTCCACCAGCGCGTCCACCTGTTCGGTCGTGGTCGAGCGGCCCAGCGAGAAGCGGATGCTGGCGCGCGCCCGCTCCGCCCGCAGCCCGATGGCCGTCAGGACATGCGACGGCTCCACGGCCCCGCTCGAACAGGCCGCTCCGCTCGAGACGGCAAAGCCGCGCAGGTCGAGCGCGATCACCAGCGCTTCGCCTTCCAGACCGTCGAAATAGATGTTCGCCGTATTGGGCGTGCGCGCCGCGCGATTGCCGTTCACGCCCGTGTGTGGAATCCGCTCCAGAATGGACAACTCCAGCCGGTCGCGCAGTTCGCCGACGCGCCGCGCATCCGTCTCCAGGCGCGCCGCCGCCGACTCGGCCGCGCAACCGAACGCCGCCGCTCCCGGCACATTCTCCGTCCCCGGACGCCGGTCCCGCTCGTGATGCCCGCCAAACTGGATCGCCCCCAACCGCGTGCCGCGCCGCACGTACAGCGCGCCGATCCCCTTGGGCGCATAAATCTTGTGGCCGCTCACGCTGTACAGATCCGCGCCCAGCGCGTCCACGTCCACCGGAATCTTGCCCAAGGCCTGCACGCCGTCGACGTGCAAGTACACGCCCGCCTCGCGCGCAATGGCCGCGATTTCCGCCACCGGCTGCACGGTTCCCAACTCGTTATTCGCATGCATCACGGAGACCAGCACTGTGTCCGCCCGCAGCGCGCGCCGGATATCGTCCGGGTCCACGATGCCGTCCGCGCCTACCGGCACATACGTCACGGCCACGCCCTCGCGCTCGAGCTGCGCGCAGGCGTTCAGCACCGCCGGATGCTCGATCGCGGTGGTGATGACGTGCCGCGACGTGCGCCCCGTCTGGCCGAAAGCCTGGCGCACGGTTCCGAACAGCGCCAGGTTATCCGCCTCGGTGCCGCCGCTTACAAACACGATCTCCCGCGGCTGGCAGCCGATCGCCGCCGCGGCCTGCCGCCGCGCCATCTCCAGCCGCTGCTTGGCGGCCTGTCCGAAATGATGGATGCTGGAAGCGTTACCATACACTTGACCGAGACACTCCACCGCGGTCTCCAGCACTTCCGGAGACACCGGGGTTGTCGCGTTGTGATCGAAGTAGAAACGCTGCACTTCTTTTCATTCTAACAATGCCCGCTCCAGTGATTACCCTGACCACCGATTTCGGCCTGTCCGACCATTACGTGGGCGTCATGAAAGGCGTCATTGTTTCGATCTGCCCGCGCGCGCGTATCGTGGATATCAGCCACGGCGTGGGCGCCTTCGAGATCGCCGAGGCCGCCTTCACGATCTCGCAGGCATACCGATACTTTCCGCGCGGCACGGTGCACTTGGTGGTGGTCGACCCCGGCGTGGGCACGTCCCGCCGCCCCATCCTGGCGCAGGCCGCGGGCCAAAACTTTATCGCGCCGGATAACGGCGTGCTTTCCATGATCTACGCGCGCGAAAAACACAAAGTGCGCGCGATCTCGAGCGTCCGCTACTTCCTGCAGCCGGTCAGTAACACGTTTCACGGGCGCGACATTTTCGCGCCGGCGGCCGCGCATCTGGCCGCTGGCGTCGCACCCGCGCGCTTCGGCAAGCCGATCGCGGACTATCTGCGCCTCGATTTCGACAAGCCGGTGCGCACCGGACGCCGCGCCTGGACGGGCGCCATCCTGAAAGTGGACCGCTTCGGCAACCTTGTCACCAACTTCTCAGTGGAGGACTTCCCGGACCTGGACAAACGCGGGTTCGAGATGGCCGCGGGTCCGCAACGGATCGGCGTGCTCGCGCGCCACTACGCCGAGCGCGGTCCCGGCGAGCCCTTCCTGATCTTGGGGAGCGCAGGCTATTACGAGATCTCCGTAGGCCTGGCGTCCGCTGCGAAGTTGCTAGGCTGCGCCGCCGGTGCGCCCCTGGAATTGACGATGTTGTGAACGCATCCGCGCCTGCCCCACTTACTCGCTGCGTAGCGCGACCATGGGATCCACGCGCGTGGCGCGCAGCGCTGGCAGATAGGTGGCGAGCGCGGCCACCAGACCGAGGAACGCCGCTGCGGACGCGAACGTGAGTGGATCGGAGGCGCTCACATTCACCAGCATTCCGCCGATAACGCGCGCCGCCGCCACCGCGATGACGCTGCCGGCGACGAGGCCCGGAACGATCAATCGCAGGCCATCACGCAGCACCAGCGCGAGCACATCGCCCGGCCGCGCGCCCAGCGCCATCCGGATTCCCATCTCTTGCGTGCGCTGGCTCACGGCGTAGCTCATCACGCTGTACAAGCCCATGGCGGCGAGCAGCAGCGAGATCCCGCCGACCACTCCCAACAGGCTGGCGGCTACCTGCTGCGCGAACAGCGACCTGGTGGCGGCTTCGGATAATAACCTGGTGCTGAACACCGCGTCCCGATTGAGCGCCAACGCCTCCTGGCGCAAGACGGGAGTCATCCGCGACGGATCGCCAACTGTTTTGATGAAGATCGAGAAGTTCAGTCCGGGCGCGAACCATTGCCGGAACGGTATGTAGAAAAACGGCGTGGGTCCTTCGATGGGAGTGTGATACTTGCTGTCCTTCACCAGCCCTACCACCGTTGCCACCGTGCCTTCAATCCGCACCTTGCGGCCGATGGGGTCCGCGCCCATGAAGAATCGTCTGGCGAAGGTCTCATTGACCACGATCACCCTGGGCGCGCCGGCCTCATCGCGTTCCGTGAAGTCGCGGCCTTCCAGCATCCGGATGCCGAGCAGATTAAAGTACCCGGGCGGAACGGTGGCGCGATGGATCATCATGTGTTCATTGGACGCGGGAGTGTATCCCTCGACATCGACTCGGTGCCACGGACTGGAGCCGGTCCCTGAGGCTGTCGACATCGGGATCACGTCGGAGTAGGTCACTCCGACCACGCCCGGCTTGGACTCCATCCGCTCGCGAAGCGTCCGGCAGAAGTCCCGCTGCTCCTCGGCCGAGTAGCCCGCATACGAGAGATAGAACTGCGACACGGAGATATTGGTCCGGTCAAAGCCCGGCTGGATGCCGCTGGCATTCCGGAAACTCCGGTAGAATAGCCCGGCGCCGATCAGCGCCACCATCGCCAGGGCCATCTCGGCCACCGCCAGCAGATCGCGCAGGCGGTGCGAACCGGCGCCGCCGCCTCCACCGCGGCCGCCTTCCTTAAGGGTTTCATTCAGGCTGGAGCGGGCGACGATCAGAGCGGGAGCCGTGCCCGAGAGCAATGTGGTGGCGGCGGCAATCAGCAGCGTGAACCCCAGCGTGGGCAGGTTCAATCCGCCGCCGACATCCAGCGGAACGTCGCTCACTGGGCGCAGGTACAGCAGCGCGCCTCCGATCCATGGGACCAGCATGACTCCGGCCAAAGCGCCACCGGCGGCGAGCAGCATGGCCTCGATCAGAAGCTGCGCCGCGAGGCGCGCGCGCCGTGCCCCCAGCGCCAGCCGGATGCCGAACTCCCTCTGCCGGGTCACCGCGCGGGCCAGCAGCAGGTTGGCGACGTTGGCGCAGACAATCAACAGAAGGAGCAGGGAAAGAGCCATCAAAATGCGCAGCGGCTGGAGCAGCATGCCCTGTGCCCCAAGATGCCCCTGCCAGAGCGGCGTCACCGTGAGGTCGACGCCGCGGTTGGTGGCGGGGTAGACCGCCGCCAGCCGTTTGCCCAGCGCGGCCACTTCCGCGCGCGCCTGCTCGATGGTGACGCCCGGTTTCAGCCGCACGATCGTGGAAGTCTCGTCGCGCGTCGCGCGGTAGTGCAGCGTGCCGTCGCCGGTGCCCATCGCAGTGGCCATCGTGACCGGGATCCAAACGTCGAAGAGCACGCCGGCGAGGGTGCCGTGGAACTCCCTGGGCGCCACGCCGACGATGGTCAGGGGATGCCGGTTCAGGCGGATGGTCTTGCCCAGCACCTTCGGGTCGCCGCCGAACCGGGTCTGCCACATGCGATAGCCGATGACGGCAACCGGAGCGCCGCCTTCCTGGTCGCGGCCCTCTTCGGGTAGAAACGTGCGGCCCAACGGCGGCTTGACCCTCAGCAGATCGAAGTAGTTTGCCGAGACGAGCTCCGCCCAGGCGCGCGCCGTTTTTCCTTCCGCCCCGACGCTCAGGGGAGTAAAGCGTCCGAGGGCCACTCCGGAGACCAGCTTCAGATTGTCCCGGTAGTCGCGGTAGTCGAGATAGGAAGTGTTGACCAGAAACTCTCCGCTGGGTGTCACGGTCTCAATGAGGGCCAGTTCCCGCGGGTCGCCAACGCCCGGAAAAGGATGCAGCAGGACCGAATCGATCCAACTGAACACCGCCGTGTTTACCGCGATGCCCAAGCCTAGCGTCAGCACCGCGACGGCTGTGAACCAGGGGTTGCGGCGCAGGATCCGCAATCCGAAGCTGACGTCCTTCACGATGGCTGGCATAGCAATATTAGGGTGTGCAACTCTTATTCCAATCGTAACTCCTTCAGGCTTGTGGGGTTTGGATGGGCCGGCTGTCCGTTCGTGGGAAGAGGTTGCCCGGAACCGAGCAGCCATGTGGCGCGCGCTTTAGCGGGGGCGCCCTCCGGGCCCGGCGAACTTCAGTTCGCCGTCAGGGCTGTCGGCTACAGCCCGACGAACCGGCGGCCTCTCAGGCCGCCGGGCCCAAAGGGCACCCCCGAGGGCCTGCCTATAGTAGATCCAGACACTTAGTGCGCGTGAGCCAGGCGGATCATGATATGGCTGTGGCCGCCGCCAAAGACATGGATGCCCTGGAGGCACTGACCCGGCAGGTGGAGGCCAACCCTGTTGACAGAAACCGCTCCCTCACGGTCGCGGCTCGGTAGATCCGGGCGCGTTCTGCGCTTGGATTCCCGCGGGAATCGCGGTCGTGCCCCAGTTCCCAAAAAAGATCAATGGCACCATCGAGTGGGTTCCGGCCCGCTAAAGAAGAATTGCGGCATGATGAAGATAGGGCACATCCATGACACACCACCTTATCCTGGCAATCCCGTTTCTGCTGGCGGGCGCACTCCTCGCCTCCAGCGACGCAACTTCCGGCATGAACCGGTTTGCGGCCGCTACGTACCGGCAACTCGCCCAAACGAGCGGCAACCTGATTCTGTCGCCATTCAGCATCTCGACAGCGCTCTCCATGCTGCTCGATGGCGCGCGCGGGCAGACCGCCGCCGGGATGGCCGCCACGCTCAGCCAGCTCCACCCCGGCTCCGGCTACCACGCCGCCGTCGCATCGCTGGCGGCGGAGCTCACCAAACAGGCGAACGGCGGCGGGAATCGCCTCGCCATCGCCAACGGCCTGTGGGTGCAGCAAGGCTTCCCGCTGGCATCCGAATTTGAGCACACCATCCGGACGCTTTACCAGGCGCCGCTCACTTCGCTCGATTTCCGCGCCCATGCGGACCAGGCCCGACAGGAGATTAATTCCTGGACTGCGCAGCACACCAATGACAGAATCCCGGAGTTGTTCGCGCCTGGTTCGATGGATGCCACCACCCGCCTGGTCCTGACCAGCGCGATCTACTTCTATGGAAAGTGGCGCTCGCCCTTCGACCCCAGCGGCACGCGCGTGGAGCCTTTCCAGCTTGGCGGAGGCCGCACTGCCGACGCGAAGTTCATGCATCAGAAAGCCGATTTCCTGTATGGCGAGACGCCCGACGCTCAGATTCTGGAGATGAAGTACCAAGGCACTCCCTTGGCGTTCGACATCCTGCTGCCTAAAACGAACGACGGCCTTGCCGAGTTGGAGCGATCCATCCAGCCCGATGTGCTTTCCGCCTGGTTCGGCGCTCTGACCAGCCGCAAAGTCGAAGCCGCCATTCCGAAATTCCGGGCCGAATCGGGCTTCATGCTGCGGGACATTCTGTCGCGCATGGGCATGGCGGACGCTTTCGGCGAAAAGGCCGATTTCTCCGGCATCGACGGCCGCCGGGATCTGTATCTCGGCGTGGTGGTGCACAAGGCGTTCGTGGAGGTGTCGGAAGAAGGCACCGAAGCTGCGGCGGCTACCGGCGCAGCGGTTCACTTCATGGCGATGAGGCGGCAGGAGCCGACCATCTTTCGCGCGGACCATCCGTTCATGTTCTTTATCCGCGATACCACCAGCGGCGTGATTCTGTTCGAAGGCCGGCTCCTGCAGCCATAAGCTGGAGGGCGGCCAATCTTGGCCGCAGCCGCCTTTCAGGCGGCCAGAGCCGGCTGAAAGCCGGCTGCGGGCACGATTGCCCGCCCTCCGCTCGGTTAGGCTATTTGTCCGCTAACTTTCGCCCCGCACCTAAGCTATCGAAATTCATAATGGCATTGAACACCAGGAAGTAACTCCCCTTAGTCTCTGCGCGCCAGAACGGGTTATTGGAAAACAGCACGACATGGCCCTGGCCGTACGGCGCATCGATAATCGCGGCGTGCTGCGCCAGTTCCCCGCCATTGTCGAGCAGTCCGGAAACCAGCAGCTCTTTTGCATCGGCATATCGCAGCACCACGCGCGGGCGCGCGGCCGGAGGAATCACGTTGATCGGATTGCGAAGCTGCTCATCGGTCAACGGCAGCGCCTCCCAAGGTTCGGCGTGCGGCTCTTCGGGGATGTCGGCCGGCGTACGTCCCTGCGGCACGTCGGGATCGTCGGCCGTGCCGCGGCCGGTCGGCCGCTGGTGCTCTTCCGGAGTGTTCCGCCGCCCGCCGCCACCTCCCGCCATGTTCGACAAGGTGAAGACCGGCGGATTGGACGCAAAGATCGCCAAGTTGTCGCCATAGCCGTACACGATCGGGCTGGCCGCATCCACCGTTTTGGAGCGCAGCGCCGAACCGGTCACCTTCAGCTTCTGCGCGGGCGCGATCGCGACGCCGGGCGTGAATCCGAATGTCACGGCAAAGCTGGTGCTATCGCTGGCAGTGATGAGCAGCCCGCCCCGGCGCACGAACTCCTGCAAACGATCGAGGCCCGTCCAACCGAGTCCAGGACGCATGTCGTCGGTTTCGTCCGTCTTTCCCAGATTCGGAGTCAGCGGCGTCACTTTCCACGGCAACGGATTTCCATACATCGGCAGTCCATTGACCACCGCCAGCGCATTGCGAATGCCTGGCGGAAAAACGATCGCGTCATATTTGGAGCGCAGGACTCCTGCACCGGAAGGCATCGCGGCGACGGTCTGCGTACTGATGTAATCGTACGGGATCTTCAGCCGGTCGAATTCCAGGCGCCACCAGCCATCGCTTTGAGTGCTGAGCCAGGTGTGCATGACCGCAATGCGCGCAGCCCGCGACGCGTGCGTCTTCACGCTGGGCGCGGCGGCTACCGCGTATGCCTGGACGCCAAGCTCGGCGGCCGCCTTGCCCAGGTCGCCAGCCGGCACATCTCGCACGATGAACGATCCGCGGTTGAATTTGTGCCCGGCCGCCTCAAACGGCTCCTCGGCGGCTTCAAATGCGGCGCTCGGGAAGCGGTAGCGCAGCGTGACCAGAGCGTTATCCGCATTGTGATTGATTAGGAAAATATCGGCGGCGGCGTCCGCTCCCTGACGGTCGCGGCTCGGTAGACGGTCGCGGCTCGGTAGGCGGTCGGGGATCGGTAGACTGTCGGGGATCGGTAGGGATTCTACTCCGCCGGGCGCCGCGACCGGCCCTTCGACCGCAAGCATGCCGGCGTCGAGCACCTTGGCGTCCGTCACGCGCGCCACCTGCACGTTGCCCAGTTCGCCGAAGGTCCAGCCGGTGTCGTCGTAGATGTCCTTCTGCGGATCGTTCGGCGCCCAGTATTGGTAATCGAGCAGCGCATCCGCGATGCGGCTATACGGCTGATCCATGCGCAGCACGTAACTGCCCGCCGGGAAAGTGCGCGGTTCGGGCTTGGGTTTCGGCTTTGGCTTGTGATCGCCACTCTCTTCGGCGGCGTCGGGACCGCGCTTGGGCGGCGCCTTCTTGGGCATCATCATCACCGTGAACGGCGCGCTGGCGCGGGAAATCTCGCAGCCCTGTTCCTGCAACATCCGCAACAGATCCGCCTGCGCGCCGGGGCGCGGATCGTCCGCCGCAAACACGTAAGCGGCCGGTCCCTCCGTGCGCGCTTTCTCGATGGAGCGTTTGGCCTTCAGGTAGAAGTTGCGCAGGAACAGTTGTTTATTGGCGCTGAAGTACGCCAGGCCCGTGAGCAGGCCGGTCTCTTCGTAGTTGTTGTTGTTGCGCTGCGACCATTTCGCTTTCGGCAGCGGCGGATTCTGCTTGTACCAGGTACGCGCGAATTCGTTGGGCTCGAGCGTGCGCTCCACGGTATCTGCGCCGCCGTTGCCGAAGGTCTCGTAAAGCCGGCTGATGCCGTTGTGCATGGCGGCAATGAACATCAGGTAGCTGGGCGACCAGGTGTCGAAGGTGCCATGCGTGAACACGCCCGGCATGCCGAACGTGGTCATTTGCGAGACGTTGTTCCAGCCCATCATTTGCCATTCGCCGGCCAGGATCGGATCGATCCAGGCATTGTAGGGACCGTCGCCCACGGTGTTGTCGTAAAGATAAGGCACGGATTCGTGCAGGTCGTGCAGCACCTGCGCCTTCCATCCCACAAAGGTGTGCAGCACGTTGCGCGTCAGCGCGAGGGTGAGTCCCATGGCGTCGCGATTGTTATCGTGGCCCACGTAGTGGCCCCAGTAGATCAGCGGCGGCCACTGCTTGCCGGGGTTGGCGAGGTGCCAGCGATAGATATCCACCATGCGGTCGCGCCCGTCCACTTCCACGATGGGCGTGATCAGGGTGATGGTGTTCTCGCGGATGAACTTGATGTAGGCGCTCTCGTCCACCGCCAACCGGTAGGCGAGCTCCATCAGAGCCGTAGGCGCGCCGGTTTCGGGCGAGTGGATGGTCCCCGTGATGTAGTAAATGGGCGTGGATGCCGCCACCAGCTTCTCGGCTTCGGCGTCGTCCAGATGGATGGTGCGCGGGTCCGCCAGTTTCGCGAGGCGCGCGCGGTTCTCGTCGAGTTTGGCCAGCAGCCGTTCGTCCGCCACGGCCACCGCGATCATCTCGCGGCCCTCTTCGGTCTGGCCGATGCTGAAAACCTTCACGCGCGGGCTGGCGCCCTCCAGCATCCGCATGTAGCGATAGACTTCGCGCGAATACGGCAGGATACCCGGCGCGCCCGCGACGTCGCCGAGCACGGCCTTGGGGGTCGGTACGGTCTTCGACGCCGGCAAATAATCGGTGAGCGGCGAATTGAAGAACGGCTGGGTGGTGTACTCGCGGATCTTCCTGGTGTAGTCTTCGTCGACGGGTTGGCTGGCGTCGCGCGCCGGCCTGGGCTGAGCCAGGAGGGGAAGCGCAAGAATGATTGGAACCACGAGCAGTGTCTTCATTTCAAAACGACTATAACAGGTAGGGCAGACCTCCAGGTCTGTCGTGCGCGGGTCCTCCAGGACCCGCTGGCTGGGGCGCGCATTGCGCGGGGCGTAATGGGGCCGGGGGTTTGTGATTGACTACTTGACAACAATAGGCGGATGTGGCATACTACAGGTAGAGGCAGCAAAAAATGAACCTGATAGACGTTACACGCCAGTTTGGAACCCCGGAAGCCTGCAACGATTTCCTCGAATCGATGCGCTGGCCGGACGGCCCGGAATGCGTTCACTGCGATAGCAAGCGCGTCTCGAAATATGTGAAGAACCCCGGTAAGCGGACGAAGCTCAACCCCGATACCGGGGAGCTTGAAACGAAGGACATTCCGGCCCGCATCCTGTACGTCTGCCTCGACTGCAAAAAACAGTTCTCCGTTGGCGACGGAACGGTCTTCAACGATACGCACCTCAGCTTGGACAAGTGGTTTTTAGCAGTCGCCCTGATGGTGAATGCCAAAAAGGGAATCAGTTCCCTCCAGTTGAAGCGGGACATCAAGGTGGCCCGCAAGACCGCGTGGTACCTGAATCACCGCATCCGCAAGGCCATGGGGCTAATTGAAGCGGCGGACGAAGAGAAGCTGGCCGGGACGGCCTCGGGGGTCACTTCAAAACCGGCCATAGAGGGTCACTTCAAAACCGGCCAACGGAACATCATCCTGGACGAACCTGTTTTACCCTACCGGATGGCTGTTTGGCAACCCCAATCCGATCCA
>Ga0181536_10001357_pt1 | contig 28929 bp, 21 predicted proteins | sample PEATcosm2014_Bin_41_FD_121105 | JGI IMG/M metagenome (GOLD analysis project Ga0181536, IMG submission 121105) | Peatland microbial communities from MTU Mesocosm Facility, Houghton, MI, USA - PEATcosm2014_Bin17_60_metaG | ecosystem: Environmental > Terrestrial > Soil > Wetlands > Peat | place...
TATGGCACTTTCAAAGCGAGACGAAGGATCCAAAATCAGTTCCGACATCAACGTCACGCCCATGGTGGACGTGATGCTGGTGCTGCTGATCATCTTCATGGTGGTCACGCCCATGTTGCAGAAAGGTGTCAGCGTGGACATGGTCAAGGTGAATAACCCGACTCCCATGGAGGACGCCGACAAGGAAGACGCCCTGCTGGTTTCCATCACGCGGGATGGTCAGGTTTACTTCGGCAGCGACCAGATTTCCGTGGACGCTCTGACGACCAAGGTGAAGGACCGCCTGGCCAACAAGCCGGACAAGCGCGTGTACGTCAAGGCCGACATGCGCACCCGTTTTGGCGGTTTTGTGCAGGTCGTGGACAGCGTCCGGGCCGCCGGGGTGGATGACATTGGCTTGCTCACCGATCAGAAGAAGACAACTACGCCCCCGCCGGCTCCACCTACTGCGGGCGGGCAATAGAGGAGAACGACCATGAGTATGGCAGTTGGCACGAAGGGTGGACAAAACGCGAACATCAACGTCACCCCGCTCATTGACGTGCTGCTGGTGCTGTTGATCATCTTCATGGTGATCTCGCCAGTAACGCCGAAAGGGCTGGATGCGCTGGTGCCGCAGCCGCCTCCGCCGAACGCGCCCAAAACCAACACCCCGGACCGCACCATCGTCGTGCAGTTGATTGATCGTGGCGCGGGCCAGGAACCGGGCCTGAAGATCAACAATGAAGACGCGACTTGGGACAACCTGGAAGGGCGTCTGACCGACATCTACAAGCAACGCGCGGAAAAGGTCATGTTTATAAAGGGAAACGACGCCATCCCCTTCGCGAATGCCGCCAACGTGATTGATATCGCTCACGCTGCCGGGGTAGACAAGGTTGGCGTGATCACCGCCAAGATCGAAGCGGGCAACTAGGCCCTGCCGTCCGGTAGAGCTTTGGAGTGCGTCTGCGCATCCGGCCCACGGCGCGGGAGCGTACCGCTCCCGTGCTGCCGCAGCCCGCTCTTGCAAACCGCTGTCTCTGGGCCTACGATGCTGTGGCGAGGGAGACTTATACCGCAATGAATAAGAATCTAAGACTGCTCACGCTGGCAGCGGTAGCGCTGGCGCTCATATCTTCCGTGGGCTGCAATAAACTGCGAGCCCGCGACCAGCTCAACAAGGGTGTCGAAGCCTACAAGAACTCTCACTACGAGTTGGCGATTGATCATTTTCAGCAGGCTGTGCAGCTGGATCCGAGCCTCATCAATGCTCGCATGTATCTGGCTACGGCTTTTGTTTCGCAATACATTCCTGGGGTTGATTCACCCGATAATCTGCGTACGGCGCAACAGGCCATTGATGAATATCAGAAAGTGATTGATGCCAATCCCGCTCGAGATCAGAAGGTGAACAGCGCCAAGGGCATCGCCTACCTGTACCTGAACATGAAGCGGTTTGACGATGCCAAGAAGTATTACCGTATGGCGTCCGACCTTGATCCGAACGATCCCGAGCCGTACTACTCGGTCGGCGTGATCGACTGGACTGCATGCTACCAGCCGCGTATGGAAGAACGCGCCAAGCTGGGCCTGAAGCCCGACGAGCACCTTAATCCCAAGAACAAGGACCAGAAGAAGGTCTGCGACGAGTTGAAGGTGAAGAACGCGCCTTCTATCCAGGAAGGCATGGATGTCCTGACCAAGGCCATCCAACTCCGTCCGGACTATGACGACGCGATGGCGTACCTGAACCTGATGTACCGCGAGCGCGCCGACGTGGAGTGCGACGATCTCGACGCCCGCACCCAGGATCTGAAAACCGCCGATCACTGGGTGGATGAGGCGATGACGGCTAAACAAGCCCGGGCCGCAAGGGAAGCACAAAAGGCCGCGGGCGGCATCACGACGGATCAGTCGAAGTAAGACCAGTCCGAGGGAAGATTTACAAGCAGGCTCAGCCTGATGTCAGGAATGGAGCCTCCTTCGTAACGACGCGAAGGTGGCTCCTTTTATTCCTCCGCCGGCACGGTGCTTCTGCCGCGGAACTACTTGCTATAGAGGCGGACTTCGACCTTCACGAAGTGCCAGCGCTGCATCTTCGGAAACACTTCCGGAAGCACCCGATTCATCATTACGGTCGTGGGATCGGGAGTGTCTGCCGTCTCGTTGTACATCAGCATGATCCACATGCGGGAATGACTGGAAGCGGCCGAGCGCAGGAGATCCTCGGTGGGCTTGCCCGTGAAGTCGCGATAGTCGAGGCCCGGACCGTGCCGCGGGAGCAGAATCTCCGGTCCGAGAGAGGCGGCGAAGTCAGGGCTGGCGGTGTTCTTCCCGGTGCGCAGGGAACGGAAAAATTCATAGGGCACGCGTGTTTCGGCGATGTGGAATAGGATCGCGTCGCCCGGCTGGATTTGGTCGAGAATGAAATTGGTTGCGGCACCCGAGGCGTCCCGTTCAGTGTCGAAGTCGTGACCGTAAACGAAAAAGACTCCCTGCGAGCAAAAGAGCAGCACCCCAGCCAGCACTGCCGCGAGCAGCCAGCCTCTCCGCAACCGGGACAGCCCGGCAGCAACCAGGATAAGAAGTGCGGGCAGGCAGAAGATCATGTAGCGAGCCAGGAAGACCGGACGCGCAAACGAAAGCACAACCGTCAGCAGTATGGGGAAGAAGAGCCAGACGAGCAAGAATTGGCATCGCCAAGTTTCCCAGGTCGGATTGCGTGCCCACAGACGCTTTTCGAGCGGAGCGACAGCAGCGATACAAGCGACGGCGTACATTGCTGGGAGCGGCCACCCGTTGCTGCCGGCCAAATTTTCGAAGAATCGAAGCAAATCGTGCATCCCAGGCCGGGGAATCCAGCGGATGGGGCCGGTTCCGGTCTTGGCCACAAAAATCAGCAGAGGAAGTACCGCCAGCGCGATGGTCCTCCAGGCGCGCCGCAAGTCCACCGAGATTCGGGCCCTGGACTCTTCTGTGCGGTGGCTGGGGCTGCCTAACCAGCGTAGGACTAGCCAGTGTACGGCGACCAGCAGCAACGCATACAGATGCGCGTAGACCGCCAGGATGCTGGCCAGGATGTACCACATCCGAAAGCGGCGTTCAGGTTCTCGCAGATAGGCAATCAGAAACCCCGACGACAGCGTAGCCAGCAACAGGAAGAGCGCGTAACTGCGTGCTTCCTGGGCATAGCGAACGCTATAGGCATTAAATGTCAGTAGTGCGGCCGCGGTTAATGCGACTCGCCGGTCGTAGAGGAGTCGAGCCAGCCAGTAGATGGTGGGAATCGCCACCGCAGCCATCACCACCGACAAGCTGCGAATGAAGAACTCGCTTTGCCCATGCCGCGGACCAACGTGCAGCCAGATCCGCAGCAGAAGGTAGTACAACGACATGTTGGCTTCCCGCCACCAGAGCAGGTGAAGGAAGCTCCGCCAGTCGATCCGGGCGACCTCTGTGCTGAAACACTCATCAAACCAGAAGGGTTTCGAAGCGAGGCCCACCAGGCGAATGGCTGTGCCGGCGGCCAACAGGAGCAGAAGGGTTAAACGGGAGGCCCATCGCCCAGGCGCTGAGGGCGGCTGTGGGGGGCTGCTTTGATTTGTCGGAGCTTCAGGTGGCGGCATGCGGAGTGCGAGATATCAGATAATTTCAGATGATACTATGCTAAAGAATTTGCCGGTGTTTGTGATCCAGTGTGTGCGAACCGATATGTGCAAGCGGAGCCCCGATTGTGACATCCCTTGATACCGCGCCGCGGGGGACTTCGGCCATGACCACCGATCCCTGGAAGGGATGCGTGTCGGTGATCGTTCCGGTTTACAACGAGGCGGCGCACGTTGACGAACTGCTGCAGGCGATCCATGCGTCTCCGGTGAAGAAGGAAATCATCATCGTGGACGACGGCTCGACCGATGGGACGCGCGAGAAACTACAGGCGCTCGCGCCGCTCGACGACGTCACCATCGTTTTCCATGAGAAGAACTGCGGGAAAGGCGCGGCTATTCGCACCGCCCTTGCCTTTGCCCGCGGGGAGTACGTGCTGATCCAGGATTCCGATCTGGAATACGATCCCCAGGATTATGCCGCGCTGCTGCGGCCGCTCGAAGAAGGCAAGGCGAATGTGGTCTACGGGGTACGGCCGGATCGTCCGGAGCGCGGGCTGCGCTTCTTTCTCGGCGCCAAGCTGCTCACGCACCTGACGAATCTCCTCTACGGTGCGGGAATTCACGACGAAGCCACCTGCTACAAAGTTATCCGGCGCTCGCTGCTGGCGAGGATTGAGCTGCGATGCCACCGTTTTGAATTCTGCCCGGAAGTGACTGCCAAGCTCTGCCGGATGGGCGAGACCATCGCAGAAGTTCCCATCTCTTACAATCCACGATCCGCGGTGGAAGGAAAGAAAATCCGCCACTCCGATGGATGGCTGGCGATTTGGACGCTGATCCGCTACCGCTTTGTGCCGCGGCGGCGCTGGGTGCGGCCTGGGCTGGACAAGTCACCAGCGCCCTTCGCGGTGAGTTTCTCGCGGCCGCCTGCGGAATAGCTCGTCGTAGGTCGCCGACTGAAGCGGGATCTGTCATCCCGAGCGAAGCGAGGGATCTAGGTTCTTACCTTCGACACCGGTGCCGCCGATGCGGGCGAACGCCAGGTCCCTCGCTGCGCTCGGGATGACTGGTCCTGATGGGCGACGGTACGTGTGAAACTGGTCCAGGCGCAGAATACGATGCGCGGCGACTGCGGAATCTCGGCTAGAATTGAACGTTCGCGGCCCGCTACCGACCTTCAAGCAAATGTTCAAGAAAATCCTCATCGCGAACCGGGGCGAGATCGCAGTGCGCGTGACCCGCGCCTGCCATGAGATGGGGATTGCTGCGGTTGCCGTTTACTCCAACGTCGATCGTGCCTCTCTGCACGTGCGCGAGGCTGACGAAGCTTACCCCATCGGCGCGCCCGCCGCCGCCGAGTCGTATCTCAACATGGCGAAGATTCTTGACGTTGCCGCGCGGTCCGGCGCGGAGGCAATTCATCCCGGCTACGGTTTTCTTTCCGAGAACGCCATGTTTGCCAAAGCCTGCGCCGCGGCAGGCGTGAAGTTCATCGGCCCCACGGCGGAAGCGATGACCGCGATGGGATCGAAAACGCAGGCGCGGCAGGCGATGGAGCGCGCCGGAGTTCCGATCGTTCCCGGCACGTCGCGCGGCTTGGAATCGTTCGAACAAGCCGGGCAGGTGGCCGCCCGCATCGGCTATCCCATCATGCTGAAGGCGGCGGCAGGCGGTGGAGGCAAGGGCATGCGGCTGGTGCAGGCGCCGCAGGACCTCAAGTCGGCGCTGGAGGGAGCCAGGAGCGAGGCGGAGCGCTCGTTTGGTGACGGCGAAGTCTATATCGAGAAGGCGATCGTCAATCCCCGGCACATCGAAATGCAGATCCTCGCCGACGAGCACGGAAACACCGTGTATCTCGGCGAGCGCGAATGTTCGCTGCAGCGGCGGCATCAAAAAGTCGTGGAAGAAGCGCCTTCGCCGGTCGTGGATCCCGACATGCGCCGCAGGATGGGCGAAGTCGCCGTCCGCGTCGCCCAGGCCGCCGGCTATACCAATGCCGGCACAGTCGAGTTCCTGGTCGACGAGAAGAAGAATTTCTATTTCCTGGAGATGAACACGCGGTTGCAGGTGGAACATCCGGTCACCGAACTAATTACCGGGCTTGACCTGGTGCACCTGCAGATTCTCATTGCGGCCGGCGAGCGGCTTCCCTTCACGCAAGAGGACGTGACCCTCCGCGGGCACGCCATCGAGTGCCGCATCTACGCCGAGGATCCCGACAACAATTATTTTCCTAGCCCGGGCAAAATTACGCTGCTGCTGGCGCCTTCCGGGCCGGGAATTCGCCGCGATAGCGGAATGTATGAGGGCTGGACCGTGCCCATGGATTACGATCCGCTGCTGGCCAAGCTGATCGGCTACGGCACAGACCGCGATCAGGCCATCGGCCGGCTGACACGCGCGCTGAGCGAGTACTTCGTGGGCGGGATCAAGACCAACATTTCTCTGTTCCGCCGCATTCTGCGGCATCCGGATTTCCGCGCCGCGAAACTGGACACCGGATTCCTCGATCGCATGTTGAAGGAGAAACCGGACGACACGCCTGATTCCCAGACCGATTCGAAAGCGGTCGAAGTCGCAGTGATCGCTGCGGGCATGTTTGCCGCGCTGGGCCCGTCGGCGGCAGGGGCAGGCGAACGTGCTCTGGTAAACGGCGTCCCGGGCGGCAACTCGAACGCGCCTTCCGGGTGGAAGAGCGCGGCTCATCGCGAGGCGCTGCGATGACGTACACAACAAGTCGAACTAGTTCAGGCGCAGCCTTCGGCTGGCGACAAGGGTGGGGCACCCGCGCAACCTCTGGCAACTGGCTACTGGCTACTGACAACTGTTTCTCATGACTTACGACATCGCCATTGACGGAAAGAGCTACCGGCTCGAACTCGACCGCGCCGACGGCCGCTGGTTATGCCGCCTCGACGGCCGTGAGGTTGAGGTGGACGCGGTGCTGGCGCGCCCGGATGTGCTCTCGCTCCGCGTCGGCAACCAGGCTTACGAAGTGAAATGCGAACGTGTGGCCCGCGACCTGCATCTTTGGGTGGGCAGCGAGCGCTTTGCCGTGGAAGTTCGTGATCCGCGTTCGTTCCGGGAGCGGGCGCGCGCCGTGGACGATCATGGCCCCAGGAAACTAACGGCTCCCATGCCGGGCCGAGTCGTTCGCGTGCTAGCCAGGCAGGGAAACGAGGTTGAGGCTGGCGCGGGCGTGCTCGTGGTGGAGGCGATGAAGATGCAGAACGAGATCAAGTCGCCGAAAAAAGGGACGATCCAGAAAATCCTCGTCAGTGAGGGCACGGCGGTAAACGCGGGAGATGTGCTGGCAATTGTCGAATGACCGGTGATGAGAACCGGTTTTACTTCTCCAATCCGTTGCTATCGAGCACCTTCTTCGCGTAGTAATTCTCAACCTTGGCGGAATCTCGCAAGACTTCATAGTAGGCGGCCTTCAGCAACTGCTCCCGGCGGTCGTGAAGCTGTGAACGAATGGCCTGTTGCACCCGCGGATCCGACAGGTCGCGCTGGCCGGCGGGTTCCTTCGACACCAGCTTCACGATGCGGAATCCCAACGCCTGCTTGGTCGCCGGATTCACCACGCTGATGATGGGGCTGTATTGGCCGGGCTTGAGCTTCAATACGGCATCACGAGTTGCCGCGTCCGTTCCTTTCATTCCAGACTCGGGGACGGTGCCGAGATCGCCGCCGTTGCCCGAGGTCTCCGGGTCCTCGGAGTACTTCATCGCCAGCGTTGCGAAATCGTCGCCACTGTCAAGCCGGTTGGCGATCATCTGGATCTTCTTGCGCGCCTCGGCTTCGTTCTGGGCTTTGTCGTTCTGGTTTTGGGCCTGCGGATTGGGCATGGGAGTCACCATGATCTGAGCCAGGTGATACTGCGCCTCGATCAGGTTGAACTCGCCTTTGTGGGCGGTGTAGTAGTCGCTGATGTCCTGGTCGGTCACATTGATCTTGGACGACACTTCCTTGTTCATCACCTTGTCAACGGTGATCGAGCGGCGGATGTCGCGCTTGAAGTCGGCCAGCGTGATCTTCTTATCCTTGAGCCGCTGGTCGAATTCCTCCTGAGTGAAGGGGGTCTTGATTTCGTTGTACTTGCGGTCCACCTCTTCGTCGGTTGCCAGAAGCCCGAGTTTTTCGGCGCGGCGCATCAGGATTTCGTCGTCGATCATCTGATGCAGAATGTTGAGACGGAGCGCGGTGGCCTGCTCGCCCGTCGGCGCCTGTTGGGCCGAGGCGATCTGGTTGTCGTAATACTTGTCAACGTCGGAACGGAAAATCTTCCGGCCGTCCACCGTGGCCATTACGTCGCCACCTACCTGGGAACTGCATGCAATCAGGATGGCTAGCAGCGCGGCGGCGGAGAACGCCGCAGCAGCCTGAATGAAGAACGAGATCTTTCTCAAGATTGTGTCTCCCGTCGTGACAGCGACTACGTCACAAAGAAACTCACCGAAACGGGCGGTGGTCCCGCCCGCCATTACTTGGAAGCTGGCGCCGGAGCCGCGGGCGGATGCTCCGGCACAGGCTGCCCCGCATCTTTCAGAGCATTGTCCAGGGCGGCGCGGATCTCACTGATCGGGACCGCGCCGTCAATCTTCTGCCCGTTGATGAAGAGAGTCGGCGTCGCGCTCACGTCGATGCCATCAGCTTCCTTCATGGACGCCCTTACAGCATCCTCATTCTGCGCCTTGATGCACGACTGCAATTTCACCACATCCACATTGTGCTTCTGCCCCTGCAGCATCGCGACCTTGTCAATGGCGTCCAGGCGCGCTCCCGGCGTCTTTTCGCTGTCTACGTTGGGCTTGTTGGCGTGGATATAGTCGGCGAAATCCCAGTAGGCATCGCCGTTCTGCGCCGCCAGGCAGTTCGCATCCACAGCGGCATGAATCGCCCACGGATGAATCTCCGCCAGCGGATAGTCCTTGTAAATAAAAGTAACCCGGTCGCCGTATTCCTTGAGAATCTCGGGAAACAGCATCCGGTGCATGCTGGCGCAATAGGGGCACTCGAAGTCGTCGAAGTTCACCACCACGACCTTGGCAGACTTGGCCCCGCGCCATGGCCGTCCGGCAATATCGATCTTGCTCATCAATTCGGCAAACGGATCCTTGGTCAGGTCGAACTTCGTGACGCGCAGCAGGGTATTGCGGTCCCTGGAGATTAGGAACTTCAACTCCTTCTTCTTGCTGTCGCCGCTGTCGAAGGTGACCATCACCGTGTCATAGCCGGGCCAGTCCGTGCTGGGTGTAATGGCCCCGACGGTCACTTTCACCTCGGCCGGAACGTTATAGTAAGAGCGCACCTGGCGCTCGATTTTGCGGACCACTTCAGGAGGCGCAGACTGGGCGACGCAACCCAGGCAGATCAGGAGCAGGATCGGCAACGAACGTCGGATTGTGATCACCAGGAGCCGCCTCAGCATCCGAATTAACCAATCGATTATCTCACAGTAGAAGCGGGGTGAGCGGCCGGCAACCGCCTGGCGAGACCTACGAACTGGTGCGCCGCAGCTGTTCCGCAGGCAGTAGAGCGTTCATCGACCCGGAACGAAAGCCCTCCAGATCGAGGGTAATGAAACGGAAACCGAGCGCCTTGAAGATGGCAGTGAACTCTGCGGCCATCGTGGGATTCAGGGCGCGGTCGAATTCCTCGCGGGCGATCTCGATGCGCACCAGCTCGCCGTGATGCCGCACGCGAAACTGGCGAAAACCGAGAGCGCGAAGGGCGTCTTCACCCCGTTCGACGGCGTCGAGCGCTTCGCGCGTAACCGGGCGGCCGTATTCGATTCGCGATGAAAGGCAAGCCGATGCGGGCTTATCCCAGATTCGCAGTCCGGCCGCGCGCGCCAGTTCGCGAACTTCTTGTTTGGTAAGTTCCGCCTGCAACAGCGGGGCAGCGACGTGATGTTGCCGGGCCGCCTCCTGGCCCGGGCGGAAGTCGGCCTGGTCATCCAGGTTCACGCCGTAAGCGATCGTGTCGCAGCCGCGGGCCGCGCGCAGCTTCTCCAGCACCGCGAAAAGCTCGTCCTTGCAATAAAAACAGCGCTGTCCGTCGTTACGCGCATACTCGGGACGGTCCAGTTCGGAAGTAGAAATGACCTCAAGCGGAATCGCGTGCTCGCCGGCAAAGGCAATGGCATCGGCGAGATGAGTACGAGCCAGGCTGGGAGAGTCGGCAATCACCGCCAGCATGTTCTCGCCCAGCACACGGTGAGCGGCCCAGGCCAGATACGCGGAATCAACGCCGCCGGAGTAGGCGACCAGCAAACGACCCAGCTGGCGGAGGTTCGCGCTGAGCCGGGATTCCTTTGCGGCGATGCTGCTCTCTGGAGACGGCATGGCCACTATGGTAGCAGTTCCCGGTCGAGACACACGAGGACTCATGCTAGTAGAGCCGCTCTTGCCGTCTCAGGTTTCCGAAGTTCCCGATGTTCGCCAGGGTGAAAGTGAAGCGGAACAGATTTTCGTTGCGCACGTTAGCGATAGCGTAGCGGCGGTATTCCAGGGTAACGCCGCAGCAGTCCCAGTTGTAGGTGGTTTGCGCGGTGGCGAACTGCAGTTGCCGGATTTCCGAGTCAAAGCCAAAGCTGCTGGCGGCGCTGAATCCCCGCCGGTTCAACCCGCCGTAGCCGAGCGCCACACGAAACTGCTGGAATTTGCACGTCACCTGGCTTGTCTCTGCAACCGGACCACATTTGCCCTCGCTCTGAGCGGGAGGCGTCACTGGCGTTTGTGGAATCTGCAGGAAAGCGTCTCCGGCGCCCACCGTCAATGGTCCGATGTTGTAGTTCATCAGCAGCGTGCTGGCATTGATGCGCCCCAGCTGAAAATCGTAGTCGAGGTCCCACTCGGTGTCGGTGCGATTGCTGGTGGCAACCCGCAAGCGCGACACCAGAGGAGAAAGGTGCCGCGGTTCGGTAACGAAGGCGATGCCCGTCAGATCCTCCGTGGTCGTGAAGACGTTGCGTTGTCCGGGAACCAGTGCTCCACCGAACGTCGGATCAAGAAAATATTTCTGGGCGAGCTCCCAGGTGGCGATTTCTTTCACTTCAGGCCCCTGAACGCAGGGCTGATTCTCCAGGGTGTCGACCCGCTGCCAGGGCACGATCTGTTCCGGGGCGGCGGCGCCGACGGCGAGAGCCGTCATGGGGGTCTCGCACTCCTGCGCATGCGGCGCGGTGCGTTTCGCGTAGAGGCGGGTCACGAATCCATACTCAACCTCATGCGTGTTGCTTAGAATGTCGCGCTCGTCGAACTGGAGAACATTGGCGAAGTCATTCACACCCGTGACAATACGATAGACAGCCCGAGGCTCGATGACGTGCTTCCACTTCCGTCCCAGAAATTCCTTGTCGAAGATCTTCTCGAGCGTTGGAGGCCGCAGTTCCGCCGATGCTTCCAGAGCCTGTCGATTGGTGGGGTCATGCACCGCGCTTTGGTTGACGAAACGTTCGGTGTAGTAGGTCTCATGCAGAGTCAATGCTGGGCGCAGAGACCATCCCCGGTACTGCAAGGGCAGGGAGATCTCCGGGCTCAAGTCGAAGCGGCCTAACGGCGTGCCCGTGCCAAAGCCGGGTTCGCCGCGGGTCAGGCCCGCCAACGATGCATCGAATGACCAGAAAAACGGCGACCGGCCCACCTCGTGCTCTACGCTCGAGGCGTCGAAGCTGGGAACATGCAGAATCCGGATGGAATCGAAGCTCGGCGGATTGGAAGCCACGCCGTCAACGGTGGTTTGAAAGAAGTTCTGATAGCGCTCGACCATGCCGCTCAGGAAGAAGCCATCCACTGGTTTTGACAGGAAGACCTGCGACTTTACCTCGGAGTTCACCGCCTGGGTGAAGACTTCGTTGAAGGCCAGCCGGAACAGAAACGAGCTCAGATAGTCAATGTTGGCCACACTGCGAAATCCGTAGAAGCTGCCCCCTGCTGTCAGGCGCGCCTCCTGGCCGCCCTCGCGCAGCAGCTCCCGGCACGGATTTTGTACTGAGCAGCCCGGGCTAGTAGTGGCCCAGATCGGGGTTCCGCGATCGATTACGCCGAAGTAGTTCAGATCCACGTATGACGCGTCGGTGGGTCGGGCACGAAATTCTCCTTTCTGCGACCAACCACGCTTGGAAAAGTATTCTGCCCCCACGTTTGCATCCATACTTCGATTGATCGCCCAATAAAAGCCTTCGCCGAGGACAGTGCCCTTGATCGAAGACTGGCCAGCCGTCGGAATTAGGAATCCGGTCTGGCGCGTTTCCCGGTTTACTGGGTGAGTCGCATAGGGAAAATAGAGAACCGGGAGCCCGAGCAGCAGGAACCGGCTGTGGTAGATGCTGGCATTGCCGCCCACGTCCACGATTACCTTGTGCGCCTCGAACAGCCATCTGGGATGTGGAAGTTCGCAGGTGGTAATGGTGCCGTCGTACAGGAGGTAATGATCGGGGCTGGTTTTCTCCACCACCTTGCCAGAGAAGGCAAAGGGGGCGGTAGAGGTCAGAACCACCTCCTTTCCCAGGAAGCGCAATCCGGTAGTCCCCGTCACGTCGTAGAACCGTCCGGTCTCCGCGGTCAGATTGTAAGTTCCGTGGCTGGCCTTGATGTGGTCATTATTGGGTCCGCCGTCGAGCGTGAAGTGCCCTGAACCGGCGGCTTGGCCGCTATCCGAGTCGTAGGTCACTTCATCGGCACGCAAGATGTAGTCGCGATAGTGGATCTCGGCGTCACCGTGCAATTTGTAGATGTCGCCGTCTTTTTCCTGCTGGATGGCGCAGATGATGGCCTCGTCCTTGAGTTGCGTTGCTGCCCGACTGGCGCAAGGTGTGTTCGTGGCAGGCAAGGCAGTCTTCTCCGGCGGTGCTGCTTTTTGCGCGTGAGCTTGAGCCGCAGCCTCCTTGGCGTCATCTGACCCTCCTGCAAGCAACTGGCTGGTTACTAGCCCAGAGGCGGGAAGCTGGTGACAAAGAAACAGCGCCGTGATAAGGAATCTAGTGCGCAGCGTCATTGGAAGAAAATCGACGGAAGAAGATCGCTCATCGCAGCGAACCTACCCTTTTCGGCTTGATTGTCGCGGCATCGTGAACTTAGCACGGCGCTGGCCGCGAGGCAAAGTGGCGAAAAAGGCTAGGATTCCCGTTGGTCCGCTTCCGGTTGTCTGCTTCGCATAGACTTACTCGATTTTCGCAAGACTGCATGAATTGTCCGCGTTGTGGCGAAATTTGCCGTTGCCATTCGGAGCCCCCTCCTTCCGCCGCACGGCGGTTGGGACCTGGCGCGCGGGACATCCTTGCGCCTGCATTCCCGCTGGTCTCGGGCCAGCAAATCGCCGTGGAGACGCAGGTCATGGATGCGGAAGCTCGCGAGCTAAGCGAACCCGGATCTGCCGCCAGCCTGAAGGCCGGGGACGAAGACAGTCCGGCAGAAGATGCGCTGGCAGAAGGCATGCGGGAATCCAGGTGCGCCGGGCTGGCCGAGATTCCAGCCGCTCCTGCAACCTCGATCTTGATTTCCACGGCGGAATCGGTTTCCCCTACTCCGCTGGATCAAGCCATCTCCAATGAGCCAGATGATTCCGCCTGGCGCGCTGAGATGTTCGCCCGGCTAAACCGTTATCGCGCCCGCCGCAAGATGCGTCCACCGCGATATCCCTCACTGCACCTGCAATTCGGTGCGGCGGAGTCTTCTGACACCGCCGGCTCGTCCGCTGCTTTGCTGCCTGCCTTCGACCCAGTCTCAGACCAGGCTTTGGCTCTGGACGGAATGAGGCAGAGGCCCTCCGCCGCGGACCCGGATATGCCGTCGCCACCGGAGCTTTCCACAGACGCTGCTCCCCAGCCCGTCAGTCCTCCTACCGGACATCCCGGCGCGAAGATTCTGGAGTTCCCCAGACTTGGGTGGGCGCCGCCCGCTCCTCCGCCCGATCAGCTCGCCGAGCCGGTGGTCGCGCGGCCGCGAATTCTGGAGGTGCCCGAAGTTGCCCCGGAACCACCCGCCCTCGGCGGCATCACCATGGATACACCTGAGCGCAAGGAAACCGGGAAACAGCCTGGCATTGACATCCCTCTGCAGAGCGCATCGCTGGCGCGACGCATCCTGGCCGCCGCGATCGACGGCTTGATCGTCGCGTTTGCATCGGCCCTGTTTGGGGCTATTTTCTGGAAGGTAGCCGGGGTTCGTCCGCCTCTGGTTCAAATGCTTTCGCTCGCAGTCGGGATCCCGTGCTTGTTCTGGGCATCTTACCAGTATCTGCTGCTCGTCTACGCGGCCAGCACCCCGGGATTGCGTCTTACGGGGCTCGAACTGTGCCGCTTCGACGGTACTGCGACCAGTCGCTCCCTGCGCCGCTGGCGCGTGCTGGCTTCCTACCTTTCGGGAGCCTCCCTCGGCATGGGGTTTGCCTGGGCCTTTCTCGACGAAGACGCCCTCTGCTGGCATGACCGGATCACCCACACCTACCTCGCGCCGACGGAGCGGCGGTTAGCAGACGCAACTGTCTCGTGCAGTTAGAGGCTGAGTGACGGCTGACAACCAGCTGCCCCCCTTGCTCCTCCTCCCTGTGCTATCTTCAATAGGTTTACCTCATAAATCCGTGTCCGCATTCGTTTTGAAGAATGGCTACATCGGTTGAGAGCTCCAAACCGGCAGTAAAGGTCTTCGTCGCCACCACGGTGATGCTGACCTTCATCTCCTTCTGGCGGGCCTCCGCCATCGTTCTGGCCGATTTGGCCTCCTCCGCTTACTATGCCGGCGGTGACGCGGAAAAGGTCATCGGCAGGAGCGCTCCCTGGTTCATCCTCGCGGTCATGCTCTTCAGCTACGCCGTGCGGGCGCTCTACATCGAGTCCAGCAGCATGTTCGTGCGCGGCGGCGTCTACCGCGTGGTCAAGGAAGCCATGGGCGGGACGTTGGCCAAGTTTTCCGTCTCGGCCCTGCTCTTCGACTACGTCCTGACCGGACCCATCAGTGCCGTGTCCGCCGGGCAGTACCTCGCGGGTTTTGTGAAGGACATCGGGATTTACATTCACCACCCGTTCACCTTCAACGACGACTACTTCGCGGCAGGCCTGGCCGTTATCGTCGTGATCTATTTCTGGTGGAAGAATACGCAGGGCATCCATGAATCCAGCAGCAAAGCTCTGCAGATCATGGTGATCACGACGGTCATGGTGGTGATTCTGATCGTGTGGTGCACGATCACGATTCTGCGCACACCGGTTCAGTTGCCCCCCAGTCCCTTGAGTTCCGCGGGCGCGATTCCCCTGAACAAGGAAGCGCTGGGCTGGCTGAATGGAAGCTGGTTCGCTCATGTGACCTGGATCCTTCTGTTCGTGGGTTTTGGGCACTCCGTGCTGGCCATGAGCGGCGAGGAGACTCTGGCCCAGGTCAATCGGGAAATCGAGCATCCCAAGCTGAAGAACCTGGAGAAGACCGGGCTGGTGATTTTCATCTACAGCCTGCTCTTCACGTCGCTGGTCTCGTTCTTCGCGGCGATGATTATCCCCGACAACATTCGGCCCACCTTTTTCGCCAACCTGATTGGCGGAATCGCCATGTACCTGGCCGGGCCGACCAGTCTGAAGCTGCTGTTTCACGGATTTGTGGTGCTGGTAGGCGTGCTGATCCTGGCCGGCGCGCAGAACACGTCCATCGTGGGCGCGAACGGCGTTTTGAACCGCGTGGCCGAGGACGGCGTGCTCACCAGTTGGTTCCAGAAGCCGCACCACCGTTTCGGCACCAGCTATCGCATTATCAATCTCATCGTCGGGATGCAGCTGCTCACGATCTTTCTCAGCCTGGGCAACGTCTACGTTCTGGCTGCGCTTTACGCGTTTGGCGTGATCTGGAGCTTCGCGATGAAGTCGCTGGCGGTGCTCGTTCTGCGATTCACCGAGCCGGGAAACCGCGAATGGAAAGTCCCCGGCAACCTGCACATCGGTAAGATCGAGATTCCCCTAGGTCTGATTGCGATTTCTGCGGTGTTGTTCATTACGGCCATCGTCAACCTGCTGACCAAATATGAAGCCACCATCGCAGGGATAATTTTCAGTGGCGTATTTTTCACCATCTTCTCGCTGTCCGAGCGCCATGTCGCTAAAGAGCGCCAAGGCAAACCGGAGCAACTCGACCAGTTCCGGGTCTATGGCAATCAGGAGTTGGGCAGCGGCGCGATGGGCGTGCGCCCGGGCAACATTCTCGTTGCGGTACGCGATCCCCGCAATCTGTACTACCTGCGTCACGTGTTGAGTCACACCAACACAGTCAAACAGGACCTTGTCGTGATGAGCGCCCGCCTCTACCACCGCGAACACACTTTTAGTGGCAGCACCGTCTTCGACGCGGAACAGGTCTTTGATCACTACGAACAGGAGCTCTTTACCGCGGCGGTCGCTGTGGCCGAAAAGGAAGGCAAGCCGATCTCGCTGCTGGTTGTGCCCGCAACCAATGTCTTTGAAGCCATCATGGTGACGGCGCAGCGGCTGAATTCCAGCCGAGTGGTGTGCGGGCTTTCCAACAAGCTCACTTCCGACGAACAGGCCAAACTCACCGGAGATGCCTGGGAGCGTCTGCCCGAGCCGCGTCCCCGCCTGGCCCTGGACGTCTGCGGTCCCGACGGTTCTATCCGGGAATACGCACTCGGGCCGCACACACCCCGCATGCGGCCCCAGGATGTCGAGCTCATGCACAAGCTTTGGCTCGACATCACCGCCGATCCCAAGTACGCCGCCGCGCACCACTACCACATCGTGGCGCTGGCCCTGGAAGAATTGCAGCGCGAACTGACCACTGAGCAGCGCACAGCGCTCCTCGAAAAGCTGCAAGAAGAGATGAACGGCCCCAACCCACAGTGAATGGGGTCGGGGATTTTCCGGAAGCCTGTGACGAAGTTCGGATCTCCGCTCTCAGCGCCTGACGGCCCATTCATGCTCGCGGCACTTACGGCATGCCCTTCGACTCCGCTCAGGGCAGGCTCTGAAGGCATGTCCTGGTACGAACCGCACTTGCATGACGGACTGCCAGCAAGAAAAAGCCCCAGCCTCACAGCCAGGGCCTTGCTGTCCAAATCTGCTACTTGCTGGCGCCAGCGGAAGCATGGGACGCGCACTGCTTGTCGCAACAATTCATGGCAGTCTTTTCGCTCTTCTCGTGTGAGCAGCAGCCTGTCTCGTGGTGCTTGCCGCATTCGCCACCGCAGCACCCGGCGGCAGTCTTATCTTTGCCGCAGTCGGCGCAGCATGCTGTCTTGTCTTTGTCACTCCTCATGCAGGACTTGGCATCGCTACCGCCGCAGCATGACTTCGCGTCCTTCCCCGAGCAGCACGACAGGGCTTTCTCGTCTTTTCCAGCCATCTCGTGGTGACAGCATGATTGCCCTGCCTTGGCGTCAGTCATCTTGTCACAGCACGGACACTTGCCCTTCTCGGCCGGCGCGGTGCTCTGCGCTGGAGCGGCGGGCGTGTTCTGAGTTGCGGTTTGGGCCCAGGACGCGACGGTCAGGGCCAGGATCAGGGCTAACATTTTATATTTCATGATTTCAAGTCTCCATAATTCGTGAATTCGTTCTGCGGGCTTGCGCCCAGTGGAAGGCCGGCAAACGCAACGGCTCGCCTGGTCTGCTTGTGGAACGGGATTGCGCCTCTGGCGCGAGCGGAGACCTCAGATGCGAAGGACCATGCTTCGCACAAAGTGGGCTTGAAAGGGATCGCTTCCCAAAATCCCCGTCGGAATCATGGCACGATCGCGACTGCCTTCGCCGGGAAGAGCGACCGGCAAACCTTCCGAGTGAGAACGTAGAATCCTGGTCACCGCGGGTAGAGATGGGGGATTGTCCGGTGCTTGTTTGGCGCAGCACGGATGCTGGCTGCACGGCATGCCAGCCGGTGCCGGCTTCACGAAGATCGGAGGTACAAACTGAGAGTGGACTCCCGGGCAACAGGAGTGATCATGCGCGGCGGAAGTGGAGGAGGGTGTCGCCTTCTGCGCCATCCAAGCGTCGAGCCACGACGAAGCTTGGGCCAGGGGAACACCGCCGCCAAGCAGCGAGGCCAGTACAGCGGCGGCGATAAATCTCCTCGACATTCCGGCAAGCCTAGGTGAATAGACTGACACGGGCGGGATCGGTGATCTGTGATTGCTGTCACAGCTGAGTGTGCGCCGCCGTAAGACGCTGCAGAGAAACTCGCTCCGGTGGCTTCAGGGGCTGAAGCCCTCACAGAAAAGTTGGGGTTAGCGCTGAAAGCGCTGCGCCACCCAAGGTCGAGTTTTCAGCAGCCGGCTAAGGCTTCAGCGTGTTCTCGAGCGACGCTCGTAACTCACTGAAGCGGAAGGGGCACCCGCTGGTGACAAGCTGAGCCGGTTCGACTCGCTGGCCAGCCAGCAAGACCGTCTTCCCCATCTCGCCAAAGGCCAACTTCACCACAAACGAAGGCACGGGCAAGAGCGCCGGACGCGACAGCACGCTGGCCAGGGTCTTGGTAAATTCCGCGTTGGTTACCGGTTTGGGCGCAACCATGTTCACCGGGCCGCACACAAGATTCGTTTTCAGGATGTGATGAATCGCGCCGACCATGTCCTCGACGTCAATCCAGCTCATCCACTGCCGGCCGTTTCCGATGTTGCCACCCAGGCCCATTCTGAACGGGGTGAGCATTTTCGCGAGCGCACCTCCCTTGGGGCTGAGCACGATGCCGGTGCGAATCTGCACGGTGCGGATGCCTGCGTCGGCGGCAAGTTGCGTGGCCGCCTCCCATTCCCGGCAGACGTCGGCAAGGAATCCGGTGCCAGGGGTGCTCTTCTCGTTCAGCACTTCGTCCCCACGGTCGCCGTAATACCCGATGGCTGAACTGCAGACGAACACCTGTGGCTTGTTTTCCGCTTGCGCCAGGGCCTCGGCCAGGTTGCGGGTACCCACGACCCGGCTGTCGCGAATCTTCCGCTTTTTCGCCGCGCTCCAGCGTCCGATGATGCTTTCCCCGGCCAGATGAATGACCGCATCGAAACCGGAAACTGCCTTCGGGGCAATCGGCTTCCCGGGATCCCAGGGAATGATCTCGGTTGCAGCCGCGCTCACTCTGGAACCGGCCCGCATCAGCCGCACGATTTTTGCTCCCGTCGATTCGAGCGACGGCACCAGCGCGACCCCAATCGGCCCCGAAACTCCGCTCACCAGAATCTTGGTCATGCGCAGGCTCACAAGTGCGACTGTACCAGACTTCGCGTGGCTGCGAGCGCCTTCTGCATAATTCCACCGCGGAGTATTTCTCAACCCGAAGATTCCCTTCACACCTTTTGAAACAGTCGACCGAGGCAACTATGTGAGGACAGCCGCACAAGCCGCGGGCTTTCCAGGTCGTCTGCCACAACCGCTATAATCGAGCCAGGAGCCCCGTCTTCACGCCTGTCCCCCACGCGTTCCCCGGGCGGTCCGCGGGCTATAATCCTGCATGGCGAGCTTGCGCCAACAGATCGCTACCACAGCTCTCACGCTGACCAAGTTCCGCGAGCTGATGAGGCGGATGCAGGAGAACCGTCCGCAGGACGATCTGACGATCGTCAAGAAAGCCTACGATTATTCCCTGAAAAACCACGAGGGTCAGACCCGCGCCTCGGGCGACCCCTATCTCATCCATCCCCTTGAAGTCGCCCTTGTGCTGGCCGAAATGAAGATGGACCCGATCGCCATCGCCGCGGGCCTGTTGCACGATTCGGTCGAAGATACCTCGGTCACGATCGTTGACATTCGCAAAGAGTTCGGCGAGCAGGTCGCCCACATCGTCGAGGGCGTCACCAAAATCAGCAAGATTGATTTCGCCACTCGCGAGGAACAGCAGGCTGAGAATCTGCGCAAGATGATGCTGGCTATGGTTGACGACATCCGCGTCGTGCTCATCAAACTGGCCGACCGCCTGCACAATATGCGTACCCTGGAGCACCTGCCGCCCGATCGCCAGCACAAGATCGCCGAAGAGACGCTGGAAATCTACGCACCCATCGCCCACCGCCTGGGCATGGGCAAGATTCGTGGCGAACTCGAAGACCTGGGCTTCCGGTTCCTCGATCCCCTCGGCTTTGAGCAGGTGGAAAAGTCGGTCAATGCGCGGCGCAAGCAGGGCGAGGCCTTCCTCGCCAAAATGCAGCAGATCATCACCAACAAACTGAAAGAGGCAGGCATCCAGGCCCGCGTCGAAAGCCGCATCAAGCGCCTGTTCAGCATCCACAGAAAATTGCAGCGGCAGCACATCTCGGTGGACCAGATCTACGATCTCTGCGCCATGCGGGTCATCACCCGCTCGCTGCAGGATTGCTACGCCGTTCTTGGCATCATTCACAACCTGTGGCGGCCGGTCCCGGGGCGCATCAAGGATTTCATCGCCATGCCCCGCCCCAACTTCTACCAGTCCCTGCACACCTCGGTCATCACCGAAGACGGCACGCCGTTTGAAATTCAAATCCGTACCGAGGACATGCACAAGATGGCGGAGGAAGGCATCGCCGCTCACTGGAAATACAAGGACGGCCCCGTCTCGGCCCAGGACGAACAGCGCCTGGCCTGGTTGCGGCAGGTGGTCGAGTGGCAGCAGGACGTAAGCGATCCCAACGAATTTCTTTCCACGCTCAAGGTGGATCTCTATCCCGAAGAGGTCTACACCTTCACCCCCAAAGGCAAAGTCGTCGTGCTGCCGCGCGACGCGACGCCCATTGACTTCGCATATACCATTCACACCGAAGTCGGTCACACCTGCGTGGGAGCCAAAGTCAACGGACGCATGGTGCCGCTCCGCTACAAGCTGCACTCCGGCGATATCGTCGAAATCCTCACTCAGCCCGGACACAAGCCCAGCCGCGACTGGCTCGGCGTGGTCCGGTCTTCACGATCGCGCAACAAGATCAAGCACTGGCTCAACGTGCACCAGCGCGAGCGCGCCATCGAAATCGGCCGCAAGCTGATCGAGAAAGAAGCGCGCAAGTACCGCATTGCCCTCAAGGACATCAAAGACGACGACCTGCAGAAAATTGCCTCCGGCTACGGCCTCGGACGTGCCGACGACCTCATGTCCGGCATTGGCTACGGAAAATATTCCGCCCGCCAGGTCCTGGCCCGCCTGCTGCCCGCCGGTGCGACGCCCTCGATTGCCGGCGATATCGAGTCCGAAGGCCTCACCTCGCAACCGGGCGGCATTGCCAGCGTAGTCCGCCGAGTTTTTGGGGATCACAATGCGATCACCGTCCGCGGACAGGGTGACATGCTCGTCTACCGCGCTCGATGTTGCAATCCCATCCGTGGCGAGGGCATCGTCGGCTACATCACACGCGGCAAAGGCGTAGCCGTGCACTCGGTCAATTGCCCCAACGTTACCAACCTTCTCTACGAACCCGAACGCCGCATTGATGTCGAGTGGGCCCGTGATGACAGCACCCCGACCGCTTATCCAGTAAAACTCACCGTTTTCTGCGACGACCGCTTCGGCATGCTGAAGAGTATTACGGGCGTGATCGGCGACGCGAAGAGCAACATCCGCAACATCGCCGCACATACTTCCAACAGCCAGGCCAGCGTGGAGGTCGTCCTGGACATTGCAGATCTGAAGCATCTGGAGCAGATCATCGGGGGCCTGCGCAAGATTCCCGGTGTGCACGAGGTGCAGAGGCTGCAGAAAATCTGAAAACCAGTGGCCAGGGGTCAGTGGTCAGGGCCAGCAAGAACAGCGTCTTGCCATTCTGAGCGAAGCGAAGCACCTACGCACTACCCGGTTGGCTTCGTCGAAATGCTTTGGGAAGGGCACGGCTTCAGCCGTGCCAAACCAGGCCTGGAAAGGAAACGGGCTTTAGCCCCTGAGGGAACCGGTGTTACCCAGAAAGCGCCGAACTATAAGAGGCGGCGGACTAAAAATTTCTTGGTCGAAGTCGTACTTCATGTCCTGTTTCATTGCGGCCTGCATTGCTGTGTGCATCTGGAGTTCGATCGTCATATTTGCCCTCGCGACCCACGGGATTACCACGCGAAACGTCGTAGGTCTGCTCCTGCCGCTCGCCGTCCTTACTTGGGGAGCGAAACAAATGCTCGACGGCTACCGTGGGAAGTTCTGAGGGCATCTTTTCTGTGTTACCCTGTGCGCTCTGTGGTTTTGTTTGTCTGGCAACTGACGACTGACAACTGATTCCCATGCGCGAAATCGTTTCCACCAAACATGCTCCCCAGGCTATCGGCCCTTATTCGCAGGCCATCAAGGCCAACGGCTTCGTATTCGTGTCCGGACAAGTGGCGATTGATCCGGTGACGCAACAAGTCATCGCCGGAGACGTGGCCGCGCAGACGGACCGCGTCCTGCGCAATCTTTCTGAAATTCTGGAAGCGGCGGGCAGCGGTCTCGGCAAAGTGGTGCGCGCGACGGTGTTTCTCAAGAACATGAACGATTTCGCTGCCATGAACGCCGTCTACGGCAAGTACTTCAGTTCGGTGCCTCCGGCACGCTCCACCGTCGAGGTCGCGCGCCTGCCCAAGGACGTGCTGGTGGAGATCGACGTAATCGCGCTGGAATGACGAAATCAAGAACGCAGACGTCGCATAGGACGCGCACGGAAGCGTAGGTTTTCAATTGTCGACCGCGACCTGATCCCAGTCGAGTTCTGGCAGACGTTTTCTCGGCGTACTCGGCGTCCTCTGCGGTTGTGGTTTTTTCGCGAAAGGAGCATTCATCATGAAGAACCAATTCATCAGCCTGACCATCCTAGCTCTAGCGACTGCTACGCTCTGGGCGCAAACGACCACCCAGAAGCCCAAAATTCAAGTCGTCGCGCCTAACACGAAAGCTCCCACCAAGGTCACCGGCGATGGTGTCAAGACCGACTCCGGCCTGCAGTATTGGGATATCAAGGCCGGTACCGGTGCCGTCGCCAAAGATGGCAGCCACGTGAAGGTGCACTACACCGGGTGGCTGACCACTGGCAAGAAGTTCGACAGTTCGGTGGACGCGCACCAGCCATTCGAATTCACCATCGGCAAGGGCGATGTCATCAAAGGGTGGGAAGAAGGCGTGACCGGCATGAAGGTCGGCGGAAAGCGGCAACTGCGCATTCCGCCTGAGCTGGCCTATGGCCAACGCGGTTACCCCGGAGTCATCCCGGCTAACGCCACGCTGATCTTCGACGTGCAACTGCTAGCCGTGTGGTAGCGGAGTTCCGAACTCGCGAGGGATTCTCGGTTTGGAAGGCGGTCCCTGCGCTTTGGCGACTCTGCCCCTGAGCGGTGCGTGCCGCCGCAATGGTTTGACCTATTCCGCGGGCGCTTTTAAAATAGACTCTTAGGTCTGGCCCGCGGCCTCCTTTCGTAAATTCCTTCCCCGATTTGCAGGCAAGTGGCGGTGTAGCTCAGGTGGTTAGAGCGACGGTCTCATAATCCGTAGGTCGTTGGTTCGAGTCCAACCGCCGCCACCAATCTCTTCAACAACTTGCAAGAGATCCGGCGGAATCCCCATTTCGCCGTGCGGATTGTTGCGGAGTTGTTTCCACGTTTTCACGTGGGACCGAGTCAAGCCTGTCTACGTAGCATGGGTGACCGGCAGAGATGGCAGATGCACTCGACTCTCAATCGAGACAAGGCTGGTTCGATCCCAGCGTCATCACCAGATGCGCGGGATTGGCAGGTAGGGATATGCGCTCGCCTTTTAAGCGAGACGAAGCAGGTTCGATTCCTGCATCCCGCACCAGGTCGGTACAAGAATGAGGTGGCATAGCATAACGGAGCCAGCACTCTGCTGACCTCAAACCGTTCCCGTCAAAGACTGGGGAAAACTGCTGGGCGATGGAGCCGGAGTCAGCGTCATGCTTGATCGATTGTTACACCACGGGCACGTGCTCAAGTGCGGCCCTCGAAGTTGGAGAACTGAACTTGAAGCGCGGGGCAATAGCCAACTTCACAACTGTCGCGGAACGGCGCAGCAGATCGTCGCGTATAAACCAAAGATGGTTATGCGGGTTGCATCCACGTTGAAGGCCAGCTTGATTCGACCTTGACCTCTTCTCTTCTTGTCGTCGTTGGTGATTGTGCTGGTCTAACCGACAGCGTCGAAATGACCTGAAGGAACTGCTTAAGAAGCGGAAGTTGCCCGTTTACAATCTCTGTAGCGTAGTACCGGACGTGGAATGTACCTGACTTCGACTCAAAGATGTATCCCGTTTGATGCCTGCCCATTGGCCCACCTGTGGGGAGTTGCAGGCTTCGGAATGACATTTGTGCAACGATTATGCAACGATACGAAAAATGTCATCTGTAAGTGATCGTAAGAAAATGCGGAAGCGCATGCGGTCCGGTGATCGTCCCGGTCTTCAAAGCGGCCTAGACGCGGCGGGGCCACGTGGAATCAACGGGTTGCAAATCTCCAAAAGGCACTAAGTGGCTTCAAACGGGCGTGGGCGGACGGAAAATGCAATTATCATGCAACGGGAAAATCGGGTGTTGAATTCAGGATACGCATGACTCACATCAACGGGATTCGTCAAAGGCCAAGCGGTCTTTTCGCAGGCTTATCGACCATCGATCTGACCTACATTGTGGACGATATTCCGAAACGAAATTCAAAAATATCGGCCTCGGTGCAAGTACTTGCTGCGGGCGGACCCGCCACTAACGCAGCAGTGACCTTTGCATTCCTTGGAGGCAAAAGCGCACTGGTAAGTCCTGTTGGTCAGCACCCTCTCACGGGTGTGATTCGTAACGACCTTAATCAGTTCGCGGTTCGTTTGCATGACCTCGCAGGCGATTACACCGGAGCTCCCCCGATATCTTCAATACTGGTGCTTTCGGGTGGGGAACGCACAGTCATTTCGGCGAATGCGCAAGTATTCCCCGCGCTGGACATTCGGCCCGACTCGCAATGGTTCGACGAGGTTGATGTGGTCCTAGTGGACGGCCACCACATGCCGGTGTGCCAGACAATCGCAGCCAGCGGTCGCTCGCGCGGTCTCGACATCGTGCTTGATGCTGGGAGTTGGAAAGAAGGGACGGGTGCGCTGCTTCCGAGCGTTGACATCGCGGTCTGCTCGGACGACTTTCGTCCCCCCGGTTGTCAGAATGAAAAGGATGTTTTCCAGATGCTGAGGGATCATGGAATTGAACGAATCGCTATCACTAGAGGGATGAATTCAGTTCTCTATTTGGACAAGGGCGCAGCGGGCGAGATTGCTGTCGAGCGAGTCAAGGCTATTGACACCACTGGTGCAGGAGATATTTTCCACGGAGCGTTTTGCTATCAATTCTCGCGGCAAAGAAATGATTTTGTGGGCGCACTCAGTTTTGCCGCACAGGTTGCCACGTTCTCCTGTCTTCATGTTGGCACGCGCTCGTGGATGGAGCCCTTTCGCGAAACACTGTCGGAAGCGTGGAGTTCAGGCGGTTCGCGGTGAAGTAGAGCCGGCACTCAGGCGAGCAGTTCACGACTCCTGCGAGTGCGATCGCTAATGTAGGCTGGACAGTGCCATCTCCTGAAAAGCGCGCTCGGGAGTCTCCGAACAGCCGCCATCGCACGCCACCATGTAAATTGTGACCATGTCGTGCGCTGGGATGATCCACTCCTGCGTTCCAAAGGCGCCGCCATGCCCAAAGGTTCCGACGGGCAGCAGTCCCCAGACTCCGGTTGGCCTGGAGATGATTTCCCAAGCTAATCCGTAGTCGGAGCCGGGATACCACCCGGCCACCATCCCCGAAGTCTGGACCTGACGCATCGCCTCGATGCTGGCGGGAGAAAGAAGGCGAATGCCGTTCCAAGTGCCGCGATTCAGGATCAACTCGCAGAAGTGAGAGAGATCCTCGGCAGTCGAGAAGAGTCCATATTCAGGTCCTGGATATTTTGCTCCCTTGCGGAACGCGCCCGGGTCGCCGCCGAGTATCTGCGCGCCCGCGCGAACCATTTTGCCGTTGTTGGGGCTGTAAACCATGGCAATTCGATCCAGTTTGTCGTTGGGCGGATAGAAAAACGTGTCTTTCATCTGCAATGGTTTCAGGATGCGACTTTCAATAAAGCTCTCATAAGACTGCCCGGAGACAACCTCGATGATGCGGCCAAGCGTTGCCATCCCCGTGTTGCTGTACAGCCATTTTGTTCCGGGCTCGAATTCAAGCGGTTCCTTGGCATATGAAGCCACGGCTTCGGCCAGCGTGTGATCCATTTTCCAGTGGATGTCCTTCATGTCGCCTTGGGGCATCTGGCGCATTCCCGATGTGTGGGAGAGCAAATCGCCGATGCGGATAGAACGTGACGGTGTCCTCAACCATCCATTGACATTCAGCTTCTGATCCCGAAATTCAGGCAAGTACTTCTGCACTTCGTCGTACAAGCTGATCTTTCCTTCCTCGCACAGCAGCATGATCCCGACCGCGGTAATCGGCTTGGTCATGGACATGATCTGAAAGATCGAATCTTCGCGCATGGGGCGCTTTTCTTCGAGGTTCTGCATTCCTACCGCCGTCTTCTGCACGACATGGCCGCCGCGCAAAACCATGGTGACGATTCCGGCGGCATCTCCGGCATTGACGAATTCCTGCATCCTCTGCCGAATGCTCTCAAGGCGCTGCGCATCAACGCTGGCCTGAGGATCGTCATTTGCGGCCAGGCTGGAGACGGCGAGTAGAAGTGACGCCAGCACGAGAGGCAGCATCCGGCTGAGACAGGGAAATGGAAAAGTCTTTGGGACTGATTTTGCCGCGCAGCGCAAATGCGAGAAACAACCGATGTTCATAGCTTGACCTTTTTAGGAGTGCCCTGTGCAAGTAAGTTTCTGGGATTCACGCGCAGACTGATGCGATGCAGCCGATCAGACTGCGCTGAAACAGTCAGGAGTGTACCTCAGTTGCGCAGTTGAGGGAAAATCCTGTGAGCACTCATTGAGGGATTTGAGTGCAAATACCTTGAAGGCGTGACCTATAGCTTTGAGCCATTTCCTGAAGGGATCTCTCTTTTGGCGTACAGTTGAGGCAAACGGTGCGCCGCAAGCTTGGTAAGCTCTAGCCGGGTAGCGGCGGAAGTGCCCTGATACTTCAGAGGCGTGAAGCCGCGGCAACCACTTTTGTGATGCGTCAAACGACTCACCGGGCGGTTCTGGCCATACTGAGCGGGTTGCTGCTGATCACCGCTCTCGGGCGCGCACAATCCTCTGCTTCGCAGACCGGCTTCGATACGCTCGCGAAACGAGCGGCCGAAGCTCGCAGCGCCAACCATCTGGACGAAGCGGTTTCGCTATATCAGAGTGCCCTCGCACTGCGGCCCGACTGGGCAGAGGGCTGGAGTTCGCTCGGTAGAATCGAATACGAACGCCGCAACTACGGGGCGGCCAAGGAAGCCTTCGACCACGTTCTTCAGGTGTCTCCTAACGACGGGAGCGCGTCTGTGCTGCTGAGTCTTTGCGAATTTGAATTGAGGCAGGACGAAAAGGCGCTGCAACACCTGGAACGCGGCAAGCAACTCGGCGTGTCCGATCCGAACTTGCGATTCGCAGCGGCTTACCATGAAGGACTCTTGTTTCTACGCGCGGGCAGCTTCAAGGCCGCGCAGGTCAGCCTTAGTTCGCTTTGCCGGGCGGGGATGCAAAGCGCGGACGTTCTCGAGAACATCGGGCTGGCGTATCTACGCATTTCACCTAAGGACTTGCCGCCGACAGGGACACCGGGGTCGGGAATTGTGCAAGGCGTGGGTCACGCGGCTTGCCTTGCGGCTCAGAAACAATTTGACGATGCGCGCGAGGAATACCGCGCGTTGGAACGGGAGTACCCAAAGTATCCGTACCTTCACTACGCTGTCGGCAGGTTCTGGGTGGATATGGATGATGTGCCCGCAGCGGTAGCCGAGTTCCAGCAGGAACTGAAGAATCAACCGAACGACATCAACTCCCGACTGGAAATCGCCGCTGCCGAGTACAAACTGGATTCCGCGGCGGGATTGCCGTATGCGGAGGAGGCGGTCAAGCTGAATCCGCTCGTGCCCTCGGCGCACTATCTGCTGGGGCTGCTTTATTTGGACACCGACAACTACAGGAAGGCCATCCCTGAACTCGAGATAGCCCGGAGGGCTCTTCCGCAGGACGCCAAGATTTGCTTTGCGCTGGGCTCCGCGTATGCGCGAGCCGGGAGGAAGGAAGATGCCGCGCGCGCCCGGGCGGCCTTCGCGGAGTTAAACAAGGAATCGGAGAGCGGCTCAGAGGTCAGGCACTGAAAGCGTCGCGCCGCTCACTCTTTGAGGACCAGCAGGTTATTTCTCCGGCTCCTTCACGGTAAGGAACTGGTCCGCGTTTACGTCGTGAAGGGTTTGTTTGATTCCGCTCGGCCAGCGGATTTCGATGGACCTGATCCGCGCGTTCTTGCCCAGGCCAAAATGGACCCGAGGATCGCTCGAAGAAGCGTATCCCACGGCTGTGGTCGCCTCATTCCACTGCACCGAACCGTCTTGTGCTTCCAGGCGAATTTGCGCACCAATACCCATGCGATTGCTTTTTGTGCCGACGAGCTTCAGGAGAATCCAGTGGTTCGAGTTGTCCGAAATATTGTGAAGGATCTTTGCCGGGCCGTTCAGCACAGAAAGCACAACGTCGACACGCCCGTCATTGTCTAAATCGCCAAATGCAGCACCGCGATGCGCCGCCTCCACTTGAAAATCAGCGCCGGCGAGACTGCTGACATCCGCAAATTTCCCGTTCCCAAGGTTTCGAAAGACGGAATTCGGCTCGGGATAGTGCCGCGCCATTTTCAAAAGGCTGATATTGTCCAAGACGTTGGAGCGGGCCACAAACAGATCCTTCCAGCCGTCGTTGTCGAAATCGAACATCCCGTTGCTCCAACCCGACATGTCGGTGGTGCTGCCGAGACCGCTGGCCACGGTCATGTCCACAAAATCGCCCCCACCCGCATTGATAAAAAGAGGGAACTCCTCTCTTTCGACTGCGGTGTGCCAGATATCCGGGAGACCGTCATTATTCACATCCCGGAAATCCGAGCCCATGCCTGAGAGCGTCTCGCCGTCAGCCGCGTAGCTCACGCCAGCCGTCACCGCAACTTCCTCAAACCCTTTGCCTTTCAGGTTGTGGAAGAGAAAGTTCGGCGTGGTGTCGTTAGCCACAAAAGCATCCAGATAACCATCGCCGTCGTAATCGGCGAAACTCACGCTCATTCCCTTTCCGAAGTGTTGCGCTATGCCCGTTTCCACCGAGACGTCGGTAAACGTTCCGTCTCCGTTGTTGCGGTAGAGTGTGTTGTGAAGCGAGGGGTAATACTTGGGATCGCAGTAAGAGCGCACTCCCTGCTTCAAAAGGCAGTAGGGATCCTTGTTCACTTCCCAGCCGCAGTAGTTCACCACGAA